>VMHT01209356.1_pt1 | contig 27778 bp, 3 predicted proteins | sample 4693611 | NCBI WGS metagenome assembly VMHT01 (sample SAMN12280063, study PRJNA550983) | marine metagenome | isolation source: seawater sampled from same location over 5 years 0.02-0.2 micron viral filtrate | place: USA: collected off the coast of southern California halfway between the port... ... | reverse complement strand
GTAGTATGAAGCCTCAGTTCCAGCATCAAGTAATTACTAGTTTTGCTCTATGGCTCGATCATGTTATACTGCAAAGAGGTGAAGCATTTCAAAATATAGAATCATCTTTTTATTATCAAAGTGATCCACGGTTAGATAGTAATTTTGTATCTTTCGCTTCGCCGCACAAACAATGGGTAACAGACTTTTCCGTTTCAAAAGCAAAAATAATTAATGGTATCACATTAAATGATAGATTCATTAATAGAAATGATGAAGATATAAAATATGATTTTGACAATGGTAGGGTATTGATACCTAGCTCTTTAGCTAATTCAATGTCTTCCGTAGAAGGCAGTTATGCTGTAAAAGATTTTAATATATATATTACTGACCAAACAGAAGAAGAGCTTTTAATTGAAAGTAAATTTGATACCAATAGTAGATTTGACCAAGGTATATTCGAGGGCATAAAGCCATACGATCAAGTAGTTCCAGCTATTTTTATTTCTTATGAAAGCGGCGTCAATGAACCATTTGCTTTTGGAGGTCAAGATTCTACTAAATCTTTTGTGCGATGTGTTATTTTTGCAGAAAATTCTTTTCAATTAGATGGAATTTTTTCATTACTATCTGATTTAAATTTTACCAGTGTCGCTAATGTTGGTTTTAACGAGCATCCACTTAATGAATTTGGCGATTTAAAATTAGGACATTATGATTATCTAGATTTAAGTCAAAGGTATTTTAACCTTCAAAATAGTCATAGCATATTTCATATAGAAAACTGTACCGTTTCTAAGCTAAATGATCGAGTAGCAAAGCAAACTCACCCAGGTTTGTATATTGGATTCGCTGACTTTAATTTAATATCACATAGATTTCCTAGGCAGGAATTGTTTGAACCTATAGCTAGTAGCCCTCCAGCGGTAATTGGGGTACCATTAGCACCAACTCAGTTGAAAGTTGGACCGCAATTGCCAGAAGCTCCTTTTGGGTTAGCGTTGGGGCCTCAGCTACCTTTACCACCAAGAAATTTACAATTAAGTAAATAAATTAGAAATTTTATTTTTTAGTTTTATACTAAATAAGGTGTATAGTATTTTTAATGGAGTTCAAAGTACATTATAGTTTTTTGCATAATAATCGGGTTGAGAATCAGGCTGATGAATACAGAATATACAGGCAAGAGGTATTAAATGGTGTAGAAGGGGCATTTGTTATAGTTGATACTTTGCCTGCAACAGGCATAGGAGAGAATATAGAAGTGACAGGTGTTGATATAGTAACTGGATGCAACGGCTATTCTTATAATTATAAAGTTAGTGCATTCAATCAGAGAGGAGAGGTAGCATGTATTAATCCAACCATTTCAGGTATTAATTTTCCTTGCCCAACTCCGTCTCCTTCAGTTACTCCAACTGTTACTTCGTCCGCTTCAGTTACTCCAACATTAACACCAACTAATACTATCACTCCAAGTCTTAGCCCTACTAGTAGTATTTCCCCAAGCATTACACCAAGCGTAGGACCTAGTCTTTCAGTCACCCCAACTAATACAGTAACTCCTACATTAACTCCAACTCAATCAACTAGTGTTAGTGTTACTCCAAGTATAGGAGCGAGCCCTTCAGTCACCCCAACTAATACAGTTACTCCAACAACTACCGCAACAGTTACCCCAACAAATAGTGTTAGCGTTTCTGTTACTCCTACAATTTCAGCTACTCCAAGCATCACCCCAACAAATAGTGTTAGTGCTTCTGTTACTCCTACAATTTCAGTTACTCCAAGCGTAACATCAAGTGTTGGTTCTAGCCCTTCAGCCACGCCAACAGCAACTATAACTACAACACCAAGTGTTACCGTCACTCCAACCCATACGGCCACACCTACTGTGAGTGTTGATCCATTAATAGCAAGCTGCTTTGGTGGATCTGAAACAGAAATTAACATAACTCAATCAAGTAATCAATACATATTTAATCAAGACGGTAAACCTGAAACAATTGAACCTTGTCTATCTTTAAAAAGAGGAGTGGAATACACTTTCTCTATTCAGGCTATCGGCCATCCATTTTTAATTAAAACAGTTAATGCTGCTGGAAATCAAGATCTATTTAATGACGGTGTCACTAATAATGGTCAAACTGACGGAGATTTAGTATTTGATGTTCCTTGCGATGCTCCAGATACATTATTTTACAATTGTGAGATTCACTCTTCGATGAGTGGTATAATTAATATCCTTGGAGAATGCCCTAGTCCAACACCTTCAAGTTCAGTAACTCCAACTATTACTCCTACGAATAGTGTTAGCGCTTCAGTAACTCCAACAATTTCAGTAACTCCAACTATTACTCCTACGAATAGTGTTAGCTCTTCAGTAACTCCAACTATTACTCCTACGAATAGTGTTAGCGCTTCAGTAACTCCAACAATTTCAGTAACTCCAACTATTACTCCTACGAATAGTGTTAGCTCTTCAGTAACTCCAACAATTTCAGTAACTCCAACTATTACTCCTACGAATAGTGTTAGCTCTTCAGTAACTCCAACAATTTCAGTAACTCCCAGTGTAACATCAAGTGTTGGTTCTAGCCCTTCAGTTACGCCAACAGCAACTATCACTATAACACCAAGCGTTAGTGTAACTGCTAGCCCCTCTGTTACTCCTGTGTCTTCAGTTACTGCTAGCATTTCAGCAACTCCAACTACTACGCCAACAAATAGCGTTAGCTCTTCTGTTACCCCAACTACTACTCCCACAAATAGCATTAGTGCTTCAGTTACTCCTACAATCTCAGTAACTCCAACTATTACTCCAACAAATAGTGTTAGCGCTTCGGTTACTCCTACAATTTCAACAACTCCAAGCGTGACATCAAGCGTTGGTTCTAGCCCTTCAGCCACACCAACAGCAACTATAACTACGACACCAAGCATTAGTGTAACTGCTAGCCCCTCTGTTACCCCTACATCTTCAGTGACTTCTAGTGTTTCAGTGACTCCAACAGTTACACCAACAAATAGTGCAAGTCCTTCTGTTACCCCTACAGCTTCAGTTACTCCAACGAATACAGTCACCCCTAGCTCTTCTATTACTCCTACAACTTCAGTAACTTCTAGCGTTTCAGTGACTCCAACAGCTACACCAACAAATAGTGCAAGTCCTTCTGTTACTCCTACAGCTTCAGTTACTCCAACGAATACAGTCACCCCTAGCTCTTCTATTACTCCTACAACTTCAGTAACTCCTAGTGTTTCAGTTACTCCAACTCCAACTATAACTCCTTCAGTTTCAACAGAAGCATCAACATCAAGCGAAGGAATTATGTTTATTGAAACAAATCCTGCATCGCCAGCCCAGCAAGGAACTGAAAATGTATTTCTTGATGCAAATTCAACTAACCAAAGTAGTAAATCAAAGCTATTAGTCAGTGTTCCAAAATGGTCTAATGCTCCAGTAGGAACCACAGGATTCAGTATTGAAGCGGCTGCTTCTTCAAACTCAAGTGATATACATCAATCTCCGAATTGGGCAACGAGCTCGACTAATTTAACTAGTAATGGTAAGCAATTTGTGAGTGATAATGGGTTCACTGGTATGGTAGATGATCCAAGCCAAATTAGTGCAGTAGGCTTTGGAGGCAGTGCATTAATGGCTGGAGGTATTATAGCTGTTGATCTTTTTGGTAGCACAACCATGGAATGGGCAGGAGGCGCTCAGCAAACTGCAAATAAAGACGCTAAGGCAATATCAACAGCTATCAACGAAATACCTTTGCGATTTTCTGGATATTACGGAACAGCCGCTGGTAATGATAGTGAATATTTATACGATTTCGGATTAGTGAAATGTAATAATGCAGACTGCAGTCAAAATGAAAGAGTTAGTGTTGTACCTAACGATTCATTTAATCAAGATATTCATTTTTGGGTTGGAGTTGCCATCGATAATGGTGGCGGAGGCTTTAATATAAATCAAGCTCCAGAAAGATTTAGAATCGATTTTAGTGGAAAGTGGCACACTTAGTATAAAAATTTTTTCACATATTTTTTTTATTTGTGTATTTACTTTAAACTATAATTTTTAATTTTATCATATCATGAGCAATTTACCAGCAAGAAATAGAGTTATCTATCAAAGTGAAGCCCTTTTTATCTCACCAGATACAACTGGGCACCATCTATATTACATGCCCCCCAAGAACGTAACAGACGAGACGGATATTAATAATTGCATCGTTAAGGGAAAAAAGGAAGGCGATATTGATGTAGTATTTAATACATGCTTAGGTGGAACAGTTGATGACTCATTACGAAATACTCTAATCGAAGACTTTAAATTTAGAACATTTGCAAGTAAAGACGAAGCTTCAGGTACCATGAGCGGGCTTCACCCAGTTTTACAAGCTGCAGGTTTTACGGGTCTATCCACCGATGTTGGTACTACTTTAGGTACTGGATATTTAAACAAAGATGACTCCAGCGAGGATACTGGACCATGGGGCACAGCTGTCAGACAATTAAAGAGAGTTCAAAATGCAAATTATAGTTTTACAATCAATAGGCAAGATGTCAACCAGTTTGGGCAACTAGCAAGAATTGATTCAGTTATTCTTGAATCCCCAACTGTTAGCATGGACTTCTCATACTACTTGACTGACGGAGAAAACGAAAGATTGCTCGGTATGGCCACTGATGGAACACATCAGAATCTCTCTGGAATCATGACCCGCTCTCAAAACGATTACGGAAATAATTTCTTTATATTAACTGTTCCTGAAGGTAGGGATGCAGTCGGCGGAGATACAAGCTCCTTAGAGGGAGATAAGACTGTTATTAGTGCAGGTAATTCTTATATCACAGACTACTCGCTTGAGGGTAGTGTTGGATCTTTTCCGACAGCTTCTGTTAGTGTTGAGGCTTTGAATATTAAATCTGATGTAGGAGTTAGTTTTAAAAGTATTCCTGCTGTAGACTCAACAGAAGGAACTAGGAAGTCAGATGTAGAATTTGTATTACCTCCTGCTATATCAGGAGATGGAAGTTCAGTTTTAAAACCTGGCGATATCAGCATCGATCTAAAAGACGCTGGATTGCTTTCTAAACAAATGTCTGGAGAAGATCTAGGGTACGGACCTGAAGATAAAGGTAGTGCTCATATTCAGAGTTTTACACTCTCTACTCCAATGGGTAGGACTGCATTGCAAAGACTAGGTAACACTTATGCTTTCGCAAAAGAGATTGACTTTCCTGTAACCTGCACCTTGAGTGTTAATGCTTTAGTTTCAGATTTAAAAAGTGGCGACTTAGTTGATTTACTTTGTGGTGGACAGTATGACTTAAAAATCAAGATGCAAGACCCACAATGTATTGGTCAGAGTACCAACACCACTGACCCTTCTATTATTATTGACTTTAAGGGTGCTGTTTTAGATTCCGAAAGCTTCAGTTCAGCAATTGGAGATAATAAAACTGTAGATTTAACATTCTCCACTCAAATTGGTGGTCCAGAAGATAATACTGTAGGAGTTTTCCTTAGTGGAAAAGAAAACAAACAAGGTCCAGACGGAAAGTTTAAATCTTTCCCAACCGTAGAAAATACTGGGGATGGATCTAAGTTTTATGAGTACGGACATACAGCCACAACTGGGTACTATGAAGGCGCTCCACAAGACGAAATTTGGAGTACAGAATTAAAGGATAGAACAAAAGAAATTATCTAAACTTTAAAATACAAAAAAACTCATTTTTTACACCACAATCTTCGGGTTGTGGTGTAATTGTTTATTAAGGTATGAGGAGTTTTTTTAGTTCAGAGTGTGCAGCTCTATTTGTTGGACCAGCGCCAGCATTTAGAAGTCACGAAGGTGACGGAAGATCATTTCTTAGACAAATATCAAAAATACAATCAGTTTCTTATGGTTTTGACATCAATAGAGAAGAAATTAAACAGTTAGGCCACGAGGATTTACTTACTAGAAGGATCAATATTACTTCTGCTCAGCCGAATCCAGGCAGTAATATCGATGTAAACCTAGAGCCTGTTCCTGTTAATTTTGAGTTCACTTATCTTCCGACATGCGGGCTTAATGAATATTTATTAAATTTTAATGTTGTTGCTTCTGGTGAAGCTGCAGAAAATAGTTTTATCTCCAGGCATTATGGTGATAAAAATTTCTTCTTAGTTCTACGTAAGGACGGGCCACAAGAAGCAGCCTTTTTAAAAGAAGACGAAGATTATTTTGGGCATTATGTTTTAGGTATAGGTAATGCATTTGCTAATAGCTATTCTGTAAGCGCAAATGTTGGAACTCCAATAGTCGCTTCAGTTGGCTATCAGGCATCTAATGTTAAATTAGATGTTTATTCTGGAAACAATTATATTCCAGCAATCCATTTAAACGACGGAAGATATAAAGATGTATATAAATACTCTTTTGAAGATCAATATGTCGGCGCAGAATATGATAATACTGCTTTATTGCCAGATAATTTAAAAATTGATATTGAAGAATTAAATATTGGTGGAGTGGCTGTATCAAAAAGTAATGCTAATGCCACATCTTTTAACATAGATTTAGATTTAAGTAGAAGAAATTTATATGGATTTGGGTCCATGTATCCTTATGATAGAAAACTTGAACTACCAGCAAGAGGAAATTTATCTTTAAATATTGTTAACAATGATATTGAGACAGGGAATTTAAATCAAATATTAAAAGAAGATAAGCCTTACAATATTAAAATCCAATGCACAAGTAATCCTTGTGATGAGTACGGTGCTAATAGTGAAACGTTAATGACTTATGTTATAGATAATGCTGTATTAAAAGGTAAGAGTACCACTTTAAATGTTAATGATTTTGCAACAACTATGGTTAATTTTGATTTTACATTAACTAGAACAAATGGATTTTTGATGAGCGGGGGTTGCCTTGATCCCGTTTTAGCACAAGGATCTAATAATGCAGAGCCTTTTGATGCTTCTTCTGCAGAACCAATTCGGGAAACATGGGTTACCCCAATTATTGTACCCACTGTATCAGTTACGACTACACCGACAATTACTCCTACGCCGACAGTTACCCCGACGGAAACTCCAACAAATACACCTACCCAAACCCCCACGAGCACTGTAACTCCTACTCCGACTCGTACTTTTACGTTAACCCCAACTTCAACAGTTACTTCTACTGCCACAATTACCCCGACGCCAACAGTCACCTCAACAAGCACGGTTACTCCGACACAAACACCAACTAGAACTATTACGCCAACTGCTACTACAACACCAACTTCAACGATTACCCCAACAAATACTGTTACTCCAACAGTTACACCAACAGTTACTACTACCCCAAGTCAAACACCAACCAGAACTGTTACACCAACTGTAACTAAAACACCGACTTCAACCGTTACTCCAACACCGACAGTTACTCCAACAAATACAGCTACCCCTACACAGACACCAACTTCAACAACAACCCCTACACCTACGGTTACCGCTACACCTAGCATAACTCCTACAAATACACCAACTAACACTCCAACACCTACAATTACTCCTACAACTTCATTTTTGCACGATCAATATGTTAGATTTGATTATGAGAATGCATATTTAATTGAAGGTGAAATTGTTAATATTGACATTGTAAGGGATACATCTATCAGCTATGAATGGCATGCACCATTTTCAGTAGATTATAGAACTGTTGAAGCCCATGATAGTGCAAAAGAATATGATGATTTCTATCCAGTAACTGGAACTTTACATTTTAATGAAGGAGAGGCGGTAAAGAGTATATCAATTACTGGGTCAGAGAGAATCTTTGATCAAGAAAATGATGAATTCTTTTATGTTGAATTATATAACCCAAGAAGTAGCGACTCGAAGCCTTACATAGTTGGCACTAATCCTTTTCCTGTCTTACTATTAGAGCCAGATCCATCTGTTACTCCTAGCCAAACCCCAACTCAAACTCCGACGTCTTCAATTACACCAACTGTTACACCTACATCAAGTATTACTCCGACATCTACAGCAACCCCAACACAAACATCCACATCTAGCGTTACTCCAACAGTTACTATTACCCCGACTCAAACTTCCACCTCAACCGTTACTCCAACCAGCACTGTTACTCCCACAATCTCAGTCACTCCAACAAGCACCGTAACTCCAACAATCTCAGTCACCGCAACAAGCACCGTCACTCCAACAATCTCAGTTACTCCCACAATTTCAGTTACTCCAACAATCTCAATTACCCCAACAAGCACCGCCACTCCAACAATCTCAATTACCTCAACAAGCACCGTAACTCCAACAATTTCAGTTACCTCAACAAGCACGGTTACTCCGACACAAACACCAACTAGAACTATTACGCCAACTGCTACTACAACACTAACTTCAACAATCACTCCCACCAATACAATTACCCCTACTAGCACACTTACCCCAACCATTTCAACAACGGCTAGCGTTACTCCGACACCAACAGTAACCCCTAGTATTACTACGAATTACCCAGTTCAAGGTTTGTATTTTAGTTTAGTGGATGGATATTCTGCAGCTGGTCCTGATTGGGCTGACGTCAACCTGGTTGCCGTAAGATATCAAAATATAGAAGGGCAATCAATAACAGGAGTCGTTTCGAGGCATGATGTTAATAATTCGAATCCAACTGGGATAGGAACTGAAACTTTACATAGTAATGAACCTTTCTCTATACAGTATAAAACAGTATCAAGCAGTTCAAGTCACGACGCTAATAGTAGTCAATTTGGTTATTTTTTTGGAAAAACTGGAACCTTAAACTTTAGTTCTACAGACATGGAGAAAGGGTTTTTTATAGAAACTGTTTCTGGAAGAATGAGCGATAATAGGACAATCACTGATCAAGGCACCAGCTTTTCACAATTATATTTTGACTTTTCTGTAGAATTATTTAATTTTCAAAGTAATACTTCAAATGTTGATTTTGCGAGTTATTTTAGCAATAATGATTTCAATGAGTTGGATTCTGTTGAAATGAGGATTAATAATTATTATCCAACGCCAACAACCACTCCGACTCAAACGGTTACACCTTCTATAACACCAACTAACACTCCAACTATTTCGTTAACTCCAACGGTAACAGATAGCGTTACTCCAACACAAACGCCGACGTCAACTTTAACTCCTACCCCAACAATAACTCAGAGCCCAACTAATACAGTGACACCAACTGTTACTGTTACCCCAACATCAACAGTCACTCCAACTCAAACACCAACCAATAGCACCACACCAACTAACACTCCGACTAATAGTATAACGCCTACAAACACACCAACATCAACGATTACCCCGACATCAACAGTCACCCCAACTCAAACAGCAACTTCGAGCGTTACTCCTACAGTTACAATTACTGCAACCAGTACAATCACCCCAACATCAACAGTAACGCCAACCTCAACAATTACTCCAACTCAAACTGCAACTTCGACTGTTACTCCTACAGTTACAATTACTCCAACTAGTACCGTTACTCCAACGTCAACAGTAACACCAACATCAACAGTTACTCCTACTCAAACTGCAACTTCGACTGTTACTCCTACAGTTACAATTACTCCAACTAGTACCGTTACTCCGACGTCAACAGTAACACCAACTCCGTCCATCACTCAAACAAATACTACGACTCCTACAGTAAGCGTTACTCCTACAGTTACTCCAACGACAACAACTTTATTTGATCAATATTTAAGCTTTCAAACAGAAAATATAGTCGCAATAGAGGGTGAAATTATACCTATAAAGATTATTAGGAATCAAAGATCTAGTCATTTTGATTATCCAGCTATAGATGTAGGATATAGAACTGTTGAAGGTGGTAGTGCGGTTGAGGATGAGGATTACTTGTTTGCATCTGGTATAGTAAGCTTTGGTCAAAATGAAATGGAGAAGACGGTCTTTGTAACAGGATTACCTCCTTTCGGCTTATACGATAATGAGGCTGATGAATTTCTGTTTGTTGAAATGTTTGATGTCGATAATACTAATGCTTATGTGATTATCGAAGGCAGGAATCCAGTTCCAGTTTTTATTCAAGAAGCTAGCCCTAGTGTTACTCCAACACAAACCTTTACTCCGACAAGCACACCAACTAATACACCAACGCCAACAACAACGGCAACTCCTACTCCTACCCAAACACAAAATTGGATTAACTTATTGAATCCAGTAACAGGAGATATTACTGGAGCATCCTTTGGGTCTAATGTTGAAATAGATGATGCGGGCACAGTAGTTGCAGTTCACACATTAGATAATGATGAACAGAGTATAAGTGCAGTTGATTTTTATCAAAATAACGAAATTAACAACGAATGGAGTCAAATTGGACAATCCGTTAATATTATTGAATCTGGATGCCCTAGTGGAGGAGCTAATGAAATTGGAATATCTTTAAATGAAAGCGGCAATCGAGTTGCTATACCTTCATTTACAATTGAAGTTACTGGATCTCAAGACGAAAATGATTTTAGAAATCTTTACACTGGATATGATCCAAGAGTTGTAAAGGTTTTTGAATATTCAGACATCAATAATCAATGGAATAAAATCGGGAGCGATATCTTAGATGAAAGTTTAACGCATAGATATAATCCACCTTATTGGGCTGGAGCTACTAATGCTAGACTGAATGGATCTGGAGACATGGTTCTTGTTTCGTATCCATCTGCGGATATCGAGCACGGTGGAGAAGTGTATCAAGCTGCTGGTATCGTTCAGGCTTATCAATTAAATAATCAAACCTGGGTACAAGCTGGCGATAATATTACTGGAAAATTTTGGACAAACGATAATCAATTAACATCAATAAATGCAAGAATTGGATATTATCCAAATTCAATTGACATTAGTGAAATCAATAATATTGTTGCTATAGCAAGCTCCAATAAGGTAGCAGAACAGGGTAGTTATGTTGAAGCCTACCAATTGCTTGAAAATCAATGGACTAAATTGGGCCAAGATATATCTACCTCGCAAATGGGAGAGAGAATTAATGTTTCTTTAAGTGATGATGGTATAGTGTTAGCCGTTGGCGACCCAGAGAATAAAAGAGTATCAATTTTTAGATTAAACTATCAAGAAAATAAATGGATTCAAATGGGATCAATCATTAATTCGTTTGATGAAGGATTTGGGCATTCTGTATCTTTAAGCGATAGTGGTTTTACTATTGTTGTTGGTGCTCCATCTAGAGACAATGGTGGAGTTGATACTGGTAGGGTTTATGTTTACACCTGGCAAACCGATGACTGGGGTGTAGTTGGCTCATTCATAGATTCAGATGGACAAGATTATAGGCAATACGGCTATTCTGTAGACATCGGTAAAAGTGGTAAAAAAATTGTGGTTGGCATACCTAATTTTAACACAACTCAAAACGATCTTAATGAACGATTAGGAAGTTTTGAGGTATTAAGTTTTGATGGTAGACCTGAAGAGCCCACAAGGACACCAACTTCAACAGTTACACCTACCCCAACTACAACTCCGACCATTAGTGTTACTCCAACTCAAACACCAACTAACACGATTACACCAACGTCAACAGTAACGCCTTCTAGCACTCAAACTCCAACACCTAGTGTTACTTCAAGCATTACTCCAACGCCTACCGTTAGCCCAACTAGCACAATTACTCCAACTAGTACGATTACTCCAACATCCAGTATCACTCCTACAATTAGCATCACTAGTACACAAAGTCAAACCCCAACACCAACAATGACTCCATGTGCTAGTCCGACACCAACTTCAAGTATAACCCCGACCGTTAGTTTTACTCCTAGTCAAACTGCGACATCTACAGTTACTCCAACATCCAGTGTTACTCCAACTATTACATTAACTTCTAGTATCACACCAACAATTAGTGTTACAAGTAGTGTAACTAATACAGTTACACCTACACAAACTATAAGCAATAGCGTGACACCAACTCCAAGTATAACTACGAGCATAACCCCAACGCTAACCCCAACACCAAGCCCAATACATAGTCAATTTGTTGCCTTTAGTCAGTCAACATATAATATGGTTGAGGGAGATCATGTTACGATAGAGGTTGTAAGATTTGACGATCAAGGCGATTTTGCTAGTTATTCTACTTACCCATATTTTCAGGTTGACTACAAAACAGTTCCAAGTGACGCATCCGCTGTGCCTGATGTTGATTATATATCTGAAACTGGAACTTTAGAGTTCTTTGGAGGAAATCCTCCTCAGATGACTGGATCATTTAGAATATTCTCGAAACCAATACCTGCAGATACCTCAAACAACGAATCTGAAGAATTTTTCTTTGTGGAATTACATAATGCAAGAACACAGTTTGGTCAGCACATTAAACTAGTAGAAAACCAAACTGTTCAAGATAGCATAAGAGCTATAGTTATTATTGAGGAGCCTGAATAAGATGTCGATAATAAATAAAATAGGTTTTGTTCCAAACTTCCCGAAACTTGTGGAAGGTGAAACTATTGATGTTATTGTAGAAAGAAAAGATAATGGCAATGCTCCTATTAGTGTTAAATACAGAGCTTTTACGGACCATAGTTTTGAAAATTTTGCGATTAGAGGTTTGGATTACTATTCAGCTTTCGGAGTATTAGAATTTGCAGCTAATGAGAGTTCTAAGCACTTTATTTTATCTGCAGATATAATGACAATAGGCAGGGAACCGCTAGAACCTGATGAGATATTTTTTGTAGAATTATATGATGCGGAGAGTTCTGACTCTAATGTTAGTGTTGAAATTGAAGGAGACAACCCTAAAGCTGTAATTATTATAGAAATCACTCCATCAAATACGGTTACACCAACTAATACTCCAACTAATACTCCAACTTCTACATTAACACCCACTACAACACCCACAAATAGTGTCAGTGTCTCTGTTTCTCCAACTAAAACAGTGACTCCGAGCTTGACTCCAACAGTCACTCCTACTATAACATCGACTTCCAGTGTTACTCCAACTCCTACAGCCACCAATTCAAAGACGCCTACACCGACTAAAACAGTTACCCCTACTCAGACCAGCACTAATACCCCATCAGCTACAGTTACCAGTACCCCAACCACAACACCCACCATAACACCCACTAACACACAGACACCCACGAGCTCTATTTCTGTTACTCCTAGTAATACTGGGCCAAACATCGTACAATCAATCTCTTTCGACAGTCAGGCTTATTTTGTAGATGAGGGCGAAACTATTGTTGTAGTAGTTAATAGAACTGATAATAATAGAACTCCTCTTGAGGTTAAGTACAAAGCTTTCACAGACCATAGTTTTCAAAATTTCGCGATTAGAGGTTTGGATTATTTTACATCCGAAGGAGTTTTAAGTTTTGATGCAAATATCACAAGTCAATCTTTTGAACTTTCAACAATGGAAGATATGCAGTGGGGTCCAAATGAGATATTTTTTATTGAACTTTATGACGCGAAGTCTGCGGTTGATTTTGTTCAAATTAATATCGAAGGAGTTAATCCAGCCCCAGTAACAATTATTGAACCAACACCAACTAATAGTGTTACTCCTACTGTTAGTATTACTCCTACATTAACAACTACACCATCAGTTACTCCAACTAAAACTCTAAGTAAAACACCTACACCCACAAAAACTCCCACATCATCAAGAACTCCAACGGTTACGCCAACACCTACACCAAGCAAAAGCCCTATTCCCTGCAGGGATGAGGAATGTAGTTTTACATTAAATTTTGATACAACTCAATTTTATCAATTTTATAGTTTATTTTTAAATGACTCATCGGAAGGAGTATTAGAATCTAGAGATGCTACTATAATGGTTGATTATAGCCTTGGATACTTAAAGGCAAAATTAAATCCATCGAGTTACGGATATAGAACTCAATATATAGTGGCTATGTTTGTAGGTGATCAGTTCCTAAAAGAGGCCGTAGATTATCTATGTTTAACTTTTGATATTAAGGCCGTAACCAATGGCACAACTGTTGGCAGTTGGATTGTATTGAAGCAAAATGACTCTTTATTTATAAGACATTTAGCGAGTTCATCTAATATTAACATATCCAGAACTGAATGGATTATTTCAAATGAAACTTTTACTCATTTACACGGAGATCAAGAAACAATTGATTTTAGTGAAGATGCGAGATTTGAATTTGGGGTGGCATTTGGCAGAAGTAATGCAGCGGTTAATGCGACACTAAATCACTTTGAAATATGCATTGGTGGAGAAATTTGTAGACCTATTATTGATCCTACTCCGAGCAATACACCTCCAATTAGCATTACCCCGACAAACACACCTACCCCTACAGAAATTAGAGGGAAATTCTGTAAGGAGTTTCCTTTTGTTACAGGTAATACAAATTCTTTTACAGATCTAAGTGTTTTTGTTCAAGAGAATTTTTACACAATACATTCAGGTAAGGTTTATGAAGATGACATGAAATTTCATGTTAACTTTGGTGATGGAGAAGCTGAAAGATTTTTACCTTTAAAATGGTCTGATGTAGAACAAGGGTATGCTGGTGAAGTGGGGCATTTTTACCCTAATGAAGGTTTATATGATGCTGTTGTGTTGGTTGATAATGAAAAAACGAATAGAAGATCTGTTTGCGGTAGTGTTGAGGTTATCATTCAAAACGAGAGGCCAGAAGTGTGCTCCCTGTTTCACATTAGGGGCGAAAATGAGAATGGTAGTATTGAGGTTATAGATCTTGGTGTTGGCGGCTATCAAATAGACAATGTTAATCAAGTTAAGCATTCCACTAATGTTAGTCCAATATATGGGGTTTCTAGTTTAGAGTTTGATGAATTTACATATTTAGAAGCTCAAAATACTCACGATCAATTTAATTGGATTCATAATAATTCTATAGACAGATGGACTATAGAGGCTTGGATTAATTTAAAGGAAATTAAACCTGATAATCCTATTTTACTGAACGCAATGGCTGGAAATAATATAGGATTTGCATTAGGATTTGACGGAAACTCTAAATTGAATTTCAGTCTTTTTGGTGGGATTGGATTTATCAAAAGCTTGAGTAGCCCCAGCAGTTGGGTGAGTGGCAGTCCAACATCTCTATTTGATCAATCTCAATCTAGTTATTGGGGAGCTTCCTTTTTGACTAGCGGCGGAACTTTTACTGTTATGTTTACTTTTGCAATACAAAATGTAGACGGTTTTAGCTGGAGATTTAGAGTTGGTGAGTGTTGCGGCGGTAGAAGATTGCAGGCAAGAATTAATGGAGTGTGGACAACTGTAGTCAATGGAAGCTCTGGGGGGAATACACGAACCAACAGTGCAACGTTAAGTCAGTCAGTCACTATTGATGGTATTCGAATGGTATATAGTGGTAACAGCTCTTCGGGGGTTGACTTTAAGAATTATGATGTATCTCTTTTTAGAGAAGGTATTAAAATTGATATAGAAGCTGAAGCTGGTGCAGTTACAACTCTTAATGTTGACGATAATAACTTTAATTGGAATGCGAATCAGTGGTACCATATTGCAGTAGTTAAACATGAAAAAGATACATCTTTATATATTGACGGTAATCATATCAATTCAACTGAACTAGACCCCTTACTGCTAAGCAATAATAATGCAACATTCAATTTAACAGTTGGTAAGCAATTTGATTCTTATTTTTCTGGATATATACAAGATTTAAGAATTGTAAAAGACGGTATGTATCCAGATTATCCGCACAGAATTACCGACTCATTCGAAGTTCCTCAAGAGTTATTACCTATAGAATGTTTTCTTGAACCGTTACCTTGTGCTGAATTACATGTCCAAAGCGATCAAGAAAGTGATAGTGTTTTATTTATAGATTTATCAGTTAGGGATTATTTAATTAATATTGGAGCAGGAACACCAAAGCATTCTATTGATGTTTCTCCTGTTTATGGAGCATCTAGTATTAAACTGGAGAATACAGATTATTTAGTTGTCAATGATAGATTTTCATTTTTACATCAAAACACAACCAATTGGACAATACAAACATGGGTATATATTGAAGAAATAGAATTAGACCCAGCTAACCCTGCTTACTTCTTGCATAATGCAATAGATTTATACGGAATAAAAGCTTATTATCATCCGACTGGATATTTTGGTTTTGAAATTTGGGACGGCCAAGAAAAAGTTGTGGATATGAGGTCCAATAAGCTCCAGTCAGAATCTCAAGTAAACCAATGGTATCATTTTGCGGTTATTGCTAAAGATAAAGAATATAAATTATTTATCAATGGTCAAGTGGCAGACTTAGTTAGGGCTAATTATGTTTCATTGGATGCTGACGCAGATTCTTTATTAAATATAGGTAATGGATATACAGGTCAAGATGCAAGTGAGTTTGATGGTTACCTGCAAGACTTAATGATTTTTAAAGATGATATTGATGAAAAACATTTGCCGCCCCAAGGGCTATCTGATTTAAGATGTAGAAATTTATTTGTTAAAGAAAATCCTTGCCCTGATCTTTTACTTCAAAGTAACAACAAGGACGGAGAAACTCATCTTGCTGATATAGGTCTTTATAACTTTGAAATTATAGGAAATGCAATACATTCTTCAGATAAAACAATATTTAATGCAACTACATCGTTCAGGACTTTTGGTGCTAACAACTTTTTGTCAACAAATTTTATTAAGCCTGAAGTATTTAGAGTTATAGAAACAGATCAACAAAAAGGGATTGTGTCGATTGAGCAAGATGTTGCAGAAATGTTTCATGATATGCCAATTAGCAGAATTGATATAGGGATAAACGGGGAAATACATCAGAAACACGATAGCGTTGGTCAGAGCTGTAGCTGCTGGAGGTTGCACTATGGCCACAAGCGTGGTTATAAGAAAATAAATTATTTATCAATAGAAAAAGAAGATTCTGCAGGAGTTCTACAAGAATACCCTATTTGGGATAACGATAAATACAGTGTTATACCCTCATTTCAGTTAGATCCATTTATTGCTGGAGGCTCAGAATTAGTGAGGCGAGAGGGAGCCACAAATAGAAATAAAACTCTTTCATGTAAAACCACGAAGTATCCAGCGAATACTATAGGCAGTATTGATAAAATGTTTGAAGATAATTCTGATGGCTATGGAGTTGCTGGACGAAGTTTAGGAGAAAACAACTTATTTACGTTAAGTTTCTGGCCACCAATACAAGGATTCGATAAAATCTCATTAAGTACAGATTTCTCTGCAGACGAATCAAGCTTTCCAGGCCATCAAGAGTTGTTTAGAGAGTTTATTGAGGATATACCTCCTGGGGTTACCGCGTATGAACTTGGGGATACGAGGCATTGGTGTGGTTGGCGGATCATGACTTCCTCCCGCGCGTGGGCGGTGAAAGCTTATTATGCTGCGGACAGGCTTGGTTTCAGAGATAGAACTTTAGACATAACTAGATATGTTCCTAGTGAAAACTTAAATCACGATTTCATAATTGGAGTTGAAGATTTTACGATTGAAACTTGGGTAAATTTCACTGATCGAACTCAAAAACATAACTTAATAAGAAAAGAAGACTCCAGGGGAGATGACTATTATTGGTCGTTGGATCATTGGGGAGACTTAAATGACAAGCCTCAGAACCAACTTTTCGTTGAGGGGGAAGGTAGATGGTTTAATTTTTCAGCACAAGAAGGCGACCAAATAAGAGCTTATGTAAATTTCTTTGCACCAATGGCATTAATTAATCAAGCTTGGTACCACATAGCTCTGGTTAGAATTAATGCTACTACCTGGCAATTGTATATTAATGGCATGCAGGCTACAACTCAATTAGCTAATATTCAATCTGGTGAAAATTCTGGGCAACAGGGAGTTATTAGTGGATCAATACCAGCTCTTGATGGAAACCTTTTTGTAGGAAAGCATGAAATTGACAATTTAAATAATGAAACTTACTTTCAGGATGTTAGAATTGTTAAAGGGCAGGCTCTTAGTCAATTGAATTATCCTCACGAAGAGCTCTTAAACCCTAACTGTGAACCCGTATGCCCGCAAATACACTTAGTTAGTAATACGGTTAGAGGTGAATTATCGTTTTACGATTCTACAGCTAGCGATAATGAGGTGTACGGATATGGGCAAGTTTCACATGATGAAGGTAGGGTAAAGTATGGTAATTCGTCATTTGATTTTAAGGCAGAAGGTGGGTTTTTAGAAATAAACGGCAGTGACATATTGATCACAGGCGGTAATTTTGCCATAGATTTCTGGATCAACCCTCAAAAGCTTTACAGGCAGGAAGAGTATAAAGATGTCGTAGTTGAGGAAATAATAGATAATGCGTTTATTAATGATTCTGAGTTTACTTTTACAGAAGAAATTCCAGAGGATTTTATAACTGGTGAGGAAGAGATTACAGTGTCGGGTGAGGGAGAGATTACAGTGTCGAGTGAAGAGGTTATAGAGGAGGGTTATGTATATTTTGGAGGAACTGTCACAGAATACAAACACACAGAAATATCTGGGCGATTGGGTCTCGTTATACATAGCCCAATATATAATATTTGGCGAACTAATCGAAATTATTACAACTCAGAATATGTATACCATGAACAAGGTGGTACTGGCGTATACTATCAACTTACAACTGCACAATCTCGCAATGAAAAACCAACAGATCACACAGGAGTATGGCAAGAGGTCAACCCTGAAAGTGGAAATTATTTCTTAACTTTGCATAGTGGTGATTTATTTGATCCAATCGCAACTACCGTTAGCGCTCAACCTACTGGTGTTTGGTCTCATTTTGCGGTATCTAATGTTGAGCAAGATTTATCGATGTACACTAATGGAATTAGAACTTTCAATAGTTTCAATGAATCTGGAATTTCATTCAACGATAATCAAACTAATTTAATTGTAGGAAAGGGCGGTGGAGTTTATGATGAAGATAATTTTATTGGATACATGCAAGATTTTAGACTATTCAATAAGTATTCAATTTATCAAAATGCAGAAGTTATTAATGTGCCTGATGACCTTAATGAAATTTGTGCCGAAAAAGTATTTGAGCCTGACTGTATTTTTACTGACCTTCACATACAAGTAGATATCAATCAAGAAAAAATATATGACATTTCAAGAAACAAAGAAATTTTTAATTACAATAATGTATCTATAGTTGATAAAGAAGTAATTAGAGGTAATGCAAGTTTAGAATTTAATCGTGGATTTTTAATGTTGGAACATAATGATGTTCTGAGTTTAAGTTCTGGAGATTTTAATATAGAATTTTGGGTTAATTTTGAAAGCTATCCGCCTTCTTCTAAAGAATATGGATCTTTGTATATGGAGCCAACTCCAAGTGTTACAACTACTTCGACGACTACTACAAGTATAAATAGTACTCCGACACAAACTTCAACAAGTTCGACAACACCTTCGCCAACGCCAACGATAAGCCTCACTGCAACACCAAGCATTACAGCAACTTCGACACAGACACCAACAGTAACGCCAAGTATATCTTTAAGCCCTAGTGTAGATTCTTCTCAACCCCCTACTCCCAGCTTAACCGCTACTTCGAGTATTACTGCAAGTATCACGCAAACTCCTACAATCACACCTACCATCAGTGATACTCCTCAAGTAACTCCAAGTGTAACACGGACTCCCTTAGTTGATGGGCTAAGGGAGTCTGGCGTTACGTTGATGGAGCATGGCAGCATAGGCGAGCCCGAGAATTACGGATGGATGATTCTTGCTGTTGATAATTCGATTAGGTTTTACTGGTCTGAGGTAGGGGATTCTTTTTGGACCAACTTCATAGATATTACCCCATTAGAATTTAATGTTGAAAAATGGTATCACATAGCTATATCTTTAGATCAAGAAAAATTGAGAGGCTTTGTGGATGGACAAATTGCATCTCAAGCAATTGTAAAATCAGAAAGAAAAAATCCAGATAGACCTTTAATTATAGGAAGAAGGCTTGGTGATAGTGGAGCATATTTCTTTAAAGGCTATATGCAGGATATAAGAATTTCATCTCAAGCTGTTTATAAAAAGAATTTTGTTAGACCTAATCAACTGCTAAATAATTGCGGAGTGACTCCTGTTCAGCCTGATTGTGATAATATATTATTTCATTTACAAGGCGATGAGAATTATGACTCTGTTTTTGACGAAAGTCAATACGACAACTTTGTACAAAACAACGGAGTAGAGATTGATAAAGATAACTTAATTAAAAATAAGCCATCCTTAAAATTCACTGACGACAACTACCTTCATACATTCCATAAATCAGATTTTAATTTTGGCACAAAAGACTTTACAATAGATTTTTGGTTCAAATTGGACGAAGTTAGTGAGACTGAATCGAGTGAAATTTTTAATTTTATCGATACAGGTAGAAAAATGCAAGACTGTCAGTTCGATGAAAATAGCGATACTTTGGTTTGCCAAGACACTGAATTTGATGCAGAAGATTTAACATTTTTTATATCAAATAACAAGCCTATATTTAAGTATGTCAGAGAAATTGATGAAGACGATATAGAGCAAGTGGCAGAAGTAGTGGTCGAGATTGATAAAGAAATAGAGGTTAATAAACTTTATCATGTAGCTATTGTAAGAAAAGGGCTTCATATAATATTGTATATCAACGGGGAAGGAGTGTATGCAAATAGGACTACTGATATTTTATATAGAGCTAGTCACACTCTTTATATCGGTGGAAGGCAAGATGGCACATCTTCTTTTATCGGTAATATACAGGATTTTAGGGTTATTATAGGCCATTCAGTTTACGGAGGTAATAATTTGGGCGGGCTATTCTTGCTGGAAGATGTGTATTTAAGTGAAACTAATTGCCAAACTAAGGATACTTATTGCAACCACTTACAGATACAAAGTGATACAAATGCTGGAGATACTCATTTTGATGACATAAGTTCAGGCTCAAGCGAAATTAGAAACTATGGAAATGTAGAGCATAGCGAGGATAATATAATTTTTGGTAATTCCAGCATATACTTCAATGGACAGAATCAATTCTTAACTCTTGAAAATGGAAATACAAGCTGGAATATATCTAATTCAGCATTGGGCTCAAAAGATTTTTCATTAGGATTTTGGTTTAATAAAGAAAGTCATATTAATACGCAGGGTCTTGACACTTTATTTTCTATAGAAGGGGACAGTAATCATGACGAAGGCCATTACTCTCTTAAGGTTGAGAGTGATTCTAGTAATGCTATAGTTATTGACAGTAAACTTTCTGATGAAACATCAAAAACCATTACTAGTGATGCCTTGCAAAATGGTCAATGGTATCATTTAGGATTAATTAAAAGAATAAATACTTTATCATTATATATAAATGGTAAACTTGTATCATCAAATGATCTTACTGGGCAAAGTTATGTATACGATAATTCTTTTTACTTAACCATAGGAGCCAGGTTTGATAGCAATTTCTTTAATGGTTATATTCAGGATTTAAGATTCTTAAAAGCAAAAGCAATAAACCCGAATGTTAATTTTAATCTACAAGAATTTTCATCAGTTACATGCGCCAAACCTTGCCCTGAGTTAGTGATTCGCTCCACAGATTCTACATCTTCAATATTTAAGGATTCCAGCTTATATAAAAATGAAGTTATTGTTCAGGGTAATGTTGCTCACTCGAATGGAAGCGTAAGATTTGGGGGATCAAGCTTATATTTTGACGGTAATAAATCCGCACTACAAGTTCAGTATACAGAAAATCTCAATATTCAAAATGGATTCACACTACAATTTTGGGTTTTTATTGAAGGTTCTGGCGATCAATCAATTATTTCCATGCAAAAAGGCAATACTACTGTATTGTGGGAAGTGCTATTTAATGAATTAAATAATAATATAATATATAATCAAAATGGAAATGAAATTGCAAGCAGTGAAACTAAGACTTTTAAGAATAGCTGGCGTCATGTTGCTGTATCTTCCGACTTGAATCAAGTTACAATCTTTATAGATGGTCAAGCAGGGCAGACATTTAATAGACCTAGCTTTATTGAAGACGGAGAAGCTGTACTTTCAGTGGGTGGAAGGAAGTCTGCTTATCTGCAGGGCTATATACAGGACATATCATTCTTTAAGTCTATAAACTTATACCAAGGTAACTTTAGCTCTCAGTCTGTTTTTGTTGAAACATGTTCGACTGATCCTTTACAGGCTAATTGTAACAATGTTATTCTTCATTTACAGCCAAATCAGGATGACATTTACCTTTACGATAGAAGCGGAAAATATAATGGTGTGAATACAGAAGGTTCAGTTAAATTTGATTATAATAATAAAAAATTTACAGAAGGCTCAATTGAGATAGGTAAAGAAGGGGAAGGTAGAATTGATATAGTCATACAAGACAAGAACTTTAACTTGGGTGATAGAAGTGATATCAGTTTACCAAGTGTGGGACACTTTACTTTAGAGTCTTTTGTGTTTTGGGATTTTAATAAAAACCAAGATGAATCAATATTATTTTATAACATCACAAATAATGTTCATGCGGGCGAAGATATTTCTTCGGGAGATGTTGTTGGTGGATTTAAAAAAGATGGACAATCAGTAAAATTCTTCTTTATTACTCGGGATGACTATCTATCAGTTAATAGAATTTATTCTGTTGATGTTGAGCAAGGAGTGCATGATGACTGGTTTCATTTGGCTGTAGTAAATTATAAAAATGAGCTTGATATATTCATTAATGGACAAAAGAAAAACAAAAAAATACAAGAATATTCTCAAGCTTTAGGATTTAGTGATAATTTTATTATTGGATGCAATGAGTTGAGCAAAAAGCAATTTGTTGGTAATATTGAAGATTTTAGAATAGTTAAGAATCAAGGTATTTATTTAACTAACTTTGAAATGCCCAGGGATAAGTTGAATGTATGTATTGATCCTTTTATTCCAACCCCAACATCGACGGTTACTCCTACTCAAACTCCTACACCAACTCTGACTCCAACTAATAGCCCAACTCCAACATCGACTAACACCCAAACACCTACATCTACACATACTCCAACCTCAACTCAAACACCCACAGTAACCCAAACACCTACTTCAACAGTCACGCCGACTTCTACGGCAACACCAACGGTTACTCCTACTAATACACCTACCTCTAGCATTACTCCAACTAATACACCTACCTCTAGCATTACTCCAACGTCAACTGTTACTCCGACTAGGACAATAACACCGACGAACACAATAACTCCTACATCAACAATTACTCCAACCTCTACAGTAACACCGACCATTACACCTACCCCCACAACTTCATTTTTGCATGATCAATACGTAAGATTTAAGCCTGAAAATTACTTTATGCAAAGAGGTCGATCTATAGCCATTGATGTCGAAAGAGATATAGAGAATTTTAATGTTATTGATTATCACCCAGAATTTACCGTTGATTATAGAACCGTTGTTTATATAGGGGATGATATCAATTGGGATATTAATAGTGCTGAGCAGGGAGAGGACTTTGTACTTACAACAGGAACATTATCTTTTGATGAAGATCAACTTATTGAAACTTTTGAAATTACAGGAATAAATAATGGTGACTTCGATTTTCAGAGCGAGTTCTTTTTTGTTCAGCTACAAAACGCTCAAAGCCAAAATGCAAAAATGAACATTGTCGGAACTAATCCGATGCCAATATTTTTAATTGAGCCTACTCCGACTCCAACACCAACCAGCACTCTCACACCAATTTTAAATAAAAAGTTAAATGTAAGATTTCAGTACTCTCCCACTTATGTTGTTGAGGGAGACACAGCTAAAGTTAAGGTATATAGAGTTAATAGTTATGAAGGAATTAATAATGATTGGAGATATGATTATACTGGAGCATTTTCTTTAACTTACGATATATCTTCAGAACCCATGGCTGCTGAAGAGGGTGAAGACTTCTTAGGAGGGCATGGAGTTTTGGAGTTTGAGGACGGTCAAAATGAAGCATTTATCGAAGTGGTAACATTTAGAGATAGAGAACATCAGGAATCTGAATATTTCAATATCACAATCAATAATATTAATGTTGATATCGATGAAGGCGAAAGATTATCTGTGGACTCAGAGATTAAAGGAGAGAATCCTTACAGGGTACTTATCTTGGATACAGATCATGTAAGCACTACTCCAACAAATACTCCAACAAACACCATTACCCCTACGATCACACCAACTTCAACGATAACTCCAACCGTTACTCAAACGCCAACTATATCAATTACGCCAACCATCACTCCAACCAATACAGTTGTATATCAAAACTATGTCAGATTTCCGCATGAGCCATCATTTTTAAATGAAGGAAGCGATACTATAATTAAAGTTTTCAGAGATGAGTTGAGTGAGTCAACTCAAGGAAGGTTTACTGTAAAGTATAGAACTCTAGATGCAAATAATAGTGCTACTAGTGAATCAGATTATTTTCATAGCGAAGGTGAAATAGAATTTTTTAAGGATCAGACTGAAGCCGAAATTAGAATATTCTCAAAGCCAATAGGTGAAAGATTTAATGAAGAAATTGAAGAATACTTTTTTATGGAGCTATATGATGCTCAGGGTATTGATAGCATGGTCGAGATTACTGGTAGAAATCCTTATCCAGTTTTTGTTGTTGAGCCATCAAGAACGCCTACCCCAACTGTTACAGCTACTCCAACGGTAACACCTACAAATACACCAACGGTTACACCAACATCAACAATTACGACAACTCCAACAAGCACTACAACTCCAACAATTTCATTAACACCCACTACTACTCCTACGATTTCTGTAACACCTAGTATTACTCGTACAATTTCTGTAACACCTAGCATTACTCGTACAATTTCTGTAACACCTAGCATTACTCCTAGTGAAATAGGTGATTGTATATTTCCTGACTCCCAGATACAGGATTCATTATCATTTTGGCAAAGAGGTTTTAATGTATTGGATGAAAGCGATGTAGCTGCTAATTCAGAAATAAGCGGTATATTAGAAAGTGAAGTACCTGTGTCAGAGCAAACAGGTTACTATATAGTTATTGATAGCGAAAGCATTTTAGCTCTTAAGACCATAGTTTTTAGTCATGGAAATTTGCCTACAAGAATTATAGAAGCCACATTATTCAAGAAAGAAAATGAACAATGGATATTGAAGGCCAACACTCGATTTAGTCATGTATTTTATTCGATGTTTAATTTAAGCGAAGATTCTACATTGCTTACTTTAGGCGGACTTTCTTACCCTTATGAAATTGCAGTTTATAGATTAAGCGGAAATTACTCTAGATTATCTAAGGTTGATACTATGAATCTATCTGAATTAATTGACTTCAGGATACTTAAAGATGTTTATGTATCAAAAAGTGATTTAGAATTAGTAGCTAAAGTTGAAGGTGGACTATTTGCAGTTGAGGGATCAGCCGCCCCGCTTATTGGGGTTCAAGTAGGTAATGTGTCAAATATTTTTGATAATAATTTAAACTCTTATTGGGGTATAGAGCAATTTAATAGCTTCGATCATGGCGGTGGTGCATTTACGAAGCGATTTCGTGTTGTTCTAAAAGAAAATATTGTGGTTGATGAGATACAGTGGACATATCACGTAGATGAATGTTGTGGCGGTAGGAGAATCACGGCATTTGATCGTAAAAGTTTTAGCACTGTATTTCTTGTGAACGACTCAAACGGTGGCAGTGTAAAGAAAACCGTTACATCAACATTAAGTTCACCTGTTATAATCAACTCGTTTGATATGATCTATAGCGGTGCGAGCGGGGCTGATAGAGTATTTAGGAATTATGAAATTAAATTCTTTTATCAAAATCAACAAGTTCAGTTGAATTCAATACAATTTCCAGAAACAGCCCACAGAGCAGGTATTAACAGTAGATGCCTTGGCCCTATGCCAACTCCATCTACTACTCCCACCGTAACGCCAACAGCAACGCAAACGCCAACTATTTCACTTACTGCAACCAGTACAATTACTCCAACTAGTACTCCTACACAGACATTAACAAAAACAGCTACCCCTACACAGACTCCAACCAGCAGTATTACTCCTACACAAACACCGACCATTAGTGTGACTAGTTCGCCCCCTCACGATATAATATTAAGTTCAAGTAGTATGGCATATGTTATGTTTAGTCACAGCTCTTCTTTGAGTAGTTGTGAAAATAAAACATACCCAGAATTAAATCAATCATTTTCTGTGCTCGGTCAACCTGATAATATTTTCGATGGAAAGCAAAATACATCATGGGGTCATGGGAACTTTAGCTCTCCGCAAACAAATTCATGCGATACGATTACAAGAAGTGGATCTATAATGCCCTACTTGCATGAATTTATAATCATATTCCCTCGGGAAATTAAAGATGTAGATAAAATAGAATGGCATTATCATATTACTGAATGTTGTGGATCAAGAACATTGCAGACTAAAATTGATGGATCAAGCTCTTTTTCTACAGTAATTAGCGGAGGAAGTGGAGAAGGGACTCAAGTCGAATCTGTTGAATTTAGCCAATCAGTTGATGTTAAAGATTTAAGGATGACTTATGGAGGCAGATCAGGACGTAGTCAGGCTTTTAAAATAATAGAAGTTTGCATGTTCAGGGATGGAGTGGAAACTTGCATTAATTTAAATGACGAGGGGATCGGGATATTTTCTCCATCTCCAACCCCTACTCAGACACCAACTATTACGCCAACTCCATCAGTAACTTTAGTGCCGCTGCAATTAATTGACATTAATGCAAGGCATATTAATGAACAACCTCATAAAAATAAAGAAGAAGTTGCACTGGAAGGCGATGTCATATCTATTGATATTAGTCGAGCCGAACTGCTTGATGATTTGGATTTGTTTGAAAATGATAAAAGTATACTCTCTTATGAATCTGTAGATGTGCATTGGGAAATCCAATCAGCTCATCCTGGATTTAATCATCAAGATATTGGAGTGTTTGATACTAGCGGTACCGTATCTTTTCCTGCAAATGATAGTAATCATTTTCATTCAATACTGATTACAGGCATACAGGATAACATATTAGAGAGTTTCGTGGAATCATTTTTTGTAGCAATTACTGGAGTAAGTTTTAATGATCAAGATACTAGGGTAAACCTAGTCAGCGATTTTGTTTACATTAGTTTAATTGACCAAACGACGCCAACACCAACAATAACTCCAACACAAACATCCACTGTTACACCGACTCCAACAATTACTCCAACAAGTACGGTAACTCCTACGATAACAGCCACGACAAGCAATACTCCAACTATAACCCCTTCTAATACACCTGCCGTTAGTCAAACGCCAACGATTACGGTTACTCCAAGTATTACCCCTACTCATACAACTTGCATTCAACATGTAAGATTTCAATACGAGCCAACAGTTATAATGGAAGGAACTGTAGATAAGATATGGTTGTATAGAGATGAAATTAGCGGACCAACTAATAGTTATTTTGAAATTGATTGGAGGACTCATCATAATCTTAACTCAACAGCTAATCTTGAAGATTATTACGAATTATCGGGTACATTGAAGTTTTATGAAAACCAAATGTCTGGGTATATTGATTTAGCTACAATACCTGTACCAAATGAATATACATTTGAAGTAGACGAATTCATGTATGTAGAGATACATAGTGTAAGATC
>VMHT01078288.1_pt1 | contig 27797 bp, 30 predicted proteins | sample 4693611 | NCBI WGS metagenome assembly VMHT01 (sample SAMN12280063, study PRJNA550983) | marine metagenome | isolation source: seawater sampled from same location over 5 years 0.02-0.2 micron viral filtrate | place: USA: collected off the coast of southern California halfway between the port... ... | reverse complement strand
GGTAGCTCCGTACAATATTATTTGATATTCCCTATCCATTAAGCTTGGTCGGGACGGCTGGATTTGAACCAGCGACCACTTGACCCCCAGTCAAGTGCGCTACCAGACTGCGCCACGCCCCGATAATATTATTGAGGTATGGTGCAGACAATTTCTCCATGATCTACGCAAGGATTTCCTTCGTTTAACATAGCTGCCTCTACGGGAACAGGTCCTAAAAATTCTGGGTCATAGACGTCTGGATATTGATCATCTAAACCGGATGCGTTAGTAGAGTAAATGTTATTTCCTACTGCACTTGCTAGAGGCTTAAGAAAGTACTCCCCCCTTAAAAATTTTGACTTTAGCTCAGTTCCATCTTCAGCCAGTATGATGCTGCCGTCTGGAACAATATATTCTGGAAAACCTCTTATTTGTTGCCTTTCTGACTCAGTAAGCGAATCCCAATCAACATATTCTCCCAAGTCCGTCCAAGTAATGATATTAAATTCGGTCCATTCCATGCCCCATAGTCTACCGAAACCGGCATATTCAAGAGTTTTTTTCCTGCCAGCATTTTTACCAAATGTAGCAGAATCATCTGGAACATTGAAGATAACTCCTTCAGGTCTTGAAATCTCAACTAACGCTCCTTCGGTATCAAATACTTGGTAGTTAACCCAATTATCCCAGTTGACTTCATAATACTCAGACATTTGCCAAAGTTTATCTCTGCAATATCTAAAGTTCTCAGAAGTCTCAACAACAGAGTCATCGTGACGTTCATAAGAATCTTTCGTACCATCGTTATTAGAATCTCTTGTCTTTTCGCACTCTACTTCAGAAGCTTTAGCCATATCAAACAAAGTCATGTGATTCTGCATCCAACAATCTGTATCTCTACCATTAGGTTGAGTGAAGCAAATTTTCTCTTGGAATTTTCTCCAAGGGTCATTTATTTCGTACATAGCAGCAGGCAAAACTATTGGATTATTAGTAGTGGTATCTGCAATAGTATCTCCGCTAGCTTGATACTGCATAACCTCATTAGAAAGAATTCCATCTTGCGTCCAATTACCTTTATCTGCACCGCTCCTTCTAAAGGTTCCTGTTGGAAGGGCTGAAGTATCTCCTGCAGCTAAAGCAGGTCCAGTATGTGGACTTGGTACAGTTCCAGAGGCAGGATTGTCTTCAGTGCCCTGCGCAATCAATGCTAAGGCGCCGTTGTAATATGCTGTGAAGCTATCACCAGAAAAACATCTCTCTAGACAACCTAAAGTTAGTCCCGCTAATTCAGATGCTGAAATACTTTTTTCTGTCCTTCTTCTCACTTCGTTTGCAGTGGGATCAGCAAGTGCTTCCTGTCGAATTTCATAACCTTGACCTCTTCCATGAGCCCAAATGTTTCTCCATACTTCATAACCATCACTAGCATCCCTGTTATCATCCCAGACAGTGAGATACTCTTCAGGGGTGAACGTAAATGGTGTTATTTCTTTTTCGCCTATCCAGCGGTCTTTATTTTCGTTTTGAATAACAGCTCTATCAAACACAAAAGCACCCACTGGAGTTGTTCCGCTTGCGGCATAAGCAGCATCCCAATAACCTAAGTATATTGTATCGGTAGAATCCACAGGCACTCCGAGAGATCTCCATCTTTCTTTTTGGCATCTGTCATCTTCGCCATTAGAATTATTATCCAAAACATCGTATATAGGAGTGGTTCCATCGTAGCCTATGATTCTGCCATTATCATTCCACCAACAATTATCGCCCGTTTCCTTCAAGTCCCATTCGATATGAAGATCAACTTCGGTTCCCGACAAGCTATTTAAAGAAACTTTATCAATAGACATCTTCCTGAGATTCATTTTTCTTTGTTTCAGAAAGTACTGTCCAGTGTCATCAGAGTTCACCTTTTCAAAAGCTAGAGTATCTGTGATATTTTGTCTCCATTCTTCTCCTATGTGAGTGCCCCAATAGTCAGCCCATGCGTAAATAGATTCTGTTCTATCTTCATTCCAAGGGCTTTGAAATTCTGTTGTCGACTTAAGTTCAAATCCAGGATTTTTTAAGTCGTACCTCTTACCATCGGAATTGGTATACAAACCGTATTCCCAAACAGATAGTTTTGCATCTGCAGCGTTCGTCGACTCGCAAGTTTCACTAATACCTTGAGCAGGACCACCTTGTGCCAGCCAAGGCATATTATCTAGATCCCAATCAATTGCTTTCCATTCCTCGGTTACATCTGTAATAGTATCCTCTGATCCAGGATTTGGAGTTCTTCTGTTAACTTTTACTAATTTTTTACACGACGCCTTAGATTCTTCGTCATAAGAAAATCCGAGAATGGCATCAACCTGCCAATAATTTGCATTTTCCATTTGGCTAGGGCCACAACCTGCACTTTCTCTATCTTGATAATCAACAAATTTATTGTCCAAAATGCAATCGAAATACCCTTGCTGCCAGATTCCGTCTCTTCCTCGCGGGTTATCTGTCAAAAGGATATTTCTTCCGTTTGGACCAAGAAAAAGAACTTTACCGTCTGTGGTATCTAGTTTGCCTGATCCCATTTGTTCACCAATCGGGCGACATTTATAGTAATGTTCTCCGTAATCACGCCAAAAAGAATCACTATTTTCCTCAACACCAGCAGCAATCGCAGCATCTCGCATTTCATCATAAGACTGATAAGGAGCGTTTTGGCAATTTGACGTAGCAACAAAATCTAGTTCTAAATCTCCATTAGGATCCTCTTCAGTTGCACCACTCCAAACTTTTGCAAGCGTATAAATCAATTGATCAGGCTGAGCATCCCACATTCCCTCGTAATCATCCTGAGCTTCAGAATAGTCGCCTTCCAGGTAATACCAAGATTTTATTTCGATGTAGTCTTGGTCTCTTGCTTCGCTGAATGCTGAAGTTACATCAACAATCATGGTGCTGGCTATTTCAACTTCTGGAGCTGCACCTTGCTGTTGTGTTCCACCTGAAGCTGCTGCTTGTGCGTCGGCTCTAGCTCCAGCCACATCGCATCTATCTTCGTATACAGTTGCCTTATAAGGTCCTTTATCAATAAATTGTTCTGCTTTAATCTTCGAAATAATGCAAAGAATGTTATTTGCATCGTTAAGAGTTTGTTCAACGTCATTATTGGCCATATAAATTTCTGATTTATCCTGATCATAAGTCTGCGTATAAACAAACGGGGCAAAAATTATTGCCAGTGCTAGTATTTTTTTCATAATAATTTCCCTAAATTTTTTTATTCAACTTTGATGGCTTCTACTTTGTTGGGCAAAACATAGTTAGAGGGATCAATATTGCTGGAAGTTCCAGTAGAACCGCCAGAGTCAGTTCCTGAGTCAGTTCCTGAGCCGGCTGATGAGCTTGATGGAACGACAGAAGATGAGGAACCGCCTCCTCCCCCGCCACCACAAGAGGCAAGAATTAAAAAAGTAACCAATAGAAATGTTGACCCAAATCTTTTCATAAATTTCTCCTTATCTATTATCGATAATACTACTTAATCTAGACTTTACTAGCTTTTTTAATGAGATTTTTGATGTTGATTAATTCTTTTTTTATGTCTAAGTTATTTGATTTTCTAATTTTTTTATTTGATAAGTAGAGACCTATTTTCGCTGGTTTTATACCTTGATCTTTGATGAGCTTCTTTGTATCTATTAAAATTTTTAATTTTTTTAAGTCGTAGGCCCTAGTTGTACCTTTGGACCTTAATTTGGGTTCAAATTTTTCCCAGTACCTAATTTCTGTCTGCTTGATTCCAAGCAGCGTTGAGACTTCAGAGATTGAATAATACTTTTTATTGGGTAATGAAGAAAAATCAATATCAGACAATTTTATCTCTTAATTTTCGACCGGGCTTAAATGAAATAGATGTTCTTGCAGAAATTACATATTCTTTTCCGGTTTTAGGATTTCTTCCTGGACGTGCTTTCTTTTTTAACAAAGAAAAATTACCAAAACCGCTTAATTTCACCTCTTCACCTTTTTCTAAACTATTTGAAATTTCAGTGAAAAAAGAATTAACAAAATCTAGGCAGTCTGTTTTTGATAACCCCATTTTTTTATGCAAGTGATCAGCTAATTCTAGTTTCGTTATCGCCATTGTTAAGATCTTAATTTAGCCTTAAATATTTTAGCCACATGATTAATTTGATTCTCAACAGATTGATCTACTTCTTTATCTTCCAATGTGGACCCAGTAGCTTGCCAAAAGAGTCGAAACGTCATGCTTTTCAAAGATTCATCAATTCCTTTGCCATGATAAATATCGATCACTGAAACAGACCTTAAATTTGTGCCTCCAGCTTTTTTAAGCTCTTTTATAAAATCGTTAGCAGGTATTTCTTTAGAAACAAGAAAGGACAAATCTCTTTCGCTTCCAGGAAATTTAGGCGGTTGAGTTATTTTATTAATTTTAGGTAATTTTAAAGAGTCCAAATTTATCTCAAACAAAACTATTTCCGGCAACTTGAGTTTTTTTTGAATCGCTGGATGCAAGACACCAATATTTCCAATGGATTTAGTTTTCATTTTTATTTCTGCAGATACTCCTGGATGCAAATGATTTTTAGAAGTTTTTTTGTAAACAGGTTCAATATTTAATCTTGAAAAAAACATATCCAGACTTTTTCTGAGATCAAAAAAACTACTTTGAAAAGAACCAGACCAATCAGATGAAGATTTATCAAAAAAGAGTAGTCCAGCAAGACTCTTCCAACTCTTTTCTCTAGTAAAGACGTTCCCAACCTCAAAGATTCTGAATTTTTGAGCACCTCTATTGAAATTATATTCAAAGTTACTTATCAATCCGGGTATAAGAGAAGGTCGCATAACATCCTGATTACTCGACATAGGATTGGCAAGCTCAATTGAATAGTTATTTAACCCGAGCATTTGAACAAAAGATGAATCAACAAAAGCGTAATTAATCACTTCATTAAAGCCGGCATTAACAAAAATATCTTTGCTTAGTTTCTCCTTTTCAATAGATGTATCTTCAGGAGAGGAAGCTAGCAATTTCAATCTTTTGTTAGGTAAATTATCGTATCCAATTATTCTCGCTATTTCTTCGATAATATCCTCTTTAATTTCAATATCGTATCGATGAGAAGGACAAGTTAACTCCATTAAATTTCTTTTTGATTCAACTCTAAATTCTAACGCCTTCAAAAGTTTTATAACCATGGCAGTAGGAATCTCTGTGCCGAGCCTCGAATCAATGAATTCCTTACTTATCGATATTTTCTTTGCTTTCTGATTTTTAGATTGTTTAAAAATCTTTGAAAAGTCTCCTCCAAAAATTTCAGCATAAAGTTGTGCTGCAAAATTAATTGCATACTCTTGGATTTCTTTATCAACTCCTCTTTCGAATCTTAATGATGCCTCAGATTGAAAGCCTAACTTTCTTGCATTTCCTCTGATGCTTGCTGGTTCAAAACAAGCTGACTCCAAAAAAATTTCTTGAGTTGTTTCATCTACTTCGGAATTTGCACAGCCCATAATTCCAGCTAAAGCTATTACTTCTTTTTCATCGGATATTGTAAGGTAGTCTTTAGTTATCTCATGGGAAGAACCATCCAGAAGTTTTAACTTTGTTTTTTTGGAAGGAAATTTGACATAAATTTTTTTGCCAATCTTTTTATTATCAAAAGCATGCAAAGGTTGTCCGGTGTGGAGCATTACATAGTTTGTAATATCAACTATTGGATTAACTTGACCAATATCAGAAGCCTTTAACGTTTTTTTGATGTATTGCGGAGTTTTGCCTTTATTCTTTAGTTTAATGATTTGACCTAGATAGCTTGAACAGGCGCTCTTATCTACAGAGACAGTTTTTTTAGAATCGAGGCTTTGATGTTGCTTCTTAAACTTTGGAAGTTTTAATTTTAAATTATTAACTGCACAAACATCTCTAGCTATTCCTATCAGACTAAAACAGTCTCCTCTGTTAGGAGTTAAATCTAGTTTGATTAGTAAATCATTTTTTTCTTTTTTTGATTGGTCAACTTCTAGTCCCAACTCTGTAAGCTGTTCTAAGAGATCTGTATCAGAGATCGATCCTGATATATATTGAAGTAGATCGGATTTATAGAATTGCATTATCCTTTTGTGACGAACCTTAAGTCATTCTCAAATAACATTCTAATATCAGATATCTGATATCTGAGCATGGTCATTCTTTCAATTCCCATACCAAAAGCAAAACCTGAATACACTTGTGGGTTTAACCCAACGTTTTTCAATACATTTGGATGAACCATTCCACACCCCATTATTTCCAGCCAACCATTCTCTCCCTGAATATCTACCTCTACTGAAGGTTCTGTGAATGGAAAATATGAAGGTCGAAACCTTACCCTTGGATTTTCTTTAAAAAAAGATTCGACAAACTCCAAAATTTCATTTTTCAAATGTGCAAAATTTATATCTTTATCAACAACAAGGCCCTCCACTTGGTGAAACATAGGAGTATGGGTCTGATCTGAATCGCATCTAAATACTTTGCCCGGACACAATATTTTTAAAGGAGGAGATTCTAATTCCATAGACCTGATTTGAACGGGCGAGGTATGGGTTCTTAGAAGATTGCCATTATCAAAGTAGAAGGTGTCATGCATGTCTCTAGCAGGATGATTCTCAGGTATATTCAATGCAGAAAAGTTGAAATACTCTGATTCAATCTCAGGCCCCTCTCGAAGAACGTAACCTTTGTTTTTAAAATAATTTGAGATTTCTTGAGCTATCAAAGAAACAGGATGGTAACTTCCTACTTCTGGACTTAATGGCAAAGTAACATCAATTGCTTCTTTAGATAACTGTTCATTCAGGGCAGATTGTTCAATTTTTTCCAACGAATAGCTGATTGATTCTTCAATTAAAGATTTAAATTCATTGATCGATTTACCTAACTTCGGTTTTTTCTCAGCTGGGGCGTTAGATAGTTGGGACATTAAAGACGAAAGAATACCTTTTTTGCCAAGGTATTCAATTTTTAGAGAGTTAAGAGAATCTTGAGAATCTGCTTCTTTAAACTTACTTAAGAAAGATTTTTTCTCTTGGGCTAAATCCATAGCCCATTATGCAGCAATATCTTTAACCTTTGAAACTAGAGATGCAAAACCTTCTTTGTCTTCAACAGCCATGTTGGCTAAAACTCTTCTATCCAAATCAATGTTAGCTTTTTTAAGACCGTTCATGAAAACACTATAGCTGAGACCATGCTCTCTTACTGCGGCATTAATTCTGATAATCCAAAGCGATCTAAAAGTTCTTTTTTTAACTTTTCTATCTCTGTATGCGTATTGGCCGGCCTTAAGTACAGCTTGATTTGCGACTTTGAAAGTCCTACTACGAGCCCCTCTAAAACCTTTGGCTAGTTTAAGAATTTTCTTGTGTCTTTTTTTGGCTTGAACGCCACGTTTTACTCTACTCATGATTTTTCTCTAAACATTCTTTTTACCAATTTTTCATCGCCAGCAGCAAGTTGAGTTGTACCTCTGAGTTGCCTTTTTGATTTTGTCGACATCTTGGTAAGAATATGTCTTTTATTGGCTTGTTTTCTTTTGAGTCCAGAGCCTGTTTTTTTAAAACGCTTAGCAGCTCCTTTATGTACTTTTATTTTTGGCATTTTTAATTTTTCTTTTTTGTTGGTGACATAACCATTACAAGCTGTCTTCCCTCTGACTGCGGCTCTTGCTCAACTACAGCATGATCAGAAAGATCTGTTTCAATTCTTTTTAGAAGCTCAAAACCTAAATTCTGATGCGCCATTTCTCTGCCTCTAAATCTCATTGTAATCTTCGCTTTATCTCCATCTTGTATAAATCTCATGATACTTTTTAACTTTATTTGATAATCGTTTTCTTCTGTTCCTGGTCTAAATTTAATTTCTTTTAACTGTGTTCTTTTTTGTTTTTTCTTTGAAGCGGATTTTTGTTTTTTCTTGTCAAAAAGGTGTTTACCGTAATCCATGAGTTTGCAGACAGGATGTTCAGAATCGTTTGCTAACTGAACCAAATCAAGGCTTGCAGCGGAAGCTTTTTTCATAGCTTCTTCTATTGCAACTATTCCCAGTTGTTCTCCAGATTCAGATATAAGCCTTACTTTTGAAGCGGAAATTTGTCGATTTACAGGTTGTCTATTTTTAAAAGACGACTGCCTAGGTCTTGGAGAAGCTATTTTAAACCTCTAACGGAAAATTTTAACAATCAGACCTCCTTGGATCTTACTTTTCTCAAAACCATTTTTGAGAAGTCACTCTCTGACATTGAAGATTGATTTTGAGATTCTCTATCTCTAACACTGATAGAACCCTCTTCAACCTCCTTATCACCTATCACGATTTGATATGGTATCTTTTGTATAGAGTGGTCGCGGATTTTATAAGTGATTTTCTCATTCCTCAAGTCTGAAATGACTTTTATTTCATTTTTTTTCAATATTTCAGTGATTTCAACTACTCTATCGGTATGTTTTTCCGACACATTCATGACTACTGCATGAATAGGTGATAACCATAAAGGAAAGGAACCATCGTACTGCTCAATTAAAATTCCTATAAATCTTTCAAACGACCCCAGAATTGCCCTGTGCATCATGACGGGCCTATGTTTTTTGCCATCCTCTCCTACATAGGAAGCATCAAGCCTTTCAGGTAGATTAAAATCAGCCTGAAAAGTTCCGCACTGCCATTCTCTTTTTAAAGCATCGGTAAGAACAAAATCAATTTTTGGACCATAAAAAGCTCCATCGCCTTCTGCAATCTCATAATCAATGTTCAGTGCTTCTATAGCATTCTTAAGAGCCTTTTCAGCCTTATCCCAAATCTTATCAGAACCAACTCTTACATCTGGTCTTGTTGAAAGCTTGATATCAATTTTTTTAAAACCAAAATCTTCATAAACATCATAAAGAAGAGAAATAAATGAAGCAGTCTCTTCCTGAATTTGATCCTCGGTGCAAAATATATGTCCATCGTCTTGTGTAAAGCCTCTAACCCGCATAAGTCCATGCATAGTTCCTGAGGGTTCGTATCTATGACAACTTCCAAACTCTGCAAATCTTATCGGAAGATCTCTATAAGACTTTAGAGATTGATTATAAATTTGAACATGGCCTGGACAATTCATGGGCTTTAAAGCATTGGTTCTTTTTTCATTTGCATGTTCTTCATCAATTTCCGTGATAAACATATTTTCTCTATATTTTTCCCAGTGGCCAGATTTCTCCCATAATTTTCTGTCGATGACTTGTGGAGTTTTTATCTCAGAGTAATTTGCATTGACTTGCTTCTCTCTCATATATTTTTCAACCGCAGTATAAATGCTCCATCCTTTAGGATGCCAAAAAACCATACCAGGAGCTTCTTCTTGTAAATGGAATAAATCATATTTTTTTCCTAGAAGCCTATGGTCTCTTTTGGATGCTTCTTCTTTGATGTGTAAATGATCGTCAAGTTCTTTTTTGGAATTCCAAGCCGTTCCATAGACTCTTTGGAGCATTTTATTGTCTGATTTTCCTCTCCAGTAGGCACCGGCAACATGTGTCAGCTTAAAAGCTTTAATAAAACTCATATTCGGGATGTGCGGTCCCCTGCACATGTCTATGTATTCTTCATGATGATAAAGGGCAACTTTTTCTGATTCATCGATATCTTTGAGTATTTCAATCTTGTAATCCTCATTTCTACTTTTAAAAACTTTTACAGCCTCTTTGTGAGGAACCACTTTTTTTTCAACCACGTAAGATGAACTAGCAAGCTCTTTCATGCGTTTTTCAATCTTTGTAAGATCTTGTTGGGTAAGTTTATGATCTAAATCTATATCGTAATAAAACCCATCCTCAATGATTGGTCCAATTGCCATTTTAGTTTTAGGAAAAATTTGTTTTATGGCATGGCCAAATAGGTGCGCACAACTATGTCGAATAATATCTACACCCTGCTGATCTTTGTTAGTTAAGATAGAAACTTCTGAGTTTTGTTCTATTAGATCACAAGCATCATGCTCTTCCCCATTGATAACGCCTGCTAGAGTTGCTTTAGCTAAGCCTGGACCGATATCTTGAGCCAATTCAAATATACTAGGAGGCTCTTCAAAATTTCTCTTGGATTTATCAGGAAGTGTAATTTCTATCATTTTTTGACCTATACGAGGGGCCTTAAATGTTATTCTACTTTATTATGACTATTTTTTAAGGAGAAAGGAAAGATTTAATCCACTTTTTTCCTTCTAGTCTAAAAAGTGTTCTTTCATGTCTCCGGAATTCTCCTTCTTTCCAAATTTCAATCTGCAAGGGGATGATTTTGTACATTCCGCAATGATCTGGGAGTTTTATATCTTTCTCATCCAAGTTACTGATAGCCTCTTCAACAGTTTTTTGGAAGCTTTCGAAAGATTCAATTTCTTCACTCTGTTTTGAGACAATAGCCGAAATTCTTGAACCTTTTGGTCTCGAATTAAAATATTCTTCCGATTCTGATCTGGAGGCTTCTGATATTAATCCGCTGACTCTAATTTGTACTTGCAACTCTCTCCACCAAAAATTTACTGAAACATTATTATTTTTTGAAATATCTTTGCCCTTCTTACTTTTATAGTTGGTATAAAAAAATAAACCTTCATCAGTAAATTTTTTTAGTAATACGACCCTGGAAGAAGGTCTTTGATCTTCATCGACGGTTGAAACGGTCATACCATTCCAGTCTCTTAAATCATTATCTATGGCCTGCTCAAGGAAATATTTGATTTCAAGAAAAGGTTCTTGAGAAATGGAATCAAAATTCATTTATTTTCTTTGAACCCAAAAATCTAGAGATAAATATTTACCTGGACCAAATAATAAAATGATTGAAGTCATTAGGAAATAAGTCACTGACATCTCATATCCTCCAGCATCTGCATTCCATCCGTTTGGAGAATGATAATAAGTAGCCACAATCATGCAGACTAAAATAGGTACAGTTGCCCATCTCGAGAAAAGACCTATCAATAAGAGGACTGCTCCTCCTGCTTCAGCAATAACTGTTAGCCAAGCAAATAGGTCAGGCAGAATTAAATTGAGATTATCTTTTCCTCCCGGGCCCAAAAACTCTGAAAATCTATCAACATTTGGTATGCCATCTTCCCATGCTATTTTTCTCACTCCAGCGTTCCAAAATATGAAGAATAAGTAGACTCTCAAAAAGAATAGGCCAATGAAGTCAAAGGCTTTTAAGTTACCTAAAAAATTATCTATTTTTAAAATAAATCTAATCATTTTTTTTCCTTTTCTATTATCTCAAATGCTGCTTGTATTTCTATAAATTTTTCTTTAGCTTTTTCAATTAATTCCTCCGGGAGACCTTTAGAAATTAGCGCATCTGGATGAAATTCTTTTCTTTTAACTCTATAGACTTTTTTTATTTCTTCTAAAGTCATGCCTTTAGTAACACCCAGAATTTCATAAGCATCTGAAATTTTTCCAACATATTTGTTATATAAATCTTTATAAACATTTTTATCAAATCCAAAGATGTTAGGGATTTTTCTTAAAAGCCTCTCTTCATTTTTATGCATTTCCCCATCAGCCATGGCTAACTCAAATAAAAGCTCATAAAAAACCAAAAGTGAATTTGGGCTAGAGCCTAAAAGTTGATAAAGCTGTTTTGCATATGCATCAAAAGAAACGTTATCTGATTTAGCTTTTTGAAAAATGTTTATAGCAAAATTTCTTTCATCTTCACTAAAGTTGAATTTATTAGAAATAAAACTTTCAATTTTGTAAACTTCCTCTTCGCTTACTCTTCCATCAGCTTTAGCTATTTTTGCTAGGCATGCAAATAAAGCTGTAAAAAAAGCTACTTGATGATCTAGATTATTTGGATTTCTTCTGGATTTTGCCTGCCTAGTCATTCTTGAGCCCATTACGCTTCCAACAAGAGCACCAATAGGTCCAAGCAAAGTGAAGCCAATCATCCCGCCAACAATACCGCCAATTAAACTCATTTTTTCTTAATTTTTATTCACTGCTATGGTTTAATAATTGTACATGTATAAGTTTTATCGGGGGAAACGTGTCAGAAGCAAAACCATTACCTGTAGTAGATTATTTAAAGATTCCTGATAATGGAGATCCTTATTTGGAAGGTTACCGTTGTAAGAAATGTGGAGCAACTTACTTGGGTGAAAGAAATGTATGTTCGAAGTGTTTCGCAAGAAACGAAATGGAGATTATAAAGTTATCTGAAACAGGAATCTTACATAGCTATGCAATAGTTTTCAGATCATTTCCTGGAATAGACGTCCCTTATATTTCTGCAATAGTTGATCTTGATGGAGGAGGAACAATCAAAGGAAATTTGATTAATATTGATCCAGATCCTGATAAAATAGAATTTAATATGCCAGTAAAAATAACTTATGGCGATGCTTTAGGCAGAAAAGATAAAGAAGGAAATTCTTATCTTAGTTATTTTTTTGAACCAGCTTAAATGAGGTGAAAATATGAATGATGTTTATGTAATGGGTGTTGATATGATTAAGTTTGGAAGATTTCCAGACAGAAGTGTTCCCAATATTGGTGCAGAAGCTGCATTGATGGCATTGGATGATGCTGGATTGGGAATTCAAGATATGCAAGCTCTTTATTGCGGAAACTTGGGGCAAGCAAATGCAATGGTTGGACAAAGGATTCTTCAAGAAATAGGTCAAACTGGAATGCCAGTTGTAAATGTTGCAAATGCATGTGCTACTGGTGCAACTGCATTCAGAGAAGCATGGATGTCAATTAAAGCTGGCATGTATGACGTTGTCCTTGCTGTAGGTGTTGAGCAAATGGGCAAAGGTCTTTTAGGAGGTGCTGGTGGAGGTGATGGCATTCCAAAAGAGGGTTTACTTGGATCAGGAACAATGCCTTGTGTCTTCGCTGAAGCTGGAATGGAACATGCAAAAGAGCATGGTACGACATTTGAACAATTCGCTAAAATTTCCGTGAAAAATCATCATCATTCCACAATGAATCCTAAAGCTATGTATCAAATTGAAACTCCATTGGATGAAGTAATGAACGCGGAAATGATCTCCTATCCAAATACTAAGCTTATGTGCTCAGTAAATGTTGATGGTTCTGCGGCTGCTGTATTAGTTTCAGAGAAAAAAGCAAAAGAATTAGGAATGTCCAGAGCTGTTAAGGTTAGAGCTTCTGCCATGGCAAGTGATCCTTACACTGATAGAGATCTAGTCATGCCTGATGTGAATGCATGCACCAGACTTGCTGCAAAAGATGCTTACGAACAAGCAGGAATTGGTCCTGAAGATGTAAATCTTGTAGAACTTCATGATTGTTTTGCTACTGCGGAAATGCTTCACTATGAAAATCTTGGTCTTTGCAAAGATGGAGAGGCTGGAAGAATGATTGATGAAGGTCACGTTGAACTTGGAGGTAAAGTTCCTGTGAATGTTTCAGGAGGCCTTTTATCAAAAGGTCATCCTTTAGGTGCTACAGGGATAGCAAATATATATGAAGTTTGCACTCATCTAAGAGGAGAAGCTGGGGCTAGGCAAGTTGAAGGAGCGAAAATTGGTATGACCCATGTTATAGGTTTGGGAACTGCCTGTGGTATTCATATTCTAGAAAAAACGAATTAAGTCTTGAGAATAGGCCTTACCGGCGATACCCATAACAATTTAAAAAATGTCGCAAAGATTTGCGACATTTTTAATTATCAAAATTTAGATTTTGTTATTCATACAGGGGATATAAGTCTCCCCAAAACTTTGTATGCTTTTGATGATCTTAATGTTCCTCTGAAAGGAGTTTTTGGAAATAATGATCAAGAAGAAAAAGAGGATTTAATAAAAGTATGCGCAGAAAAAGGTTTTCTATTCAAAGATATCTTAGAAATACAAATTTCAGATGAAAACTCTTTGTTTGTAGTTCATGATCCAAACGACATTGAAGACAGGTTTTATAAATCTGGGAATATTATAGTCCATGGGCATACACATAGGTTCAGAGATGAGATTTATAAAGATACGTTTATTTTTAACCCTGGGGAATGTGCTGGAATGATTAAAGGAATGAATAAAGTAGGAATAGTCAATACAAACTATCCTAATATGGAAGTTATTTCTTTTTAGATTTATACCTGAATATTAAAAAGTCTAAGACTAAAATTAAAATAAACGTAAGCGTAAAGGGTCTGACCAATCGCATCTGAACTAAATACTCAGATTCTAGTAAATCTATTAAATAGATTGAGAGTATAGGAGCCAGATCACTACTTCCAGGATGAAGATACCATGAAGTTAAAAATAAACTTAAAAAAATTGCGTAACTAATTCTTTTTAAGATTATATTTGAAAAAAGTCTTCTTATGATCAATGCCATTATCAAGGCTAATAAAAGGTTTAAGGACCAAGCTAAGTAAATCATGAGAAATACCTTATAAATTCATCTCTCGATGAGTCATTTTTTATTATCCACTTGCATTCATTAAGATTATTTCTTTCCAAAATCTTTTTTAACTCTTTTAAATGTCTATCTCCAAAAATATGACTTGGTGGTACGTTATGCTGTTTTGCTTGATCCTCTCTCCATATAAATATTTCTATTTCTTTTGAAGAGATATTTCTATTTCTCCTTTTCAATCTTTTAAGCCTGGAAAATGAAAAATCTTCTTGTCCAAGTTTATTTTCTTCATCACAAATAGAGAAAAAATGATCTAATTTATTTGATCTTACCAATTTCTTAGTTTGAATTTCCATTATGGAATGGAGAAATCTCACATCCTCAGCAGCATAGTCTAATTGTTTTTTTTTCAATGGGCGCCTTTCCCAATCTGAATTAGTTTCGGATTTCGATATGCTTTTGAAAAAATATTTTTTTACGAGCTTTTTATAGCTGATTTGGATACCACTGTTTTGTGCCAAAACATCTTCTGCAATCTGTGTATCGAATATATTTTCAATTTTTATACCAAGACAATTAAAAATTACAGAAGAGTCTCCTCTTATGGAATGAAATATCTTTAAAATGTTTTTGTTCGAAAAGACTCTCTCGATAACAGATATATCTAAATTGAGGCAATCAAAAATATATATTTTATTAAATGTGGCTATTTGAATAAGGCTCAATTTTGGAAAATAAGTATCTCGCCAGGTGAACTCAGTATCTATAGCAAGCTGTTTCTCGTATTCAAGATTTTTCATCACTAATTCTAATGAAGATCCATCTTCAATAAATAGGACCTCTTTTGGCACAAAAATATCTTTTAGTAAGTTATAAATTCTCAATTTTTGTCATATCAATATCTAATCAAAGAATTATCAATTTTTTTAGTCAAAGGTCTATTTTCTAATATTTTTTAAAAATTATTTCTTTTAAGGTAATTTTTAATCTTTGATTTCATTAATGGATCCTTCATTGCAAATTCTAAGTTAGCTAAAAAATACTCAGTATTATCTCCGCAATCAAATATTTTTCCTTCCAGAGGAAAAGCAAATACTTCTTTCTTATCTTTTATATAATGATCTATTGCATCAGTTAATTGAATTTCGTTTGTTTTATCTGGTTTTGCATTGGAGAGATATCCAAAGAAATCATTATTAAATATATATCTTCCAGCTGCATATAAGTTTGACGGTGCTTTTTCGATAGAAGGCTTTTCGACCATCTTTGTAATTAATCCCAAGCCAGGCAATTTGGAATATTTCATTATTTGAGCAATTCCATACTTTGGAATATCTGCTTTTTTGGCCTTACCGAGCAGAATCGATGAAGTTTGATTATTTTCATAACTAATCTTCATCTTTTTAAGAGAATCTCCAGCATTTCCATTATTTTTACTAATCAACATGTCTGGCAATATAATTGCAAAAGGTTCTTTGCCAATAATTTTTTTAGCGCAAAGAATTGCATGTCCTAAACCTCTGGCTTCTCCTTGCCTAATGCTTTGAATAGAAACATTTAATTTTGATATTGTTCTTATTTCTTTCAACATCGCTCTTTTAACTCTTTTTTCCAAAGTTGCTTCTAGTTCGAAGCTTTTATCAAAATGATTTTCAATTGAATACTTACTAGAATGAGTAACTAAAACTATTTCTTTAAATCCAGCATGAATTACTTCTTCAACGATGTATTGAATGATTGGTTTATTTAGCACCGGAAGCATTTCTTTTGGAATAGCTTTTGTTGCAGGAAGCATTCTTGTTCCTAATCCAGCAGTAGGGATAATTATCTTTTTTAGTTTTTTCATCTTTATTTACAGAGCTAATATATTATTCTCTTTATAAGTATTTTTTAAATACTATTAAAGAGGTTTTCAATGAACCCTACACAAACTGTTCATTCTAAGACACAAAGAATGGCTGACACTCTCTAATAAATGTTTCGCGTTGTTTTACGCCTGAAGGAAAAATATAAATAAAGTCATCAAAATTTAAATTAACCTTTTCACTGAAATAGTCTGGCAACAGTCCATTAGGAGCAATTATGATAACTTGATCTTGTTTCACATATGTCCATGCTTTTTTTCTATCAGATTTTGAAACATTTCTATTAAACAAATTCATTATATTTTTTTTTCTTTCAAGATAAATTTTTTGATTTTGAATATCTAAATATAAGTGAGCTGGATCGCCCATGTAATTTGATTTTTTGGAAAAGTAAATTAAAAAAGGATTAGTTATATTTTGAAGTTGATCAGAGTTAATATTTTTTAAAAAATAGTCTTTTTCAATCGGCAATATATTAAAGTCATTGCAATTCTTTAGCTTACTTACTTCTTGTAAAAATTTTTTATTAGTATTGACTATCGAGAATCTACCTTCATGGTAAGGAGAATATGAATTAAGCTTGTTATTCAAAGTATTAGTTGTTAATGGAATAGTTATTACAAGAACCATTAGCAGAATCTGAACTTCCTCAGGAATTTGTAATTTATGATTTTTAACATTATAAAAAAATGAATTTGATAAAAATCTATTTATAGAGCTAATCCCAGGAAAAAACTGGATAAGTCCACCAATTAAAAGAAGTAAAAAAGCTAAATTCTCTCCCGTTTGGCCACCAAAGCTTCCAAAGAATAATACACAGATAAAAAGTGCTTTAGAAAACGAATTAAGACTGCTTTCAATGATTATTTTTGTTATTCCGGCGCAGGCGAAAAATTGCATTAGAAACATTGCTTTTATTGTGCTCAGTAAAACAAAGTATGGAACTGGATAATAAAGGTAGAGAGTAGATGTATATAATCCACCAAATAAAACCGCAATTAAACTTAAGTAAAAAACTGTCAAAAGATAAGACTTATGGTTTAAATCTCTAATATACCTGGCACTAATAAGTAGGCATGAAAACCCAATAAATAACTTAAAAATTCCTCGTGCTGATTGTAAATATAATGCATCTTCATGTTGATCTCGGAGAATTATGAAATTTATAATTTGGATATTTTCTATGATGTATTCGTTGGGTACCCACGAGAAATAGAGGTAAATAGAAGAGAAAAAAATCAAACTACAAATTACGTAAACTTTAGTAACAGATTTATATCCGAATTGCATAATTAAAAAGTAAGTGATGCTTACAAAAAAAGGGAAAGCAGCATGTTTGGAAGCAAGAAGTAAGGAAAAGCATCCTAATAAAAATGCAAGCATCCATTTCTGCTGAAGAGTAAAAAATACCATTAACAATATAGAAGTAAATGCTATCTGCGTAGCTGTACCGGTATGGGAATAAATTAATGCAGATTCAGCATTAGGAGCTAAAAAATTAGCTAAAACTAAAGCAGGAATAATATAAATAGAGATTGTCCATTTATTTTTGGGATTATAAAACTTTCGAATTAAGTGAAAGTAAAAAAATAAATTAACAAAAATTAAAACTAAATGAATACAAAATAAAACTAAATCAGTTTCTATTTTTATTCCCAGAAATGATAATAATTTATAGTAAATTGTTGAATCAAAAAGTAGAGAATTATTAAGAAATAAATCAAATTTAAAATTATCTTTATCTAAAAAGTAGCTATATGCATTTATATAAAAGCCATGATAATTCCCACGGAATCTCAATAAAATCAAAACCAGAAGTTGAATTACAAACAAAATAGCTGTGATTTTTAATGTAAAACTTTTCAAACAAAACCTACGATTGGCTCACAATTAAGATACCTATAATTATCAAAAACAAACCAATAAAGTATTTAATTGAGAATGGCTCATTAAGAAGAAATAGTGAAATTATTATTACAAAAAACATCGATAATGCAGTAAAGACAGGCTGAGCCACACTTAAGTTTGTTTTTGATAAGACCAATCCATAAAAAATAAATGCTAAAAAGAAACTTATTAAAGCTAATAAAATTAATATCGACTCTTTAATAAATCCTTTAGAAATAAGGTCAGAAAGTGAATTAATGTTAGAAAAAGATATTTTTATCAAATAAGCTGCGAATGAATTAAAAAAAGCCCCAACAATAAAATAAATATATGTGATCATAATTATACTTTTTTCATAAAATCCTTATAAGTAATAACATTAAAGTTCTTCTTAAAATATTTAATTTTTTTTTGATTAAAAGTACTTATAAGAATGTTGTGTGTGGCCAACTTACACAGATATCTATCTTCGTAGCTGTCAAAAAAGTTATAAATATCGAAATCGCTAATTTCGATTTTCTTTTCTATAAATATTTGAGATATTTTTTTTGCTTTAAGTTTTCCTTTAAGTATTTTTTTATGAAAAAACTCATTTTTTTTAGGTAATTCGGTGCCAACGACTTTAAGATTGATCCTTTCAAATATATCATTTTCTTCCAGAAAAGCTTTTACAAGTTCTTGATAGTTAGCAGTAACCACAAAAATAGTTGAATTGTCTTTATTTATCTTTTCAAAGAAGAGAAAGAGTTTCTTTCTTAAGAAATATCTCACAAAAAAGACCCTAGAAAAATTTTTAAAACAAGTAGTTAATTCATACTTACTAGAAAAGTTTAAAAAAATCTTTTCTCTGATAGAACTTAGTCCTTGATTGTAAGCGCTTATGAAAGATCTAACTAAAAAAACCTTATCGTTGTAAGCAAAAAAATGGAAAGTGAGATAAAAAATTAACAAATCATACCTGAATAATGTCCCATCAAAATCAAAAATAAAAATATTTTCATTTTTTTGGCTTTTTCTTTTTAAAAAGGAACCCATCTTCATCTATGAAATGAAATAGCTTTTAAAATATTGAAATCTCTAATTAAATTTAAGGGATTCATAGAAAACTTTATCAAGTATTTCAAAATTTGCACCGAGCAAAAATAAAAATATTATTGCGTTAAAAGCTAGAAGAAATAACAACCTTTTGCTGGTGATTAGTTTTTCAGGATTTTCAGTAAGTCCTGAGTTACCTAAAGCACTTTTAAAGTACCATGCCAAAATTAAAATAAAAAATGGTAACCATAAAATTAATTCGAATTTATATCTTGCCGCAAATAATGCCAAACTACTTGATGATAATATTGCATAAACAAAACACATTACTGATAGCATTTGATCATCGTAGGTGCCAAGAGATGGTCTATACATTAATCGTTCACTTTTTGAGCTAAATTTTTTCCATTCTGATAAGCGCTTTGCATTCATCATAAATGCTCCCAGAAACCAATAAAATAGTACTAAGCTCAATGGGATAAGAGCATTGTCAACAACAGCAAACCAGCCTATAAACATTCTTATGGGATTATTAATTGACTCAACAATTACATCAAAAAATATCAAATCTTTTGCACGAAAGGGCTTCACATTGTATGCAAGCCCAGAAATAATGAAGACGAATAAAGAAATTAAAAGATACGTATTAACAAAAGAACCAATTAATAAGCCCAGACTAATCATTAAAAAATATAGTGAATAAACTCCATATGAAGAAATTTCACCAACTACTGCAGGCCTAAACTTTTTATCTGGATGAAGAGCATCAAAATCTTTATCTAACCATTCATTAATTGCATAGTTTGCAGAAGCTATAAAACTTGCTGCTAAGGTAGCAATTAGAATATTAAGCATCAAAATTCCTGATACATCCTTATCAAAAATAATTATTGCTATTAATGAGCCTGGCAGAACAAATAGATTTTTTATCCAATGATCAAATCTGAGTATTGAAATATAAGGCATAATAGTCTTCAGGTTTTTTTTGCAAGAACCATACAAGAATCTAATAAGTTGATTGGAAGGGATATCTCCTTAGAAAAATAAAATTTATATTTAATGAATGGAAAATATTTTAATATTCTGTTCAAAATGTAGTCTAAGGGAAGAAACCAGGTAGGATATTTATGGTCAACAATATCAAAACCTGAATCTTTTAGCATATCAAACAAATTTTTCTTACTAAAATATCCCACGTGAGCAATTCTATAATGCCACCATTTAAAACCCAGCAGAAATCTAAAAAAGGAATCGCGACGAGGAGTTATTACCAGAAGATAACCTTTTTCATCAAGTGCTTCATTAATTTGATTTAGTAATTCTTTAGGATTTTGTACATGCTCAATAACATCGATTAAAGATATAAAACTAAACTCATTTGAGAAATCATAATCCTCTAAAGTGCCTTGATATATTTTCAAGTCGTCTAACATGCCTTCTTTTGCTAGAAATTTAGATGGCTCCAATCCATACGACTCATGATTAAGATCTTTAAATGCTTTTACAAGCAAGCCGGATCCACAACCAATATCTAATAACTTTGAATTTTCTTTCAATATTTTGTCAGAATATTTAGCTATTTTTTTCGCCTGAATTAATCTAGATTTGGAACTCTCAACATAACTATCATCTTCCATAAATTCATACATCTTATTCAAGTCTACAGATTCAGGGCAAAACTCAAATTTGCAATCCATACATTTGTAAATAGGAAGAGTAACGCCATACCTATCATCAGTAATATTAAAGTCATTGGGAGTAACATTTTTATCTAGACCATTCTTTATCTTTGAAACGTTTAGACTATTACAAATCCAGCATTTGAAATTACACATATCATTAAGACTCCGTCACCTTATAGTTTATCTTACTAAAAGATATAAAATGAGGTTAATGAGCTTTCTGCATCTCCATTTGTATAGTTAGAAGATATTTATATTTAATTATGGCAGAATTATTTAATGAAATTTTTCAATATTTTTCTAGGTCTTATATCCTTTTCCTGAACAATAAATCCTTATTTAGACTTTGAAAATAAGAAATATTATGGAAGTTTTCATAAGACTTCACTTAATTAAAAAAAACTTTAAAAAAGGGAGATATATATGAATGCCATTGATGTAGTGAATGAAGATGTAGCTTACATGTTGGAAAATCTTACAGATGAATTGACTCAACTATCTGGTAATAAAATCCTTTTAACTGGTGGTGGTGGTTTTCTTGGTTATTACCTCGTAAACACCATAGTTGGTTGGAATCGCTTAAGAGTAAACTCTAATTTAGAAACTATAGATCTTATTGTTTATGATAATTTTATACGTGGATTGCCTAACTGGCTTTCAGATTTTGAATCAGAAGGACTTTTAAAAGCAAAGAAACATGATGTGTTGAATCCGCTTCCCTCAGATGTTGGTGATGTCAGTTACATTATCCATGCAGCTAGTATTGCTTCACCAATTTATTATCGCAAACATCCTATTGAAACTATGGATGCAAATGTGAATGGCTTGCGAAATCTTTTAGAATTTCTTAAACAGAGAAATAATGATGGCAAGTTTGTTGGAGGGCTACTATATTTCTCAACAAGTGAGATCTACGGAGATCCAGATCCAATAAACATCCCTACATCGGAAGAATATAGAGGAAACGTATCTTGTACTGGCCCCAGGGCGTGTTATGACGAGTCAAAGCGATTTGGTGAGACATTATGTGTCAATTTTGCTAAGCAGCATGATTTACCAATAAAAATTGCTAGACCATTCAATAACTATGGTCCAGGTCTTAAAATTACTGATGGCAGAGCTCTTCCAGATTTCTGTAGGAATGTTTTAGCCAATGAAGACATCGTAATGCTGTCTGATGGAGCTCCAACTCGAACTTTTTGTTATGTCGCTGATGCAGTTATTGGGTACTTTAAAGTTCTTGTAAAAGGACGTCCCGGTGAATCTTATAATATAGGAACTGAGGAACCTGAAATATCTATAAAAGAATTAGCTGAGCTTGTAATTGATATATCAGCTGACATCTTTTCATATGGTGGAGAATTAGTCTATGAAGTTAGTAGTGATGTGGAGTATTTAACTGATAATCCAAATAGAAGGTGTCCTCTGATTAATAAAGCCCGAGATGAGTTGGGCTATAGTCCATCCATAAATATACGTAATGGTGTTAAACGAGCACTGCTTTGGTATAAAGATAATTTTCAAGGTGCTGAAAAATGATGAATTTAGCAGTCATAGGAACTGGTTATGTTGGTCTAGTTTCTGGAGTTTGTCTTGCTTCAAAAGGTCATAAAGTTACATGTTTTGATATTAATGAAATTAATATTGGAAAATTAGATCAAGGTATTTGTCATATCTATGAAAATGGGTTGGAAGATCTCCTTGCCTCATGCAAAAAAAATATAAATTTTCGACTATTAACTGATAAAAATGAGAAAAAGCTTTTAGACTTTGATGCTATTATTGTTGCTGTTGGAACACCGACAATTAATGGAAATTCAGATTTATCACAAATAAAATCAGTTGCTCATATGATGGGTAGACTGATTAAGTCCTCACAAAAATATATTTCGATAATTATAAAGAGCACTGTCTTGCCTGGAACTACTGATACTTTTTTCAAAAATATAGTGGAAGCAGAATCTGGTAAAAGAGTCGGTGAATTTGGTCTGGGAATGAATCCAGAATTTCTCAGAGAAGGCAATGCTATAGAGGACTTTCAATACCCAGATAGAATAGTATTTGGGTTTGAAGATAAAAAAACTTTGGAAATTCTAAGGCTTATCTATGAGCCATGGAATTGTGAAAAAATTGAAGTAAATACAAGATCTGCTGAAATGTTAAAGTATGTTAACAATGCTTTGTTAGCAACACTGATTTCAACTATCAATGAATATTCAAATATAGCAAGGTCCATTGAAAATATCGATTTTAAGAAAGTTATGAGAGGAGTGCATTTAGATAATAGATGGTCTCCAATCGATGACCGCGGTCAAAAGGTTTTCCCTAAAGTAATAGATTACTTGAAACCAGGATGTGGATATGGAGGAAGTTGTTTCCCTAAAGACGTTCTTGCGATTTCTGCTCTAGCAAAAGAGATTGGTTCATCCTCTAATATTTTATCAGCTGTAATAGAAGTCAATAACAGGCAACCAGAGGTGATGATGGAAATCTTAAATAAAGCCTCGGACGATATCAAAAATAAGCGTGTCTTGATGTTAGGTCTTGCTTTTAAACCGGACACTGATGATGTTAGAGAGTCTGTATCTCTCAAGTTATTAAAACTATTGTCTGGCAAGGTTGATAACTTAGTAGCCCACGATCCAATTGCAATAGATAATGCTATACTAGAACTCGGTCAGCTTGATGATGTGCATTTTTCAACAGAATGGAAAAACAAGATTGAAGACTCAGATATTATTATCATATGTACTAATTGGAATGAATATTCCGAGCTAGCTGCCATGAAAGATCTTTTAAAAGGAAAGATAGTTTTTGACACTCGCTCACTTTTGTCTGGAATCGATGTAAGTGACTTTCAATATTTAACAGTAAATTAACCAAAATTTTTAAATCTAATTAATTAAAAAGGAACTAATTTATGGATAAACCAAATTTTTTAAGAGTCCCATATGCTCAATCTGTTCATGGGCAAGAGGAAATAGATGCTGTGGTAAATGTACTAAAAACATCAACACAAATGGGGAAAAATGTAACTGAAATGGAAAATAACGTTGCCAAAATGTTTGACAAAAAATTTGGACTAATGACCAACTCAGGAACATCATCTTTAATGCTTGCAGCTGAAGTATCTGGTCTTCCAAAGGGCTCTGAAGTCATTACTGCTGCATTTACGTTTGCAACTACAGTAACACCGATCTTAAAAAATGGTTTTATTCCAGTTTTTATGGACGCAGAGAAAGACACACTGAATATTGATGCAAATAGAATAGAAGAATTTGTTAATGATCAAACATCTGCAATTTGGATACCAAACATGTTAGGAAATATTCCAGATTGGGATGTGATTAGGAAAGTTGCAGATAAGCACAATTTATTAGTAATTGAGGATTCCGCAGATACTTTAGGTGGAACCTTGAGAGGAACTCCTACAGGTAGTCGAAGTGACATTAGCATCACCAGTTTTTATGGTTCTCACATTATTAATTGTGGTGGTAATGGTGGTTGGATAGGCATGGATGACTCAAAGATGGCTAGAAAAGCTCGCCTGTTAAGATCATGGGGTAGAACTTCATCTGAATTTGTAGACATAGCAGAGGCTGAAAGTTTAAACAAGCGTTTTGGCATTGAATTAAATGGCATTGAATATGATGCAAAGTTTGTTTTTGAGTATCCTGGTTATCAGCTCGAACCTTCTGAGATGGGGGCTGCATTTGGCTTAGTGCAATTGGCACATTTTGATAAAGTCAAAGAAAAACGAATGGCTGCTTACTCAAGAATGGAGTCAATTTTTAAAGAATATGATGATTTTGTTAGAACTGGCATTCCTCATCCAGAGGGTGAAATAGTATGGATGCATTTTCCATTTGTGATTGAGGAGAGCGCACCTTTTGCTCGAAAAGATGTTCAAGCTTTCTTTGAGCTTAGAGGCATACAAACCCGCCCTCCATTCTCAGGAAATATAATAAATCAACCTATGATGGAGGGACAAAAATATATTGCAGAAGACTCTTATGATAATGCTAACGATATGATGAAAAACGGCATACTATTAGGTAGTCATCAAGGGTTAACAGATGAACAGTTTGAACATATCGAGAAAGTAGCTGCTGAATTTTTTGGCCAATATAATTGATTATTCAATTTTTTCGAGTTACCGAATAAGGATGAAAACCTTAAACAACATTACTATTTAGAAAATTTAATTTTATTCTTTTTGTCATCTTGACATGATTTTAATTGATACATACAAAGTAATTTTCTTAAGTAATATGCCTCATGAGTGATAAAACTAGTCTCATTATTACTGGTGGAACAGGATTTATCGGGAGTTATTTGCTAAAAAAATTATTATCAGATGGATATAAAGTTTTTGCAGTGTCTAGAAAGCTTGATCAAAATTTTATTCACCCCGATTTGACTTGGGTCTCTTGGGAAAATTATAAGACTGAGATCCCTGAAGACGAAAATATACATGCAGTATTAAACCTGGCTACAACTTATGGTCAAAATAATGAAGCTGAGATAGACATTTTAAATTGCAATGTAGAATTACCGTTAATGTTATTTAGATACGCAATATCAATAGGAGCTAAAAAAATAATTAACACTGATTCTTTTTTTGGGAAGCCAGAATATGATTATCAGCATTTAAAAACTTATATAAAGTCAAAGAATCTTTTGGTCGAAAAGTCAAAGAAACTAATTAAGAATAAACAGATTTCTCTTATAAATCTTCGTCTTGAGCACGTTTTTGGAGCTAATGATGGTGAAAAGAAGTTTGTAACAAGCTTATTAAAAGACTTTTACCTTGAAAAGGAAAGTATTCCGCTGACTGATGGAACGCAAAAACGCGACTTTATATACATTGATGATGTTGTTCGAGCCTTTTCTATAGTTATTTCAAATCATGATGAATATGGATTCACTGAGCATGAAGTGGGTAGTGGGAAATCTATAGAGCTGAGACAGTTTTGCATAGAGTTAGCTAATGCATTTAATGTTTCATCTTCAATACTAAATTTTGGTGCTCTAGAGCATAGGGATAACGAGATAATGGAGTCTTCAGCAAACATATCTTCTTTGATATCTATTGGGTGGCATCCAAAATGGGATTTAACTTCTGCTATGTTAGATTTAGCAAAAAAACAGATACCTCTTAATTAAAAATTTTCAATGAGTGATAGATAAATTCTCTAATTCTTTTAGTGTTTCTAAGAAGACTACGTGATTACCTCTACTCATTTGTTTTAAGCTATCAATATTTTCATATTCTTTAGAATTAAAAGATTCCTTTATTGAGCCAAAACAAAATACCTTTTTACTATAATTTTCAGCCATAGCATTGGTTTATTTAACACCGGAAGCATTTCTTTTAGAATAGCTTTTGTTGCGGGAAGCATCCTTCTCCCTAAACCAGCCGTTGGGATAACTATCTTATTTAATTTTTTCATTCACATTAAGCAGATATTTTACAGCTGACCTATTCCTTAAAATCCTCAGAACGAACAACTCGTGCAATATATTTTTTCAAATGTCCTTCTCCATGAGGAAACTCAATTCTTTTAGGTATTAGATCATAATCTATAAGACCGGCATTTTTTAAAGCAAGAATAGACTCAAAAGCCCCTATTGATCTGTAATTAGAATCATTTTGAATTCTATCTATCCAAACGTCATCAATAAACATGAAACCTTTTTTTGCAAGGCACGATAAAGAATTAACTATATCCATTGCTATCATAGGATAGCCATGAGCTCCATCAACCCAAATTAAATCGAATTTGAGATCTCTGTTATTAATTAATAGAAGAGAGTTTTCTTGAACAAAATTCACATTAGTGCAGCTCTTAATTAGACTATTTCTTTCGCTTATAAACCTTAACCTCTCGTTGCTGATATTTCTATCATAAGTCTGTTTAAAAATAGGATCATCATCAGGGAGATCCATAGTAGTAATTTCTGCATCTGGATATAAGATGGACAATAATTTCGTAAATGATGCTGTATAAGTTCCAATTTCAAGTATAGATTTAATCTTTTGATGTGAACTCATTGCAGCAAAAAGGTTATGGTGCTCGCTTTTTAGAACTTCCAACTCGGGATGATTTAAATAAATATCAGCAAGTGTTTCAAGAGCTTTTTCTCTATTGAGTCCTATTTGATGATAAAGACTATTCTGTTTAACTAAAATTTCTTCATAATCATAAGAGAAATATAACTTGAATATTTTTAGTTTATCTAAAATTCGTTGAGAAATATTTAGTAGTTTTTGCAATTTTAAGCCTCTAAATGTTAAATAATTTTATAAGGCAAATTTGATGTAAAGCTCTACTTTTACCTCTTTATAAATTATGAAATAACATCTTGTAACAATCAAATTCATATAATGATTTAAATTTTCTTTAACTGGGAACCATATGAAAAATGACTTTGAGATATTCGAAAACGATTTTGGATTTAATAAAAGTTCAATTAGTTGCAATACCAGGAATTGATAGATTTTCTAACTCTCTCAATGTTTCTATGAATACTATGTTATTGCCCTTGCTCCTTTGCCTTAGGCTATTAATATTTCCATAGACGCTTGAATTGAAAGATTCTTTTATGGAACCAAAACAATATACCTTTTTATCGTAATTTTCAGCCATAGCAGATGATGAAAAACCAATCACACAAATGCAATTTTTATGATGGCCATAAACCTGTGCAGGAGCTTCTGCAGGAAGAATAGAAAACCCTAATAGTCTGTAAAAAAATTTACGTATAAAAAAGGAATCCCTGGGTTTAAATTTTACTCTGATTTGAAGACTATTCTTTTTACTAAACCTATAGAGCGATAGGTTTAGCTTAAGAAAACGATATAAAGATGTAGATTTGCTTTTGAGTAAATTTTTTTCAACGTATAGAATGAAGTCCTTAGAGG
>VMHT01169336.1_pt1 | contig 27798 bp, 21 predicted proteins | sample 4693611 | NCBI WGS metagenome assembly VMHT01 (sample SAMN12280063, study PRJNA550983) | marine metagenome | isolation source: seawater sampled from same location over 5 years 0.02-0.2 micron viral filtrate | place: USA: collected off the coast of southern California halfway between the port... ... | reverse complement strand
CGTGGTGCACTTGAATTGACTTCTTTGAGCACCGTTGAGAGTGACAAAATGTAAATTACATCATCGTTAACTGAGTCCGAAAGATATGGATTTAATTGATTCTCGACATAACTCATTTCCTGTAAAATGCGTTGGTCAGTAATGTTTCTGGTTCCGGATTCAACGTATATTATCATTACATTAGTAGACCAATCTTTTTCAACTAAAGCGATGAGTTCGGCAACTTGGCTACCTTCTGGAAGATAGACTTCTAAATCCCCATTTACATTTAGAGCCGGTTTGTCCAGGTCGTCATCAAACCTTGTGTCATCTAAGAAACCAGATTGGGATACAAAGAATGCTGTTAAGAGCAAAAATATAGTAATTGTAGCAATTGGAAATTTTGTTATTGCGCCAGTTGCTCCATTTTTTTGCCATTCCCGTTTGAATCTATCAGGGGCCTCTAATACTGCATCAATTGCAGACTTAGCCCGGAAGTCTCTAACCCTTGCAGTAAGGTCTACTGCACCTGACTGTATCTTGGATTTGCTGTAATCTGCTAGTGCTGCAATACGCTTGGAAAATTTACGACTTTCCATTGATGGTTCAGATGATTCCTTTCCATCAGACATAGCCTTCCCAATGACTCCCACAAGGTACCGCTTGAAATGTTTACCGACATAATGATGAGAAAATCCACATTACATTCTGCCAAGCGTTGGTTTGATATCATGGAAGTAGTGGGCGGGTTGGACCCGTGTTGTTAACGAGCATGGGGCCGGTGAGGCACATGCCAACTCCAAGACTTAATGAAAAACGCTGGTCTGTTGACCTTGAAAAGAAAATACAATCTGAACATTCTGCTAGTTCGGAAGAATATACCAAAAGGTATGGTTTTAATCCCGATTCAGGGAAAGAAATCTTTGTCATCGATACACCACCACCATATCCATCTGGAACATGGCACATTGGCGCCGTTGCACAATATTCTATGATTGATGTTATCGCTAGATCTCAAAGACTCCTAGGCAAAGAGGTTTACTTTCCATGGGGAGTTGATCGTAACGGTATTAACATTGAGTTTACCGTAGAGAAAAATACCAAACGAAAAATGAAAACCTATGACAGAGCGGAGTTTTTACAGCTCTGTGAGGAAACTATTGAAGAATTTACTCAAGCCATGAGGAATACTGCTCGACGAGTAGGACTTTCTTGCGACTTTGACAAAGAGTACCTGACCGATGCACCGGACTATCGTTCTGTTACCCAGTCAATATTTGTAGAATTATTCAAAAGCGGAACGATCATTGAGGACTTGCGACCTAATATTTACGACCCTGTTGAAGGTACAACGATAGCAGATGCTGAAGTTGAGAGATTACAGAGAAAGACAAAATTAGTGGATGTGAAGTGGGTACTTGATGATGGCTCTGAATTAATTATATCAACGACCAGACCAGAACTAATCTGCGCGTGTGGGGTTGTTGTTGTTCATCCAGAAGATGATAGATACCAACATTTAGTCGGACAAAAAATCAAGTTACCTCTGCCTGTTTCACAACGAGAGCAATATGTTGAAATCAAAACTCACCCTTCTGTAAAATCTGAATTTGGCTCGGGTGTACTGATGGTTTGTTCGTTCGGAGACCAGAACGATGTTGCAGTTTTTAGAGAACTTGGTTTAACTCCGTTCCAGGCAATAAACCTTGAAGGATGCATGACTGAATTGGCAGGACAATGGTCTGGTTTGAGTGTAATTGAGGCAAGAAAAGCAATAATTGAGCATCTAGAATCAAATGGTCAAATTGACAAAATTGAGGAAAAAAAGCAAGAAGTTCCTGTCTCTGAAAGAGGCAAGAATCCTGTAGAGATTATCCTTCTCAAAGAATGGTATGTTAGACAGACACACATCCAGGATAGGATGAAGCAACTAATAGAGGAAATAACGTTCCACCCAGTAAGAAATCGTCAGTTTTTACTTGATTGGATGGATAATATTAGCATTGATTGGCCTATTTCAAGGCGCCGATGGTATCATACAGAAATACCAATTTGGTATAGTGCTGATGAGCAACACATCATTGTTCCACCATCAGGAACTTATGTTCAGCCTTGGCGAGAACAACCACCCACCGGTAGCCGTGTACTAAATCGAGAATCAAGACAAGATGTAGGTTCATATGAAGATATGAGCGATTCTCTAGGAGACGTTACCGGTGAAGAAAAGGTATTTGATACTTGGATGGATTCTTCAAACTCAAACCTATTCGTCAGTGGATACTTGAATCACCCAGAGGTGTTTGAAAAATCATTTCCAACAGCACTGAGGCCTCAGGGGAAAGAAATTGTTAGGACATGGCTTTACTATACCCTGCTTAAATCAGCATTGCTATTGGACAAACCGGGTTTCCAACATGTTTGGATTGATGGTTTGGGAATGGATCCGTGGGGCAGGAAAATGAGTAAGTCTCTTGGGAACGGCATAGATGCTGACTCAGTTTTAGAGTGTGGATCCGGTGGTAGAACCGGGTCTTGGAAGGTGAAGGGTCCGGAAAAAACTGTTAATTTGAAAGCTAACAAAATTGGCAGTGAGTGTTTCCGTTTGTGGAAAGCATGTGATGCCCAAGTTGGTGATGATTTTCAAATCAATCCAGAAGAGATTGAGCAAAGATATTTTGGAGTGTTGACCAAGCTTTTCAACGTGTCACGTTTTGCATCTCAGTTTGATGTACCTAGTGATTTAGATAACATTCCAAGTAATCTAAACATCGAGGATGAGTGGATATTGCATGAATTTAACACTGTTATGCAAGAAGTAAAAACAGCATGGGAACATTTGGATATTTATACAGCAACTCAAGCATTGAAAACATTTGGTACGGGAATTCTTCCAAGTCATTACTTAGAAATGGTCAAATCAAGGCTTTATGATGGTGATGGGAAGGCTGCATGGACAATTCACCGAATGGTAAGGGATTTTATGAGTGCATTCAGCCCGATTTGCCCATTTTTTACTCATCATATATCACAAACCATTTACGGCACATCAGCCGTTGATATTGACGAGTTTCCAGACAATCCCTTTAGCGGTAATTTCGACCAATCGAGAAGTGACTTTTTGAAATCCAAAACCTTTGATTTACAGACATTTAATGGCGAGGTTTGGAGTACTAAGAAAGAAAATGGCATTTCGCTAAACCAACCTATAAGTGGCATGGTTATTCCTGAAAATCTCCGTGAATTTACCGAAATATTAACCTCAATGCATAGTCTTGAGTAATGGTAACTATTCCTCTTCTAACAGCGCTAATAGTCTGGTTTGTTTGGTACTTGGCGTATCTAAATGACCCAACCTAAATCCAATCAATCGTATTTTTCGACCAGATTGAACATTGTTGGCAAATAACTTTTCTGCTAGGCTTGTGAATACTTCTTCATCATCCATTGAAACAGGAATTGAACGGCCGTGAGTATGAGTCTCAAAACCCGTATAGCGAATTTTGACCTCAGCAAGTCTGCCGGAAACACCAACATCTCTAGCAGACTTCATGACTCTTCTTACAATACTAAGAAGAGTCTCTAACACATAATTGAAATTCTCCTTATCATAGTCAAATGTGTGTTCTTTACCGATGGATTTCCGACTTCTCAGGGGACTAATTTCACTCGAAGTTTTCCCTTCATATACTCTAGTAATCCATGCTGCAAATCGTTCCCCAGTAATTCTTGAGAGTGATAATTCACCATAAGCATACATTTCGTCAACGGTGGCAATACCCCATTCATGCAATTGTGTTGCTCTTTTCTTACCTATTCCCGGGACTTCTCGTATGTTCCTGCCCTCAAAGAATTCCGACAACTCATCTGGAAGAATTCTAAATATGCCCTTTGGTTTATTTATTTCACTAGCCATTTTAGCTAAAATTCTATTTGATGCGATGCCAAACGAAGCACTTAAACCAATTTTTTCAAGTACTTCTTTCTGTAAATCTCTACATAATGCAACGGCCTTATCCCAGTCATAGTCAACAAATTCTGTAATGTCTAAATAAGCTTCATCAATACTCGCTTGCTCAAAAAACTGAGCAGGTTGTTTCAATATTTTCATCACCTTACGGGAAGCGCGTGAATATAATCCTCTACTTCCTCTAATGTATATTGCATTACCATATGGCTGTCCTGGACATCTACGCCAAGCTTCACTAATGGCCATAGCAGACCTAATTCCAAACTTTCTTGCAGCATAATTACAAGTTGAGACAATCCCTCTCCCCCGCCCATTTTCAGGATCTGAACCAATTATCAAAGGAATTGATTCATCAAAACTGTGGTGAAGTGTCTCCACTGCTGCATAGAAAGCATCGAGATCACAGTGTACGATGATTCTAGGACTGTCCATCATATCACTTATGTTAAATTGGTTTGTCAGTGGTATACAATATTAGCTAGTTCATGTATTCTTTATTGACAATAAACTCACATTTCTTGTTCGCCAAGACAGACATAACATTTCTTGCAATGTCTATTCCCACTCGCCTTTGAGCCTCAATAGTTGATGCACCAATATGCGGTGTCGAATGAAAGTTAGGATGCTGACAAAGTTCGTATCCTTTCGGGACTGGTTCTTCCTCAAATACATCGAGCGCGGCACTTGCTAACAGACCGTCATTAAGCGCATTAAGGACATCATTTTCATTGACAATTCCGCCTCTTGCGCAATTTACAACATGGTTTCCACAGGGTATTCCGTCGACTGATTTACCTGGCATTTTACTAATCCTATGGTAATTGACTAAGTGATGAGTTTCATCTGTTAAATTACAGTGGATGGATATGTGGGTACAGTTGGCAAATAATGTGTCAACTGATTTATGTAAACGAGTATTTTGATTTTTGGCTATTTTAGGCGGGAGATATGGGTCATAGGCATGGACATTCATGCCTAATGATTGAGCAATTGCTCCGACACCTTGAGCGATTCTGCCAAAACCAACCAAACCCAAGTTCTTGCCGGCTAATTCTGAACCCTTGAACTGTTTCTTTTCCCATTTTCCATCTCGCATTGAACGGTCAGATTTTGCCACGTTCCTTACCGACGACAACAGGTGTCCAATGGTTAATTCAACCACTGATTGAGTAGATGCACGAGGTGCATTTACTACTGGAATATTTATTGAACCAGCCGCAGATAAATCGATATTGTCAACGCCAACGCCTGCCCTTGCGATAACTTTGAGATTAGGTGAGTTCTTGATCACTATATCTGTTAATTTAGTCGCACTTCTAACAATTACTGCATCAAAATCATTGAGTACTCCCGACTCTAACTCCGATTTTTCGTAGAACTGAACTATCACTTCATGGCCTTGCTTCTCAAGAAGTGTTTTGGCCTCGTCAGAGAGGCCATCCGTTACCGCTATTTTAGCCATGGACCGGGTAAAATTAGATGGTCAATAAACTTGACATCGACAAAAAAACTAGCAAACGATTCAAACCGGATTAGTAATTAGCAGGAATTGAGCGGAATATGGCTGCGGAGTTGGATGTCTCGGGTTTGCTGTGGGCTGCAGCAATATTATCGATTCCAATAATCATGGCATTACCGATGCGATTAGCATGGAGTTTCTTCATTGGAGTGGGCCATGAAGAATCACAGTATCGCAATTCTGTACGGCAAATTATTGACGCTGGACGACAGGTTTCACCATTTAGAACAACACTCAATGACTTGGCTCGTGGTCTAAACATAAAGCCGTCTAAACAACGATTGATAGAAGCGGACCTTTTTCATCCGCTAACAATTTCCCACTTCTTACTCTTACCAGCGCTAATCATTTTCCCGCTAGCTGTTATCATGGCATTACCAATTATTGTCATTGGATTACCGATGTTGATTTTAATCGAATACTTACTCATCAGAAAAAAGATTTTGATTTTTACTTTGAAGCAGATGGAGAAGGTATTACATTGGCAAGTGATTCATATTCCAAAACCACATCGTGGTGCATTAGAAAAAGCCGGTAAGGTAAACGAATTTTCTAACCATGTCATACATTTTAACTATGTCCCACAAGGGGCATTTCTAGGGCTTTTTGCTTGGTTAATTGTGCACTGGATTTTCAAATTAGACTCTACGGCTCTCGAATTAATAATCGCCTCTGGACTATACATTATCATGCTTGGAATTTTAGGCGTACTTAACACTGCTTTTGAATCAGATCTAGTATTTGTTGACCCTGCTAAGGGTCGGCTCGTTCCTGTTGACCAATGGCTAGAAAGCATATTGAAACCTGTTGTGGGAATCGGATTATTGTTTTTAATTGGTAGGAACTTGCTGGACAATGCAAGAGATGGAAATCCGGTGGTCTTCGCTGGAACCGTTTTACTGCTGTTGTATGGCGCAGCAATCGTTGGAATCGCCTACCGTTGGGGATATTCCGTTTGGCGTGGTGATAAAGTTAAGCAGGAATTTGAAGAACAGATTGTTGAAAATCTCAAACCACTATCTTATGATTTAACAAGAACTAGAGGTAGAATTGAATTTATTGCTCAAATGTCTATGGATGAAAGATTAACTGTAATGAATGAAGCCCCTGCAAAACAACTCACATTTGCTGACCTACAAGCATTACCATCCAGTAAAAATAGTGGTAAAATCCCTAAAAACCCAATAAAATAATCACAACCAAGGTATATCATCCGGTATCTCACCAAACAGATTTGCTGGTAAAGCCACTTTGATTTTAGAAACATAACCCAGTTTTTCCGTAGTATTATTTTGCCATTCTTCATAATCCGAAAAGTTTGTGATATTTAGTACAGGATTATTTGCTCGGTTCCATGATAGCGTTTGGAACTCTACTCCTGGTGCTTCGTGGCCGCTACATACCAATAGTTCACCATCAAGTTTGGCCATTACATTTAGCGACTCGAAATGTGCTCTCATTCTCCCACTAGGTAAATCATCACGCCCAACTCCGCCATCACCAGTAAACAAAAAATCTCCAGTAAAGACATGATTAGTTGTAACCACTAACATCGAGTCCTCGGTATGGCCAGGGACATGGTAGAAAGAAATCTGCTCATTACCAAGCTGTAATTTTGACGTTTCGTTAACGTAATTTGTCACTCCAAGCGAGGGAGTGCTGTGCCACATAACGTAATCGCACCCTGTTAATTCTGCAATAGTGAAACATCCAGTAATGTGGTCAGCGTGAGTATGGGTTGCAATACACATTTCTAGACTTAATCCCATACCCTCAATAGTTCTTAGATATTGCTCGACATAATCGTATACTGGGTCGATTATTGCAGCCATTGCACTAACTTCATCGTAAATCAAGTAGGTCTTAGCCCAACCATTCTCATTGAGTTGTTGCATCTGCATTGGTTGGGCTAGGAAGATTTAGTACTTCAATTTCAGTAAAAATTAATGTATTCTCAATGGTTAAACGAAATGAGTTTTTGGCAGATTTATGAGCCATCCCGATACCGTGGTTTATCTCGAACACGACGGGAGGGTTTTGTTAGTAAATGACAATGGTGATGGCCCTCAATTACCAGTAAAAGGGCGTCAGGAAATCGCTGAACTGATTCGTTTTCCAACCATTGATGAAGTTACAAGGCATGGAATTGAATATGAGCAAAAAATGACCATAAGAATTGTTTTTGGTAATCAGGTTGTTAAAGTCATAAAGGGTTACCCAAAAATAGCATGGCCAAAAGAATGGGCGCTAAAAGACGATTTAATCTCTGACAATTGTGTTCACCCAATCTCAAGAGAGTCAATTTATCGAAGTGTTCATCGATTAGTCTCTAAAGTAGTAATCAAAAACGAAAGAAATGAAATACTCATGGCCAAAGTCAAACGTGGCCATTTTACTGGTTTCTGGACTTTACCAGGCGGATACATGGACCACGATGAACACCCTACAACGGGATGTGTGCGTGAATCTCTAGAAGAATTGGGAATAGACATTGTGTTGGATGATAAGCCTCCGACAATAACTCAGCAGATATTCAATGATGAAGGAATCTCATTTGTCTCTTTCACCTATCAGTCAACCTGGAATGGCGCGATTGAAGATTTGAATTTGTTAACTGAAGAAATATCTGATGCAGCATGGTTTACTAAAGAGCAAGCCCTTTCCAACGCGGTTTCTTATTTTGATCTCGAAGCGATAAAGAGCAGCAACTAAAGTTCTAACAATGATTTAGCAGCCTCAAAACTGTCTTGTAATCCTTCTGGCTTTGAGCCTCCGCCTTGAGCAAAGGTTGGCCTACCACCACCTCCGCCCGAGATGTGGGGAATAATTGATTTTAGAATGTCAACTGAATTGTACCTCTCACTAGCAATAGAATTCTCTGTTGTAGCAACCATAAGTTTCCCGCCACCATCCTTGGAGCCAAGTATTGCAAGTGTTGGTTTTGCTTCATCAAGAGTAAGTTCTTTCAACATCTTTGACATATTCTTCAATCCACCATCAGATTCCATAATTACTATTCTAACTCCATCTTTTGTGAAACTGGAGTCATCGCCACCGCTGGTTCTGAGCCTAACGATTTCTGCTTCAAGTTGCTCAATGCGTTTTCTTTGATCTTTCCATTCGGTAAAAAATCGCTCGGCTGTTCTTGGGACATCGTTGATACTTACACCAAAAACCTCACCTGTTTGGCGTAACAATCCATCTTGTTCACGTGCAAAATCTAGGGCTGCTTGACCTGCAACAATGTGCAACCTTTCAACACCATCTTGCACTGCTGTTGAACGTACTATTCGAATTGAACCAATTTGCCCTGGCTCATCGTGATGCGTTCCACCACATGCTTGAATGTCATGGTCAGATATCCTAAGCACCCGTATAGTATCGCCTTTTGGCGCTCCACCTTGGTACAAATCAAAACCATGTTTTCTATCTGCATCTTTTCGATTTAGAATTGTTTTTTCCGTCTTGTGGACCTGGACAATAACTTGATTTGCCATTTTTTCAATTTCATCTAAGTCTTGGCGTGATAACCTATTGTAGTGAGTTATATCCAAACGTGCAGATTCTTCTGACTTATTGGCGCCAGCTTGGTAAATGTGTGGACCGAGTATTCTCCGAGCAGCACCGCCCACAATGTGAACAGAGGTGTGATGGTCCATCAATTGCTTTCTACGATTCCAATCTACACTACCGCGTACTACATCTCCGTTGCTTAGTGCTGCATCGGTAAAATGAATAATATGTTCACCAATTTTCCGAGTGTCTAGAACTCGGCAATGTACTGAATCAGTTGATAGTGTACCAAAGTCTGCTTCCTGACCGCCACCTTCAGGATAAAAGCAAGTTCTGTCTAGAACAACGCCATGGGTGACTTCTTCGGGTAAATCATTAGATTGCACTTGTGTGCAATACAGCACACTAGCATCGAATTGTGACTGATATACATCGTCATAATATAGTGAATTTGTTGCTGGCAAATTGTCTAATCCAGAAACTAATGCGGATTTTTCTCCTTCTTTTGCTGCCTCTTTGGCCATTCTAGCATGTCTTTCGGCTAATTCAGCAGTAAATCCGGTCCTCAATGTTATCGACTCAAAGCCAGATTTTTGAGCCAGTGATATTGCCATTTCTGGTGCTATACCATGTGAATCATTGAGTGAAAACAGCAACTCATCAGCCATTTCAGAAATGTTTCGATCTTCCTCTGAGAGCATTGTTTTGATTACTTGTTCACCTTTCCTTAGCATCTCGGCATATTTTTCTTCCTCGAGGTCTAAAATTGTCCCAATTCCATCATGAGTTTGTTTCATTACCCTGCCGCCGAGATTTACCTCAATATGATGATACGCTAAGTCCGAGAGCGACACATCTATACCGAGTTCATCCCTCATTCTTAGCGTTCTTCTTGCTAACATTCTTGCTAGATAACCAGCCTTGGCATTTGATGGGACAAGACCATCACCAAGCATATTACATAGTGCATGAAGATGGTCTGGTATTGCGTATATCCTCGCTAATGGATCTGTAATGGCGGCAAATTGTTCACTGGTGATTGCTATGCCTCGCTCACTCAATTTGGCAATGAATATACTGCGTAGTTGTTCACCATCAACACCTGCTTCGATATTCATTATTCCGTTTAATCTACTCATTTCACCAAGAATCTTATCCAAATCTAGCTCTGGCCACTGTTTTGTGATTCCATCAAATCCGGCCAAATCCTTCAACCAAGAAACTGTTTCTGGATATATGGCTTCATAAATGGTTGGAGTACCTGCTGCAGCCCAACAAAATCGTTCCAAACCATAGCCTGTATCGATAATTTGCAAAGGCATCTCAGAGTATTTGTCACCCTTGATTTCCACGTCACCGTTTTCATCTTCTGCCAAATTCATGAATACTAATGTAGCAAGTTCTAAACCACCGACTATTACTTCAACGGCTGGACCTGCGTTGCCACCGCCACACCATGGATTTTCAACATAGGTAATTTCATTAGCATCGATGCCGAAGGTTTGAGTAAACATTTCATGACAGTATCTTACACATTCTTCCATCCAGTAATACATACGCCCCTCATCTGGGCGATTAAACACGTGATGAGCCATCATCTCAAATGTTGTTAAATGCCTTCCACTTCGACCAACCGCATCTACATCAGTAAGACGAATACATGGTTGAGAGATTGTTAGTGGGTTAGCAGGAGGATCTACTAATCCAGAGGTTACGTGTGGTTGAAAATCAGCAATTGAGGCAATGGTCAAATGAATATCATCTCGCCACCTTGCTAAGATTGGATAGGGGTCAATTCTCGTGTGTTCCTTTGCTTCAAAAAACCCTAGAAAGGCTTCTCTCATGGCATCTTTAAGTTCCTTGCCACGCATGTCATAGCCGCTAATTAGTGGACTACCAATGAATGTGTACTCATCTTCACTTGTATCACCACAGGTATCTCTTGTATGGTCTGCCGTCCAGAACCATAAATTGGTGACTCGGCATTGCTTTCTGATGTAGCCATTGTCGTGAAACACTGCTAAATCAATTGGAGCCATCGCCATGGATTCACCTACTGTACGCCTTCCCCAACATAATCAATGACTTGAACCCTGCGACTGTATTGGTTAATTATTGACAATCCTCAAAGGTGAAATGTATTACCGGCTATCATGGGCGATGAGTGGCGCAAGCATCTTCAAAGGGAAGATGATGGAACTATGCGTATCAAAGCACATGGCAGAATGAATGTTGATGCTAGAATAGTCACTGACCAAAATCATTTCAATAACCATATCGATGACCGAGGCCCAGAGCAATTGGTCAATGCAGCAGAAATTCCAGGTATTGTTGGTGAGGCATGGGCCATGGCTGATTGGCATTTCGGCTATGGGCTACCTATCGGTGGCGTGATTGCTACCGATATCAATCATGGTGATAATGGAGGTGCAATATCCCCCGGGGCTGTTGGTTTTGACATCAATTGCGGTGTTAGAGTTATGGCATTAGAAGCAACGGTAGATGACATTCCCAACATCAAAAAACTTGGCGGTAGACTTGCAGGAAGAATTCCAGCTGGTGCATCGGGAAAAGGTGGCCTTGATATTGACATGGCGCAGATTCGAAATTTAACAGAAGGAGGCGCTCAAGCAGCAGTCGAAATGGGTATCGGATTTGATGAAGACTTACCATCACTCGAATCAAATGGTCTGTTAGAGGTGGAGGATGTTTCTCTCTCTAGCAGAGCCTTAGAAAGAGGACTTAGAGCACTTGGCACCCTTGGCAGTGGCAATCATTTCCTAGAATTACAATCGGTTGAAAAATTGGTTGATGAAGATACTGCAAAGCAATGGGGTCTTTACGAAGGACAGTTGCTGGCTATGATTCATTCTGGTTCAAGAGGGCTAGGCCACCAAGTGTGCAGTGAACATTCACGTAAATTTGAACAAAAATACCGAAGAACTTCAAATGGATGGTACGCTGAAGAATACAATTTTACTCTTTCAGACCGCCAATTAGCTTGTGCTCCAATTCACTCCAAGGAAGGGCAACAGTATCTGCAGGAGATGAATGCAGCAGCAAATTTCGCTTTTGCCAATAGAAGCGCTCTTGCTCATCGGCTTCGAGAAGTATTACAACTTGAAATGGGTGTTGATGGTGAAGCTAGAACGCTCTACGATGTTGCTCATAATATTGCTAAAATTGAAACTCATAATATTCACGGTAAAAATTGTCAGTGCGCAATCCACAGAAAGGGAGCAACAAGAGCCTTCTCTGGCGATAGTGGTCAAATTGAGAGTAGTTTCCAATCAACCGGTCAGCCGGTTCTAGTCCCGGGTGATATGGGTACTGGATCATGGATAATGGCTGGTCCAAGGACTGGTCAAAACCAAGCATTTGGCTCATCATGCCATGGTGCAGGTAGAGCGCTTTCACGGACTCAAGCCAAGAAAACCATTGACGGTAAAGCATTGAAGAAGAGACTAGAGAATTCTGGTATCCGAATACATGCATCAACTCCAAATGTACTATCAGAAGAAGCCCCTGATGCTTACAAGGATGTAGATGAAGTCATAGAACTAACCAATAAAGCCGGCTTAGCCCGCCCAGTAGTTAGGATGAAGCCAAATATTGTGGTTAAAGGTTAATCACATACAGAATTTTGTGTGCGATTGGCCAGGTATTGTTGGTGCAGCGCCGGTATGCACACCATCTGGCTCTTCACAAATAACACTCAACAGAGTATTTACCAAGTCTTTCAACTCATCTACTTGGCTTTGTAATTCCTTCATTCGACGTTTCATGTCTACTTTGTTCTCTAAGGTATTTCCCATCTTATCCCATCCAAGGAAGTTGCCTTCCTTAACTTATTTTTAGTAAATTAGATTATTAATCTTTGAGGATGAAACACTGTTGAAAATGATGTTTTCATCACCAAAATATTTGACGAAGCGTTATAATCATCATGCAAGTCCGCAGAAATACGCCACTGTGGCTTAGGGGTATAGCACCTCATTGGTAATGAGGAGGTCGCGAGTTCAAATCTCGCCAGTGGCTCCAGCGTGTGATTAATTTCATTATTGGTATGGCGCCGAGAGAGGGATTTGAACCCCCGAGGGAAGATCCCACGCGATTTCCAGTCGCGCGCACTACCAGGCTATGCGATCTCGGCCTAACCCGTGCGGTGGCTATTCTCCGTTTAACATTCACGCCCATAAATCGCCAACCATTATAGCGAAAATACTCAAAGGTGATTCGACTAGCGTTAGCCATGACCGAGCCATCAGGTGAGTCAACTGAGACTACTGATGGGATGCCCTTTAGGCTACGTGATATGGATTTAAAGGTCAAGATAGGCGATATTCACCCAATTTTTGAGCGAATTGATGAAATCAGAAAGCAGTGGAAATTCATGTTTTTACTCGCCAAGAATGATTGGAAGAAAGAAAATTACCTGATGCTTGGATTTGGTGTTTTAGCATTCATCCTCGGTGCAGTGTCTGCAGACATTGTATCAGGTGGAGATTCAATAGTAACTGGAATGGATGGCATTACCGGTGCTGGCTCATTTTCATTCTTTCAAATGTTGCTATCAGTTGTCTGTTGGGTAGTCTTTTTGTACTTTGTTTGGGTTGATTTCCCAGTAATGAGGATCCATTCAATCACTATGATGTTAGTTTGGAATGGTATGATTATTTCTAACGTATTTTTCCACCAAAATAATCCAGATTGGCCTTCTGAAATGGCGTTGTCGGACATGATGTATGGCACACTGATTATGCTGGTAGTTGTCTTCTTCACTTACTTCTTCTGGAAAGCCGTAAGCGATACAAGAGACCTCCATGTTCAAGTACATCACGTTCATGAAGATGTTCGAATTATGGAGCGGGACATGTATGAACACTCACTTGTTGGTTGGGGGTCAATGTTACTTGTTTGGTTCTCGGCAACCTTCATTTCTTCATGGAGTGGTGTGAATTTTATTGCATCAAGGAATAATGAGGCATACTTCACACTTATCGTTCATGTACTGACAGGTGTAATCCTTATACCGTTGATATTAATGCTGATTTGGTACCCTCAAAGAATGCTTGGTACTACATCAAAGATTAGTACATCTGCAGCCTTAACAGCTGAAATAGAAATGAAACAAGAGCAACTAAACATCTCTACTGATGCAAAGTGTCCTGAATGTAATGCTTCTGTTAGTTTAACAATGGAATTAGATGGTCAAATCTCAGTACCATGTCCTGAAGAAGGTTGTGAGACTAAATCAGGCATTATCGGTTCAATATGTTCTGGTTGTAACAAAGAATTCCCATCACGATTTAATTGTCAATCATGCAATACTAATATTCCATATGTTGATACAATACCGGATACGGAGGCATGGTGATGTTTTCCCATTTGCGCGACGACTTCCCGACTTTAAGAGGAGACAATGCACCTGCATACTTGGACAATGCTTGTGTAACCTTGAAACCAGATTCCGTAATCAATTCAATTAGTGATTACTACAGCATGTACCCCGGATGCGGTGGTCGTTCAGTACACAGATACGGTACACAAGTATCACGTTTGGTTTCAGAGGCTAGAAAATCGATTGCTAAATTCATCAACGCTGGCTCAATTAATGAAGTTGTTTTTACCAGAAACACCACGCACTCAATCAATCAGATTGCCAAAGGTATGACTTGGGAAAAGGGTGACGTAATTATTACAGGAGATAGAGAACATAATTCAAATTTAGTTCCATGGCTTCAATTAGCCGAAGAGCAGGGCATTGAACATAGAATTGTGGAATCTAACCCCGATAATACATTCAATATTGAAAAATTTGAACAACTATGCGAAGAAGTTGGTGACCGACTAAAAATGGTCTCGCTAAGCCAAGTTGGCAATCTAGATGGAATTTCAATACCGATAAAAAAAATCGCCAAGATTACCCACCAATATGATGCTTTGATTGCGGTTGATGGCGCCCAATCAACACCTCATATGAGAGTCGATGTGCAAGATTTAGACATAGATTTCATTTCATTTTCCATTCATAAAATGTGTGGGCCATCAGGAATGGGCGGATTATGGGGCCGCTATGATCTGCTTGATTCACTTCGCTCTATCCAATCAGGTGGACAAACTGTAGAGACTTCGCATTATGATTCAATCAAATGGGCAGCACCCCCATCAAGATTTGAAGGAGGCCTAGGGAACTTTGCAGGCATGATTGCTAGTGGCAAAGCAATTGATTACTTATCTAAGTTAGATATGAATGCAGTTCATGAACATGAAATTAAGCTTAATCGGGTTATTACCAACAAAATCAAACATCTAGATGCGATTGAAATCATCGGTCCAGAAGACCCTAAACATAGAGGTGGAATTTGTTCGATATTGATGGGTGACTTACCATCCCATGATATCGCAATTTTGCTTGATGAGGCTGCTGGTGTAATGGTTAGAAGTGGCCAGCACTGTGTGCATTCATGGTTCAATGCACGTGGTCATCAAAACGGCTCGCTTAGAGCGTCTGCGTATTTCTACAACACAGAGGAAGATGCAAACCTTTTTGCCGATACCTTCACAGAAGCCGTCGAAGCATTTGGTTGATTTGTATGGATGAGTTGTTAGATATTGGAGTTCAACCAGCAACTCAAGATGCACATTTGTTGACTTATACACACACTTCGAAGAGATTTGTTGGGTTCATGGTCGGCCTAACGGTTTTGTTGGTATTCTCTTCAGGCTATTTGATCGAAATTTTCAAAGAAAACAATCCCTTTGCTATTCGGCCGACAGAAGGCGCGTTAGAGTCCCAAGAGGTATATGGTGAATTAATCCAATCTGACATCAAAGGTCTAGATGGAACTGGAGTCAAAGTCTGTATTGTTGATTCAGGTATCGACACTACCCACAAAGACCTCTCTGGAATTAATCTTGTAGCATGGCGAGATTTTGTCAATAATCAGGAACAACCCTACGATGATCAGGGTCATGGAACAAGCATGGCTGGACTATTGGTTGCTGACGGTTGGATGAAAGGAGTAGCTCCCGAAGTTGAGTTAGTTGTTGCCAAAGCACTATCTGGCAATGGGACAGGCGATGATGGCGTTGTAGCGGATGCGATAGACTGGTGTGTAGAGCAAGATTCCCAGATTATTTCCCTATCCCTTGGTGGAGCGCCTGGTTTACTTCCGTTCAACCCGTTTGGTGGAAGAGACTCTAGTGATGCTGCAGATGACGCAATAGACCAAGGAATAGTTGTAATTGCTGCTGCTGGAAATGATGGTGGACCAGATGATGATGGAGATGTAGCTCATCCATCCAGTGAGAGATTAGTCATCTCTGTAGGCGGTCATACCGAAGACGGCAGTCATTGGAGTGGTTCTTCAACCGGAGACAACAATGGCAATCTTCTACCACTTATCCTTCCAAGACAAGACCCCCACAAAAAACCCGAAATAGTTGCTCCAGCAAAGGGCGTCCCTGTAATAAATAACGACGGAACTTGGTCAATTGTTGACGGAACAAGTGCTGCTACAGTGTTTGTTACCGGAGCCATCGCCTTGTTACTCGAAGCGGTGCCCAGTCTCGCAGCCAATGAGACCTCAGGTTCATCGGCCAGCGTGATTCAAATCAAGCAGGCACTTATGGACACAGCAAAACCGCTGCCAGGCCAAGACGGACATGATGATGATTATGGCTATGGAATGTTGCAGATTGAAAATCTAATTAATTCGTTTGCTCAATAATAATCACTTGGGTAAGAAAGTGACTATCGTGCCCTCAAAAACCGGTATGAATGCTATGAAGTAGTTTTCTTGGGCTGATTTTATCAACTCAATCCAATTATTGAATCCATTTACCATGGCCATTTGTAATTCATCTGTTTCATCGACCTCTCCGGAAGGAACCAACGGTTCAGTTGCAATCAGAACACCATTTGGCGTAAGTAATTGCAAACAACTCTCAATTGATTTTGCTAAGACTTCTGGTTTTTCATCGACAATTATCGCATCATAATCAGTTTCTAATGGCGCATCACCCGTTTCTAAGCCAGTGATAGTTGCGGCCTTCCATGCAATGGTTTCTGCAACTAGGGTTTGTAATTCACCGACCTTAATATTGGTCCACGAGGATGCTTCATATCGATCAACTAATCGCTTGATGATAACAGCGAATTTGTTTCCCTGTTCAACAATATCATATCTACTTGGCTTTGATTGGTTTTCAAAGAGATCTAGTAACCATGCACTTCTGTGACCGATGCTAGCACCTACCTCCAATAATTTGTTAGGATTGATTCGGTATAATGCATCTCTAACCCTCCTAATGACCGAAATTGACCATGTTGACAAACCCATGTGTTGTAATTGTTCGTTAATATTAGCAGCAATCAGGGGCTCGTCTCTGGGCAAATCTGCCGGCTTAGAAAAAAAGTGACTCAGAAGTTCGGAACGATCTGGAATAGTAGCACTCTCATCGCTCATGATTTGGCCAATTTATCCCGATTGATGAAGTCTCGTATCACAAAATCATCCGATTACTTGAAACCTAATGGGCTGTGGGAGAGTTGATAGCATGAGTGATGAAGTAGTAGATGACGATTCTGATGAAGTCATTGAAAATGTCACTATGTGCGATGAATGCAATGAATACACAGAGCATGAAATCCTCAAAGAGCGTAAAGTTGGTTCGGGTAGTGACTTATTGGTAAAGTGTAAGACCTGCTCAGGGGTAACCAATTTGCAGATTAGAGAACCAAAGTCCGTTTTAGTGCCATTTATTCTAACCGACGGACCAAGTTCGACCAGAGTTGAATTAGAAATTGATGATGACGAAAAGTTTGTTATTGGTGATGTATTTGAAGAAAACGAAATGTTATGGTCAATCAATCAAATAATTGACCAAGAAGGACGTAAAAAGAAAAGGATAGTTGCTCCTGAAGCATCAGTAATTTCCGCTCTTAGGACTGATATGGTTAGGGTGAAGATCACCGCAACACGTGGCGAACAATCAGATTCGTCTTCAATCCTAGTTGATTATGGAACTAAGTTTACTGCTGATACTAAAATAGACTACCAAGGTGAAGTTTGGCGGATTAGGGCAATTCATACCGGTGCTGGAAGGACTCTAAGAGGGACCGTTGAAGCGCAAGATATCAAACGCATCTACCTGCATGAACCGCCAAACCCTCAGCACTTTGAACCTAAGACACCGAGAGAACGCCGCCAAGCATGGAAAGAAGGCCGTCTTGGTCATAATCCAAATCCAGAAGTGCCCAAAGAAGTCACAAAGAAGCGTGTTACACCGAGTAACAAGCGAAAGAAAAAGCGACCTAGAAATTAATCATGGTCGGTTAGTCCAAGGCATCAAGAATGCCTTGGCAACTTGAGCACCAACAGTTGGATTTTCCTTTAGTCTACGAATGCTATATTCATACCATTTTTCCCCATATGGAATGTATACCCTCGTTCTATGCCCCTGTGCAGCAAGTTTTCTTCTTAATGGCCCCCTTACGCCTAACAGCATCTGAAATTCATAGCCGGGGCCCTTACCAGTTCTGGGCTGACCAGAGTTTTCTCTAGGATCTTCAATACCCGGTCCCATACCATATGATTTCAATGCGGATAATGCATGGTCAATGACTGGTTTATCATGGGATGCAACGGCACAATAAGCACCGGCTGCCAACATCTTATCGATACTAGCATTTGTCGCACTTACAATTTCGCTATATCCTGTATGTGCGATTTCCTCTGGTTCAAGATAGATGCCTTTACAAATACGATAATCTGCACCAGCACCTAATTTCTGTTCTAGGTAGTCAATATCATCCAAGGTCCTAAACAACCGCCCTTGGTAAACAGTTCCAACATTGGTCAATCCTTCTTCATGCAGACTTACCACCACATCAATTGTGTCTTGAGTAACTCTATGGTCTTCCATATCCAGTCGGACAAACATATCATTTTTACCAGCCATTTCGACAAGGTTCTTGATATTTTGATAACCTTTCTCAGCATCGATAAGTAAACCAAAAGCAGTTGGTTTTATGCTCAAGTTTGAATCCAATTTATGTTTGATAATTTCCTCAATTAATCTAGCATATTCATCATAGAAATATTGCGCTTCATCCATTGTCGAGATTTCTTCTCCAAGTACATCGACTGTAAAGCAAGCATTCTCGTTACTCAGCCGTTGCATTACCCTTATTGCATCATCTATGTTATTGCCGGCTACATAGCGCCTGGAGACCCAGCCAACAAACCACTTGGGCATACGGATTGTCGTTCCAACTACAAGTTTGGAGAACCAGCTAGTCATTGCAACCCCATCTAGTGGTCTGTGAGGGGATTCATGAGGCTTGTGATTATTTGTCTAGCATCTCTGTAATCTGTCTAGTTGTAAGTAATGGCATCTCTAGTACTGCCAAATGGTCACGGATTGCTTGTCTTTGCCACCCTCGAAATGCTTTTTTATCCATCGAGAATACAATTTGTCCGTTGGGAAAAGCCTGTTTCGTAGCATCTAATGCCGAATCTATCGACTGTTTCCAAGTACCTCCAGGCGGGCTATTTTCCTCGTCTTTCTTCTCGAAAGGCAAAGCATATGTTGCCAACATATGGCCTAACCAAACACCATCCATCGACGCTAATTTATTCGCTCTAGGGGCATAGTGACCGCCCCCTAGAGTGATGAGTACTAATTCTCCAGCGTTTTCGTCACCATCCCATAATCCCGTATGTTTGCCGTCAGTAAATCCCATTCCATCACTGATTATGCTGGCTAGTAACTCTGCAGCACCTTCGTGAGACCAAGTTTCATTTGTGGAACCGATTTCAATAAATAATGCAGGAACTTCTAACCAAGGACCATGATGAGTTACTTCCAAAGTCAACTCAAATTGACTTGCTAAATCAGTTCCCTCGACATAATTCTGCAGCATTTTCCACCATGACGAAAGTCTAGTTGAGGGAGGCGCTGCATAGCCAGATTTCCCACCAAATATTGGCTGCTCATCTTTCTTGAGATGTGGAACACCAATGGGGTGCAGGGTCAAGGAAGGTTTGCCACTTGCTGCGGCGTGCCTGGATGGGAAAATAACCTCCGATACGAACTCTCCGGTTTGCTTGTGCCATCGTTTATCGATATCATCTTCAAACAGGATACCACCTTCAAACATCCACATTCGCACATCATTGTATCGGTAAGCAGATTTACCTTCCACTGCTCCTAATTCTTCCCAATTGAATTTAGCCAACAAATATTTTGCTTGGTTGTATGACGCAATATCGCCCGAGTTAACCGCAAGAATTGACACTTGCTGGCTGGTCATGACATTCTGTAGTTGCCCATATTATTGATTCCTTCCATACGAGATTTGACAAACCACAATCACTCCGACTCAACATGGCGTGGGGGATTCCCGAACAACTCGGCTTTACGCCAAAGCATATTTTGCGTCATAATGGGGGATATGTAGTAGTTGGTGTTGATGGTGATTTACAAAAAATATCATCTGATGGAAAATTGATTGGTGAACCAGTAAGACCATTCCCCACACCTATCAGAGATGCAGTAATTGTTGATGACTGGTTAATTGCGACTTGGTTAGATCAAGAATTATTACTAGCACGCATGGCGGCGCTTGATTTGCAAAAAGATTTCACAGAGGGAGTAAATAGGGGTGAGTTAAGAGTTAGAAGAACTATCGATAAATCTCTTCATCCCTCCGGAAACGAATGGTCCCATGTGCTAGATGCAGAGCCAATATCTCTTCAATCAAATCATAATTCTTTTTCCTTTGTCTTATGGCGGAAAGGGATATACAATCTGAGTGTAAATTCGATAGAGAATTGGCGAGCACCTGAACCTTCGTGGCCAAAATTAGCCAAAATACCAAGGGCAATGGAAACTGTTGCAACTACTTGTGATGATGAGACTTTTCAAATATGGTCAAAAGGTGGTGGAATAATAACTTACGAGATAAATTCCGGCAAGGTAATTGATCAGAGAATTTTGGAACTCGACGGTTATGTTAATCAGGTTTACAAAACAGGTAGCCATCATTTGATCCTTTACAATAACTCACATGTAGCCTTGTACGAGGATGATAAAGTTGTACTAAATGCAAAACTATCCGGGCCAATAAGTTATGCTGAGTGGAGTGAATCAGAACAAGGTTGGCATATCGCCGGTTGGAGAGAACTACTATTTTTGTCAACCACAAAACAAAATAGAATTCCATTGCAGGAAATCGCAGTGTTTATTGATGGGGAGACTGGTTTGTACCTTTGCAATGATGGACAATGGGACATCATAGATACCCAAGAAGAGGAGTAAAACTCACTCGCCCTTCATTTCGGTGTAACCACATCGGCCACACGATTTGCGGTTTGCGTGTTCTGCAAGGAAAACACCAGGACCACATGTCGGGCAGAATTCAGCCTTGCGAACCAATTTCCCATCATCACCAATTGAATATTTGTTGTACTTTGCAGCACTGTTTGGCCCATCTCCCATTACTCATCGCCTCCTTCTTCTGCAGCTGACTCTGCTTTAGCAGCACGTAGTGGCTCATGGCGCTTGTGAATGTATTCCGGTTCAACTTTCATTGATTCTTCATCCTCGTAAATATATGCTAGACCAGTAGTTAGTGGTTGTCCAAATCTGGTGTTGCAATCCTTGATTACAATGTACTCAGGATTGGACTTTGGTTCTAGTGTCTTTACTAAATCCATGACCTCTCGGCGCGATGGAGTAGCTTTTCCGCTGTGCCTCCAACTGAATTTAATTTCCACACGGTTCAATAATTTGTTTTCCATTCTCTCAACAATTTCCATATGTATCACCTTATCTTGTATTTACTTTAAGTGCGTATTTTCCAGGTCTGTCGACATTTAGTCGCTTAGCAATTTCTGAACGCTCTGGATTCATAATTATGACATAGCCCTGCCAATCAGTAGTAACTTGTGCACTAGGGCATCGATTACATTGTGGAATGTCGTTCTTCTTTTCTGGATCAGGTAGAATGATACTACATTCTGCGCATGCAAAAGGATTCTTAGCCATTATTTTCACCTCACTCGTTATTATCTTCGTCAATCCAAGAGTGGCAGCCAAGACCGGGTTGCTTACTTGTCAAACCTATCTTTGACCTTCTTGGGTCGCTTGTATCAGGGGATAGAGAAACAATTCTAGCCCTTATCGAATCGCCAATTTGTAGCCTGCGTCCGGTTTGCTTACCCTCAATCCAGCCCATTCCAACGTTAGCATCTACAGTATCATCCATAATTTGTGACTTGTGTAATAGAGCCTCCATTGGACCAATCCTTACGAAAGCACCGAACTCGTTGACTTCTGAGACAACTCCTTCAACAACTTCGTAGTCATCCATGCAGAATAACACCGCATCGAATCTAACACGTTGATAGATCGCACCATCGCCGTGAATGATTCGGCCACGGCCAAGAGGTTGATGGTTGCTTGTGACCAAAACAAATCGATTATCATCATCAAAACGACCCTCGAAAGCTGTCATAGACAGTCTGTCGATGTGTTGGTCGAGTGATTGTCCTTTGCGCATATATTCCGCTGGAATACGTATGGTATCCTCTTTCGTGACAATTTTATACATCTTTTCACATCCTTAAGCCGATTCTAAGGAACGTGGTGAAGAATAGCATGCTATTCTGTCCTTCACCGGCATTACCTCTGGATAGAACCGACCGTAGTCACTTTGGCCACCGACGACCCCTATTTAATTCAAGCGGAATTAATCCAACAGATAATGCAAATGGCGATTGAGTGAAATGGCTAAATTTGATGCATATAACATACTAACTGCCATAAGTCATAACAACCCCTTCGACACACATTATTTCATGACACCTGCGCAAGCCTTGAACCCATGGCGAGTTAAGCAGGCAGTATCGCTAGTATTTCTGTTGATGTTAGTGCCAATGACAGGGTACATGACCAACACGGATAATTCACCAGTGCTCGGTGAGGCGTCGCTCAATTTCAACTCGGCTAGTTCGTGGGATTCTATGGAGCAACCATGGGGTCAATATTCTCGAGTCCCTACACACAATGGAACTATGCCGATTCATTCACCAAGTGGTGGCCCAGGCTCTGGCAGTGTTGCAAATCTTACCAGTTTTGGGATTATTGATTCACCAACAGTTAACTGGGTAGCCACTGATGATATTGATGGGTCTGATACTTATGGGTCAATTATTGGTGATTTTTCTGCCAGTATTGTGTCTACGCCAGCAGCTGTTGAAAGATGTGGTGAAGGTGAATTATTTGCTGTTATAATCACAAGTGATGGAGGCGGTAGCAAACTAAGCATTGTTTCTGGCGATGAAGCAAAAATAGCTTGGGAGGTAGATTTGGGTCAGACTCAAACAATCAGGTCAACACCAATGCTGACTGATATCAACGCCGACGATAAACCTGAAATTATTCTGGTTTACGACACTGACTCTTCACTAGAAATTGAAGTTTGGTCGCCGGAATTGTCCTGTTCTGAATCTGGTTGGGTTAAATCCGGCCATGAAAACGAAAAGATGTGGTCTATGAGCGATACAGACTACAGCATCGGTATTGATAGCCCTCACTTCCCCACAACACAAAGCAACCATAAATCAGTAACACAACCAATGCTTGCTGATTTAGACCTAGACGGTGATGCTGAGTTAGTGCTTGCCATTGTGGACAAGGATTCTGAAAACCCAACAGTTGCTGCATTAACTCTTACTACCTCAACACCGAATGATTTTGATTGGGAAGTAGTGTTAGACCGTGGGACACATCCTTCAGACCCTTCTTGGGGAATGCTTGATGATGATTCTACTGCAATAGTATTGACAACAATTGATTCCAATTCTGGCAACATGTGGATTTGGCGAATTGATGGCTCGTCAGGCTCCTTGGATTGGGAAAGGGTATCGGTTAGCGGTACTGATTCAGATTCAGATGCGCCACGTTTGCGCCTACCTGGCCCTGTTGTTGTTCAGTTGGATAATGATGCAGCTCCGGAAATGATTTTGACCATTCCAACCGACGCTAACGGTAGGTCTCCTGGCAATGGTGCACGATTTGTCGCCATGGAAATGACATCTACGGACGAAATTTTTGAGTTCCGTACGCCAAACGGATATTCAGATTCACAACCGTTACCAATTGACACTGATGAAGACGGAATCCACGATCGATTATGCTGGGTTACATGGTATTCTGAATCTAGTGTATCTTTCAATAGGAAAGGAATGGCAGGGTGTCATGATATATCTGCAGACCCACCAATTAAGGAATGGTCAAAAGATATGCAAAGGGGTAGTGGTAACGACAATGATGAAATTGCCGTATCACCCCCTATATGGATGGACATAAATGGCGATTCATACGCTGAATTGATAGTTCCTTTCGGTAAGCGTTTGTGGGCCTTCGACGGAGAAGATGGCACTTCTTCTGAAGTTTCTGACGGCTGGTCTTCTCCACTTGGTATGCCAAACAGAGTTTGGTCGGCACCTGCTGTAGCAGATATGGATAACGATGGAACATTGGACATACTAATTGGCGACACACTAATTTCACAAAACGTTGCTGACTTTGCTCCACTTAGTGATAATCGTGGTATTAGTTTCAATCCGAGTCAGCCAGACCCGGGTAACACTGTAACAGTAACTGGCCAGTTTAGCAATGTTGGAACGCTGAGTAATGAGGATGATTTAGATGTGGTAATTACCCAAAATGGCAATGAAATTGCCCGTCAACGCTTCACTGATGTTGAACCTGTGGCACCTTCCGGCAATGGTGGGCCATATACATTCAGCGTTGATATTGTTGCTGAGCTTGGAATCCACAGTTTTGAGTTGATACTCGACATTAATGGTAATTTAACTGAGGCTAGGGAAGATAATAATCATGCTCTAGTTGAATTAGTGGTAGTAGAGCCATACGCTGCTCAGATAGACATACCAAACCAAATTCCCAGGATTAATCCAGGAACTACTGAAACAATCACTGTATCCATGCTTGCAACCGGATCAAGAACCGAAAGTTGGACATTGAGTTGGGATGATTCAAACCTCCCAAACGACTGGTCAATCGTTGCAGACAGTAATCAAAATCTGAATCCAACTCTTATTCCGGGAATTGCACAGCAATTTGTTTTCATTGCATCAATTCCAGGATCTGCTTTGGGAGATGACAATTCCTTTGTCGCGCTAACCTTGACATTGGACAGTAACACTGAGATAGAATTTAATTCAATTTTACCGATTGAGGTTTTGCGTACAAGAGGTCTGTCTATTGTCGGCCCTAGTGGCCTAGACAGCACAGAAGGTTACGGCAGACCCGGTGACATCGCAACTGCGTGGATGATGGTTGAAAATTTAGGTAATGCCTATGAAACTACGACTTCGATAGATTGGACTGCTCCATCATGGGGAGGCACGCCAACATTACATGACAATAGTGGAACTGAAGTGTTCTCATTGAATTTAGCCCCTGGTGAAGTAGTCGAGTTATTGGTAAATCTGAACACTCCGATTAATGTACAATTGGGCTCAGTAACTGCCACCACCATGACCATGTGCATCGGAAGCGGGCAAGAGACATTATGTGAGGATTTATTCGTTAATCTAACCGCAGCCTCAGTTACAGTCGAGAGTATTCATCAAAGGACATTACCAAATCAGACACTGGAATGGTCAGTAGAAGGTCTGATTCCCAGTGACGGTGTAATGTCTTGGAATATTGGCTCTGCAAACATGATTCATTCAAACTGGGTTTGGACTGTTAGTGGAGACTTGTCGTTTGACGGCAGCAATATTGGTGCATCCGGTAATCCTGATGAACCTTTTAGCGGCAACATATACTTACAACTCCCTGTAAACGCCATACCTCAAAGACACTATTTCACAACCAATTCTCAGTCAGATGATTATCACGGGCTTTATTTCACTCTTCATGTCTTGCAAGTGTACAGAAGTTCAGCTACGATAGTCCAACCAGTTCCAAACAATCTAGGAGAACCAGTTTCAATGTTTGTAGAAATAACTAACCAAGTTTTATTGCGATTAGAGAATCCAGGTAATGGTCAAGATGACTTCCTACTATCCACAGAAGTTATCGCAGGACCAGAGATGACTAGCCCACCTGTAGTCACAGTTGTCGAATACAACCCGCAAAGAACTTTAGGTCCACTAGCAAGCACAATAGCCACAGTTGACATTACTTTATCGGAGGATACACCAGCACAAGAACCGTTCATGTTGCGGTTTAAATGGCAATCATTGGAGGGAGAAAATGTTGAATCTATCGTTGATTTACTTATCGAAGCGGAGCCGGACCATAGTTGGGATCTAGATTTTGCTGGCGGCCTTAACTATAACATACTACCATCCGAGACTTTGAACCTAAATTTCACCGTCAAAAATACTGGAAATGCATTAGACAACATCTTAATAAAACCTGATTTTGAATTAAATTATTTCGAGAATGATGTGAGCATTTGGTCTTCTCTAAACAAATCTTATGATGATATAGCTGTTAATCAAACTGTATCAATGGACCTCAGTGTAATAGCACCTAGTAATACATGGAGTGGTACAACCGCAACACTAAGACTCGATTTATACTCTGACGACCTATATGTTAGCAATGTTTCCTTGACGCTTAACGTTATTCAAATTTCAGGTTGGCGACTAAATCTCTCTGATACTAATCTGATAATTGCACCAGGTGGGCAAAATTTGACGCTAAATGTCGAACACTTAGGTAATTTAGCAAGACAACCTTGGTATAGTAAAGCAGGTGAAGGGTGGAACATTACAGTACCACAAAACGGCAATACTGTTCAACCATATGATGATACAACTGTAACCATATTTGTCACACCCCCTAGCAATTCTGTAGCAGGTGAAGTAGGTGTCCTGCGCCTAAGAGTATCAGATGGAGATGGCTCAGGTCAAACAATTCAGGAAGTTCCAGTACGAGTAGGTTCTTCACCAAGTATTGACTTGTATTCTAAGGGAGATTGGTTAGTAAATAATAGTCAAGAGAGTATGCCGACTACTTGGATTGAGAACACGGGCAATGATCTAGCAATTTTGAATTTAAATGTCATTGGAGTTCCAAACGACTGGACTGTCAACTACCCTGAAACGATGGTTGTATCGCCGGGTCAGGTCATTGGACTGCCAATTGGTTTGCTGCCCAGTACGACATGGGATGGCTCGACTATATCGATAGATATTGCAGTGACTCATCCAGTATTGGGCACACAGAGTATCACGATGAATCTCAAGCAATCTGATTTTGCTTTCACTTCATCACCAGTAATATCTGGCGTTGTTGGTGAACTAGCAACAATTTCTACAACCAACGACGAAGTTTCAGTGACTAATGACATTAGTTTATCTGACTCAACATTAGTTGTGATGATTCCGAATACCAAGCAGAACATTACCCTCAATTCATTGGATGGAATTGATGAATATTACATTCATTCTGCAGGATATACATTGCCAGAATATACTGCCAGTTGTAGTTTCATATCATCCTCGATGAGTGAGTTGGGAATGATGATTTTATCAGATAAAATTGGCTCCTGCTCATTAACTGCGGCACAAGACACTAGGTTCTCAGGTAGTGTTGTTGTTTTAACCAGCGCAGGTGAAAATGTACCTCTAGAGCGGAGCCAATTCTCAATCGCACAGGATCAATCAAGTACATTTGACATAAATACCTCGAATTGGAAGCCAGAAGCTGGAAGCCTCACACTTACTCTACTGGTTGTAGATTCTTATGGTAGAGAAATAGTCGT
>VMHT01025304.1_pt1 | contig 27816 bp, 38 predicted proteins | sample 4693611 | NCBI WGS metagenome assembly VMHT01 (sample SAMN12280063, study PRJNA550983) | marine metagenome | isolation source: seawater sampled from same location over 5 years 0.02-0.2 micron viral filtrate | place: USA: collected off the coast of southern California halfway between the port... ... | reverse complement strand
GTACTATGGTATACGCCCCCGATTTTATACAATAAAAACAAGGACTTAGGCAAAAAAAATATCCTAGTAAATTAACTAGGATATTCTAAAATGTTTGATGAAGAAATTATCTAAATGAAGAAATTCTTTCATTTAAATCTGCAATTGTTTGATTGTCTAAACCTGCAAGTAAATCACTTTTACCACGTTCATCACTATTAGAAATAAAACTTAAATTGTTTGATGGTCTGTTAACATTCGTGGATGTTAACACCTCATAGCCATTGTTAGAATAAGCATTTGATGTACCATATCTAACACCATATTCCTGCTGATTATGTGTAACAATAAAAGGATCATATCTTTCCTCAGCTCTAATTTCTGATATTGTACGTCTAACACTTTGAGCATTATTGATATTACAATGTGACATAATCTCTTCAACAGAACGTCCACCTTCTGTTCTACAAAAAGACCATAAACGTGATTTAACAGTGTTTGAAGATCTTCCTATATAACTAGGACTAGTTAACTGTTCTGTCACTGTATCAGCTTTAAAACGTGTTTGAAGACTATGATTAACCATGTTTTGTAAAAAGTTAATCCAAGTAAATATTTTATTGGTTTCTAATGTTCCACCATGTGATCTAAATTCTATAGTTTTTTTAGATCCATAGTGTTGGCAATTAACAGCACTGTATTTTCTTGTACTGTTAGTATGATTTTGAACACGTTCTAGATCATGTTGAGTAACTCTAGCATTAAGTATTTGAGTAATACTAGCAGGTTTTCTACACCAATAGCCATTTGGACGTCCTGCACTGTTACAATATCCACCATCGTCACGTCTAGACTTAGCAACACATGAATGGAAGAAATCAATATGCTTAGATACTCTGTAAAGAACATCTTTAACCACGTCTAAAGGTAATCTTGAATTAGTGCTAGTATCAAACAATTCTGAAACAAGATTATTATTCTCTAAATAATTTCTGTTTGAATTTCTCATTTCAACAGAACGTCTAGAAAATTCTTCATTTGATAAACCTTGTTTGATTGGCATGGTGGAAAGATGGACGTGTGTTGAACATTTAACGTTAACTCTTCCACCTTGGCTAGTGATTTGATTATATACACTTGTCATATAATCACGTGTGAATTGACAATCTGCTAAAACGGGAAGATCGCATTCTGTTCCAACAGAAGGATCAGATTTATAATTTAAACCTTTGATTTTGTTTGATCCACTATTGAAAGCATTCATACTGTTTGGGCTTACACCTACTAATTCAGGTTCTAAACCTATTGCTATTGTTTTGTTATTAAATAAATTTTGCACTGTTGTTTCCTTTCCAAAAATTTAACATTGCTTAGTATAGTAATTATATAATCTTTTTATGTAATGATTGCAATACTTAAATACGAACAATTATAACTTTTTTTTGTAGCTGCGATTAAGTTGTTGATTTTATTACATTTTTTAAAAATTAAAAAAAAATAAAAATTTTTTTACCCATTACCCTATATACCATAAGGAGCTTCATCAAAAATTTTACAGGAGCCAGCTTCCCCGATGCCCGATCAACCCGAACAATTGTACGGATTCACACCAGAAAAAACCCAGCTCCGACTGGAAGCTGGGCTTTTGCCTTAGGAGAAACTTACCTCCACTGCTTGCCACCAACCCGTTTAGTCAACGGGCTTCCCGTTTCCTCCATTCTGAAACTCTCTATAATTGCAGAGTCAATAGAGTTGTCGATCATGTGCCAGTAACTTGCATTGAAAAAGTTCTTCAATCCAGTTCTGATACCATCAACATATATAGGACTTGGTGTATGGAATCCTGTATAATTCATCTTGTAAGCAAAGCCATTAAGGTATTCACCATCTGCTTGAAAGGTAACGTCAATCTTTCTGTACAAACTCGGAAAACCCTCAAATCTATCAAGTGCTTTTTCACAATCAGGTGTGATCTGCCAAGCAACTGCTGGTGCATCTGATACTCCACTACCTACTTGTGTTGGAACGATGTCTGCTACGTTATTAAACTTAAACCTTTGACCGACAATGAAACCAGACCCCATTGGTTTGGCATTGGGACACCTTCGTGCCATTGCCCTTCTATTTGTATTTGCTCCGTAAGCAATATAAATCTTTTTCATTTTTATCTCCTTTGGCTGAAATTGATTTATATATAATATAGTATTGATTGCTACACCTGTCAACATCTTTTTTTATTTTTTTTCACAGCAGATCCAGCCACGGAACTACGAACAATTGTTCGTATACAGCCAGTAAAAAAGGCTGGGAGAACCCAGCCTGTTTTTTCTACTTTATGTTGTGCATGGTGGTGAACTTAATTTCCCACTCTCGATCACTGTCAACTCCTATCTCCTTGTTCCATTTATCGACTATGGCTCTGACGTGCATTGCACTGCCTATGAATTTGTCGATCTCATGTGGATCATTGGGGTTGGCTTTTGTAAGAGGGTAGTAACCATGTTCGTTCTCAACGATCTTTGCTACCCTAAATTGTTCGTTCTCTTCAGGAACGTCTGTGAAACAAAAATTAGACATCAACATTCTCCTTTGTAGTAGTAATTTCACATTGACCATCTGCACTCAAAATATCTACTAAATTATATTGCTTAAGATTGTGATTACTTAAATTATAAAAAATAACCTCATTATTAGGATCATGTCTTTCCAAAGTTTTTATTAAGTCTTTAACTTGCATTATTTATCTCCTATTGACTGTTTATAATTATATAGTAATGATTGCTACAATAGATGTCAACACCTTTCTTCGATAATATTATCATTTTCTTTACACGTTTCTTTATGACCTCTCCAAGTATCTTGGATCGTATGTCTGTCTTTGTCATATGAATCATCAATGAAGTTCATTAACTCTCCAAAATCTCCAATAACAAAACCCTCACCATAAGTGTGGTCATAATAATAATAAATTTTTTCCAACTGCTTCTCCTTCTTTGAATACGAACAATTGTTCGGTTACAGGATAAAAAAGAAGCTGGGCTACGAACCCAGCTTCAACTCCTCCCTTCTTAAAATGGTATGATTATTACAACAGCACATACGACTGCATAGAAGAAGATGGATTGAGCTACCACCAATGCTATTTCCCAACTATCCATTATGCTACTCTTGTTATTATCATGTTATCGTTATAAAACTTCACATCTATGAAGTCACTGTCTGTGCTTGAATGCTCTAAATAATCTTTCATTATAAAATTATCAAAGCCATTACCCATACACTCAAAGTAACTATCTATGTTTTCATCAAACAAGTTAGTTTCTTTGTATTCTTTATAAAGAGTATCACTTGTATGAAGCTGAACAATACTGTTGCCATTCCATGAGCATATGTACTTAGCTTCAGGTGTAAGCTTTAAGTTTATTGATTTAACCATTTTTATCTCCTATTGGCTGTTTATATTTATATAGTAATCATTACATAATATAAGTCAAGCACTTTTATTTTATTTTTTTTTATTTTTCTTCTTGACACTATTTGTAATGATTGCTATATATATAAATGTGATGGCAAGACAGTAATGGTTTACAGTATCCCACCACAACAATATGAGGTCAAAAGTTCGGGGTAGGGGGTTCACAGACCTAAAATAGCAACTCCCCCAGTTAATGTGAGAGCATGAAAAAAAGAGTCGAGGAACCTTTCCACTTCGGCTCTTTTTTTTGTCTGGTGTTTGAGTTCGAACAATTGTTCGTACTTAACCTAACTACAGGAGGCAGAGCCAGTACCAGCACAAAAAAAATCGGGAGCAGGTTTCCCCGATCCCGATTGTTGCTGGGCAACCTGCCCGATCTAGTTTGTACGATATAGGTAAAAGTCCCCTTGCTCGTGTTCTTCGTGGTCATAACTAGCTAGAAAATGACCCCTTCCATCTGTGTAAACTGCATCTTCTACAAATCTATTGAAGTCTTTGATCAAAGTAAGAATCGCATCATTTGATGTTTCGCAACTTTCTTGAAGCTTTTCAAAAACCTTTTCATCAATCATTGAATGACAACTCAAAAAACTTGGAGTAAATGCCCAAGCAGTTTCCTTGATGTATTCAAAAACTTTGTCTTGTGCTTCTGCATCAGTCAAAACCATGTATTCCTCATTTCCGTATGTGTAATAATGATCGTCTTGATGTGTTACGTGCTTGGCTTGTTCTTCGTTAAGTTCCATCTGCTTTGAGATTGCTTCTACTTTTTTAATATCCATTTTCATTTTATTTCCTCTACCTCTGATTTTTTAAAAGTTAATTGTTTATCTTCAGGATCATTAAATAAATCTGCATCTTCATCTTCAATGACAACTTCATTGGGGTGAATCCAAACTACATTTCCATAAATCTCTTGATCCTTTACTTTTATTCTATCGCCTATTTTCATTTTCTAACTCCTTTGGCTGAATATGTATATATAATATAGTAATGATTTCTACCTGTCAACAGTTAATATTAATTTTTTTATTTTTTTTTGAAGCATCTGCTGTTGCTGTCCCAACTGGTGACTTCGGACAATTGTTCGGAGTCAGAGCTGGACGAACCCAACAGCTTACCTGTGCGTGAACGCGAACAATTGTGCGTATTCAGGTCTGGACGGGGAGTTGCGTAGCCCGATCCGCCTCCTGACCCAGAGCTGGTTCCGAAGGAAACCCAAGCTGGAAGCCAAACAGTAGCCCGAAGGAAGCCCGATACCAACCCGATACCAGCCCGATTAGCTACGCAACTCCGAACAATTGGTCGGTTTCAACCCCGATCACAGCCCGATAACCTGTAGCCTATGGAAATTGTTCGGTGACCCTGCCCACGGACTCGCCAAGTGCAGACCCAGATGTACCCATATTTAACTACTTTTGCCTATCTTCTTTGGGTTTATGTGGGTGACGTTAGCTTTTTTCATCCGATCCTGTGCTAAGTGTTGTAATTTCTGGAGTTCATCCAGTATTTCTTCCTTTGTCATGCTATCTACTTTCTCATGTAGCACATGAGCCTTGTTTACAAGCAATCCAGTAGCCTTTAAACGGAGTTCTTCAGCCCGAATAGCCTCACCAAACTTGCCTGACTCCCATGCTTCGTTACGGATCTTGAGCAAGTCCCTGACTGACTTGTCTATCGTTACACCAAAACGACTCCTATTCTCCTCCTGCATCTCCTGAAATCGTTCCTGAACCACTTCACTACGGAGCAACCTAACTGCATCTACTGAGGGGTTACTATACCCAGCTTGTCGAGCGGCGTTAGTCTGAGTCATATCCTTGTGCATAAAGTTATCCAGAAAAGCTTGTTGTTTCTGAGTTAATCTTTTCAGTCCCTTTTGTCTTTGTTCTTCTGGTAAATTCTGACCTACTTTGGGCATTAGCTTTTACTCCTTGTCGTTACGTTATTTGGGATAGGGGGTGGTGGTTACTTACCACCCCCCTATACCCCCTATAGGGGGGGAAGTTCGGTAAGTTGGTAAGTTTCAATAAAATCAATGACTTACAGGGCATAAAATACTTACCAAGCCCTTTGGTAACCAGTGTAAGTAGATTGATTTTATCCAGTAATATCAACAACTTATAACTTACCCTCCATTCTACTTACCGAGTAAGTTGGTATGTTGGTAAGTAAATCGTCATAAATCCGAACAATTTTCGGGTTTGAGGTACGCTTATACCAGTTGCCCATTTGTGTCTGTTTGTAGTCCATTGCCCAGAGTGCTTTCATAAAAGCAAGTTCACATTTGAAGCAATGTTCATCCGAACAATTTTGGTAATGAAGCATACTTATGTCCAGTTTTTGTGCCAGTCCAAAATGAACAAAACAGCTCATACAGATACTTTTTTTCATTATCGGGAATGCCATACCCCGAACAATTTCTTCGTTGCAGTTGCAACAGGTCTTTCCTTTAGCTTTCATTTACAACCTCCCTTTTAATTTGTGTAAACAATGGTGCATCAGAACCAAGCCTTGTTTCAGCTATATCAACGTATTTTTGATTTAGCTCTATGATTGTAGCATCTCTTTTATGTCGATCAGCTACCAGTGCAGTTGTGCCTGACCCTCCAAATGGATCCAGCACCCGACCAGCAGAAGTTTGGTGACCTGAACACGAACAATTTTTCGTAAACCCTTTATCTTCCTGTACCAGTGACTTCATATCTTTGCTATTCATACGGCTAGTTTTGTCTCTTTTTGGTATAACACCTACCATATTGTCCCTAGTTTCCCGTTCAGGAACCTCAACAGTGACCATTTCCCGTTCATATGGAGTGCCACACTCCGAACAAATCTTCGGAGGACAACCAGCAAGAATCGCTGGTTCAATCAAACTGGTTGGAAACACTGCAAAATGGGCTTCGTTGTAGGGCTTTACTGCAACAGTCCACACGCTTCTTTTGTTCCTGTGAGTATATGACTTCTCAAGACCAGTATGTGGGCTTAGTCCAGTTCCTTCGTTGTGATACTTACCATCAGCCCGATCACGAGTTCCCCAGTCCTGTGCTTCTTCCATAATAGCTTGACTGTCGTAGTAATACTTCTCTGACTTCGTAAGCAGAAATATATATTCATGTGCCTTCGTGCATCTATCCTTTACACTTTCAGGCATAGGATTAGGCTTATGCCAAATAATGTCCTGCCTGAGATACCATCCATCTTCCTGAAGTGCCAGAGCAACCCTCCAAGGTATACCTACAAGGTCTTTAGGCTTTATACTGCCCGATACGGGAGGTCTAGTGACCCCGTAATCCTTATCACCTCTAACAGTTTGATTAGTTGTAGACGTTCTGCCACCACTTGAGTAACTATCACCAAGGTTAAGCCAAAGAGTTCCATCATCACGAAGCACCCGTTTTACTTCCTGAAAAGTCCGAACAATTTTACGGACATATTCTTCAGGGCTGGCTTCCATACCAATCTGATTATCCTCCCTGACTGCACCACAATCCTTGCAAACGTCACGATATTGCACAGTTAATGTCTCTTTTGTGCCAAATTCCCGATCAGCATCGTTACGGGCTTTACCAGCAATATGCGAACAATTTGGGTCTCCACCGATCCATTTACCAGTTCCGTAGTCTCGTAATCCCCAGTATGGAGGTGATGTAATGACTGTATGAAAGAAATTGTTCGGTAATTCCTTCAGCTTTTCTCTACAATCTCCGATCTTAATATCGATCATCTTTAGCTACCTTTTTATCTAATTGTCTTTGTGACTTCTTAGTTCTTTTCTTCATGCTCTTTTCCCATTTACGAGACGTAGAATGGGTTTTAGATAATGTATCTTTATGTTTCATCTATCTGTCTCTAGAATAAAAAATTCTTGTGGTAGGGGTTTAGATCTTTTTTTAATTCTACTAAGGACACGACAAGCCAAATCCCACCTATCATTTTCAATTCTATCTATATAATCTTTGATTTCTTTTTTTGTCAGTTTGTTTTTCTTATGTTTCATTCTCTTCCCTTTTCTGATGGTGAACGAGTACAAATGCCTCACACTTTGGGCAGGATAAATTGGTGACTATTAAATAATCTTCGTCACCATAATCCTCACCATCGTGATCACCACCCCAAATTAATTCATGCCCACAAGCCCAACAATTCATTGTCATTCCTCACTAATGCTTAATACTTCAAATTCATTGTGTAATGTTGTGTAGTCACGTCTCTTAGCAATTGACTTCCACTTCTTTTCAGCTTCTTCGTAGCTATCAGCCTCAATGTCAACATTGTAGTATTTGACTTCCTTACAATGTATAACAAACTTTTTCTTTGGTTCTCTTCGTATCATTACGACCTCAACACACATTTAGGTTCAATAAATATCTTTTCGGGAACACCACCAAACTCCTGCCTAATTCGTAGCCTTAGGAGTTCCATAGAGTGAATTAAATCATCTTGACACTCTGATATGTTTTGATAAGCAACTTGGCTCTCATGCCACATACAACGAGTAAGACCCTCATTATTTTCTGTGGCAGAGATCCAAATTACACAGATGTATACGATCATCTTCGACATAGTTTGACCACCTTGACATACACCTTTTCAAACAACGACAACTCCCTTGTGGGAGTTGCATTGTTAATGTGGTTTATGAGATTTTTCATAAAGACTTTGTTAAACTGCAATTTGTTGTTCATCGTCTCTGTGGCAGGGATTCCAAGTTCTTTGGATTTCCCTGCTTTCCTCTTCACTAACACCATAAGATAATAAAGCCCTCGACATGACACGATCTGCCGTATCCGTCCAAACTTTTGCATTAAGCATTGCCCAAATCCATGCACCAATTTCCCTCTCCTTTACAGTATTATTGTAAGTTTGATTATCACCAAGTATATGTCCAATCTCATGCAAAGCAGACACATAATATCCCGTGTTTTTTGTCGGTCTAATATGGATATGCTTTTTTGTAACATCAGCATAATAGTTTGGTACTTCAGCATCAAGTCTTTGATAGCTAACAGTTATATGATTGACTGCACACAACTCTTGTATGTGCAATGCCATATCAATTCTTTTAACTAATATTGTCATATGCCTGCTCCTCTCTTTTGACTTCATCACGAACATATTCTTCCCAATGCTCACCATGATCTTTTTTAATTTTTGTGATAGCCTGCTCATTTGTCATGCCATCGATATTGAGGTATGAATAAAACTCTTCCATCACACCTTGCAACTGATGTTTATATGCAGTCATTTATGAGTTCTCCCATTCGTTTATTTGTTTAAGTAAATACTCGGCATACTCATTTCTGCCCTCAAACAAAGCATCTTGAAAACTGTCTTCATAACCAGATTTTAAATACTGCTTATATTCTCTAGTTTCATAAGCAATATGCTTTTTGATTTTATTGACGATTGATTTATACTTATCCATATCATCTACATCTTTTTGATCTAGCAATGATATTCCATTTTTTAGTTTAACCACTGTCATCTACTTGCTCCTTTAAAAATGATAGTTATTGATATTGTTACATTGCATTGATTGCATAGTCAACTGCTTTTTTGCAAATTATAATCATTAATCTTTTGACCATGCTCTTTACTGCCTGCCTCACATTGATCTACCCAAACCTTTTTGGTGACATTGCCTTGCTTATCACGATAACGTCTCCAATGCCCACGTCTCATATGCCACTTCTTTGGAGTGCCTTGACCCGTGAATATCTTTTCATAAACAGTCTTACCTCTAGGCTTGGGCAATTCTATATTTAAAAGGCTATATTCATTCGTAGGGACACTTCTTCCAAATCTAACGTGCTTTACCTTATGACTTGCAGGTTTCTGTGTCTCCTTGACGATTAAATCGTAATTAAGTATGGAAAGCACACTAATGATAAACCTAACGTCACCACCTTGGATCAACTGCAAATGAGTTTTAGAGATTTCTTCCATCTCTTCATTACTCCAACCTTCTAAAAATTTATGCTTTGGAATAAGCCAATGCATGGCTCTACTTTGCACAGTCGTAAACCTCGAATAAATATCAAGCATCAACTTATATTCTTCACGATTATTGTCCAATGACTTTGCTCTAAACAACTTATCATTGTCTTTAAAGTGTGCCAAAGAATATGGATGTCCAATAATCTTAATACTTTGATGTGCAGTTTCCTTAGTAAAATTTTCTGCATCCATCATATAACTTCTATAATCAGAAGTAAGTTCTCTTGATGCTTGCTCTTTCAACACATAATTAGAATAAGCAATATTCATATTCCATTCTTCTTCGTTACGAACAACTGAAGATAATGGAGAACAAAACCACTTACCATCAATCATGCACCACATATCGTACATATACCAACTATCCCCACTAGGATGTTCATACTCATATATATGATAACCTATACGATCTAGATAATCTGTAGGTTCCTCAATCTTGCCCACATACTGTGGCAAATATTTATGATAAAGATTTTTTAAAAGATGAACACGATAATGTTCATCCCATTCTATAAACATATTTTTAAATGGTGGTATTGCAGTTTTAATCATCTCAAGCAATACATGAGGTTTAGACATAGATGCCTCACCTGCATGATCAATTAGCTGATTAGAAACTTTAAACTTTTGAGCATTGACAAACATAGATTGAGTTTCTCTTATCTTACCCTCGGCAATAGACCCACCTTGATATTTTGCCATAGCCCTTTTAGGTTGAGCCATAGCACCAATAATTTCACTTGCCATCAATGGCTTATCATTTATTTCCATTTTGTATTGGCTCCCTTTTTGATCAACATGGCATTACCAACAATACAATCAACTGAACCAAAACTTTCAACAAAATGAACACTAGCTTCAGCATTAATACTATTTTCTTTTAATTTGCCCTCTTCATCAATAAGCAAAATATCTCCATTTCTAAGAGACACACACTCAACCCAACCACCAACAAACTTTTGAGCCTCTTCTAAAGTTGGCTGATCTTTTTTATCTTCTATGATTTTAAACTTCATCTACTTGCTCCCATTATGATAGTTCATAATAGTTGTATATGGTATTCATTACATACAAGTCAAGTATAAAAATAAATTTTTTTACAAATCACTTAAAATATTTCTGGAAAATACATATGTAGAATTTTTTCTGACTCGACCAAAATCCTGTTCTTGTGCAGCTCTGGGATCGTCCTCGAATAATTGTTCGGACTCATCTTGACCTTTGCGTTGTTTTTTCTTGCCTTCTTTCAGCAATTTTTTGGTCAAAGCACGAAGCTCATTATAGTTTTGTGTGGCTGATTTACTCTTGCCAGCCATCAGACATTATCTGTAGCTGTTGTTGCTTCGTACTCTCCAGTTGACATTACACCTTCTGTTGTACCAAGCCATTTACGACCACCAGAAGCAGTAAAAGAATACTTTCCGATACGTGCTTCTTGTATAAGTTCCCGAACAATTCCGTCAATGCTTCGTTGTGTTAAGTTGTTCAAGACCTGTGGTGCATCACGATCTGACGTTAATCTCTGCGTAATAGCATCTGCTCCTGACTGTTGAGTCAAAGCTCTACCCTCACGTTCACACGTTGCAATCCAAGCATACAGGGCATCTTTCTTAATCTGACGATTAGTTCCAGAATGTAATCTTTTAATCTCTTCAGTTCTATCCTCCAGTAATCCAGAAAAACTATCTCTAATGAAGTTCCTAATATCTCTGTTTGCAGGTCCGTTTGATTTGACTACTGCTCCATCAAAGCATTTATTTCTTTGATATTCAACACCTATATCCATACAACGTCTACGACCAGTAGCTTCATCGACTTGCCACAGTGCAAAAGCACACCTCACACCATCTACCAATGCTGACGTACCTCTGATAAGTAACCTTGCTTGTTCAGGAGTATTTATGATTGTATCATCTTTAATCTTAGTCATATGGTGACACATAACTACAGAAGCTCCAGTTTCAGTTCCGATCTGTGCCAAAAGACCAGTCAAGGCAGCTCCTGCTGCTGGATCAGAATTTACATCAGCATGGACAAAAGATGCCAACGGATCAAAGATAATCAGTTTTAAATCATTCATTTGCAGAATTTGTTCGTAAAGTTTATCAAACTCATCACTGGTGCTATAACCATCTCTTGTGTCCTGAAGTATTGGAAATACACCACCGACATTAGGTAATGAGACTACACGAAGCTCATGCTGGTACGAAAATCTCAAATTGTTCGGATCCAGACGCTCAATTCTCCTGTGCATTTCTGACTCATCATCCTCTGCTGTAAAGATCACAACATTGCCAAACTCACCTATTGTACTACCAAAACTCTCTGCTAAAGGCTGACCCGATGCTACTTTCATACCAAGATCCAGTGTCATCATACCTTTACCTGCATCACCTGCCGCAGAAAATATTATAGGCACAGCCAATGGAAATGTGCCATCGACTAAGAACTTTTGTTCGGGTGCTTTTCCGTCAAACCTGCTGACCAGTAAACTATCGTCCAGTAAATTTATGTTACGTTTAGTATGCTTGACTGTTGTGTTTAGGAAGTGCTGTACATCAAAGCTTTCAGATATAGCATCAACTGCATCCCAACCCTCTGGTTTACCTCGTGGTGGAGTTAATGTTGTAACAGATTTGGCTCCTGCATTTAGTGCCAGTTCTTGCACCAGTTCAGCAACCTTACGACCTGCATTGTCATTGTCACCCCATATAATTAATTCTTTGTCCTGCAAAGGACTAAAGTCAAAACGACTGGCTGACTTACGAGATAACATTCCTGCACCACCCATAGTACAGGTTGTTGTGTATCCTAATTCATTAAGTGCATCAGCACATTTCTCACCCTCTACCCATATAACTTTCTCAGAAGCAATTATGTTTGGTATATTATACAAAGGTCTTACATCAGGTATCTTTGGATATGGTGAGTCTGTAAATTGCCTAAACTCTTTCTTTGGCTTACCATGACTGTCCATAAGAGGATTGCCTGCATTGTCTTTCATGTTGTATCTTCTGACACGACACAGGATTTCACCATCACCAGACAGGTATAAATGTTCGGAGTCAAATGGTGTATTGACATCAATAGCTCTTTTAAATGTCACACTCAGTTCTTGTGGTATATCTTGTTCAACTGGTGGAGGAGCATTATTATCCAGATAGTTTCCGAACAATTCTTTGATCTCAGGAAGGCGCATACCTCTACCTTCCATTAATATCTTCACTATACCACCGACACCTTGTGATCCGTTGAAATCCGATCCCTTCATAAAGTAAGGTGATCTAGGATTTATGTCTATCTTTAATGATTTGCCAGATTCTCCGTCTAGTGACCCAATTGTAAACACGTCACCCCGAACAATTCCTTGTGGATAAGTATCTCTTAAAGTACTTATCTGGACACTGGCTGGGACTTTCTGACTAATTAAATCAACTAGTTCATTGGCTGACATATCCCTATTCTTATTGCCAATTTTTATAATGTTCATTATACTACCCCTGCTTCATTGGCTGAAGTGTATGAGGGGGATGCTACCTTCTCCCTCATATTTAAACACTCCAACAACTATCTTGAAACTCACAAAACTTACAAGCAAAATAATCACGAGACTGTGCTAATCTTGGCAACATCTCATTTGCTTTTGTGGCTTCTAATATTAATACAGCCTTATCACTAACCTCTTGTGCCAAAGCTTTGTTAAAAGGTATAAGCTCATAATATATCTCACTTGTATTTTTATTTAATACTGTGAACAAACACGGATTGTCTGTTAATTGCATATAGGCTTGATACAAAGCAACCTGTGCTGCATACACAGGATTTGCTATTGATACACCTTTTGTTTGAAACTCTTTAAACTTTTTATCATTGGCTGACTTGCATTCCCATAACATAGGATACTGTGTTTCCAAAGGTCCGTTACATATAACACCATCTATATGACCTTTGACTTCACCTTCTGCTATACTGAAACCAAATTGTTCGCCATTTTTGTCCTCCACTCGTAGATCAAAACCAGCTTGTCTAAGCCACCCAGCTACACTAAATTCTATCTCGTGACCAAACTGAAATATACGCAAGGTCTTGGCATCAAAATCCCGATTGTCATCAATTGGCTGACCCATGTAACGATATTGTATCTTACGAGAACAGGAATCTCCTAAAGTAGAAGCACCAATGTAAGTTCTTTTCTTGACCTTTTTGTTCCGATCAACAATAGCTTTATCTATTATATTTGATATTTCTTGCTCTAACATCTTAAAAGGGTATTTCGTCATCTTCGAGTATGTTTGAGTTTGGATTAAGGTCGAGAACGCCACTGCTGACTCCATTAGCTGATTGAATGGCATCAATTATGGCAAGAGCATCGTCCTGTGTCAAATGTAGCAATTTTTTATCCCAACCTATTTTTGCAAATTGTTCGGAAAGTTTTTTTAGTGTACTGTGTCTGTTCCCAGAGCTAGGTTCGTCCATCTTTTATCTCCTTCTTCCATTACTATAAAATCAAAATAATGACTGGTTCCTAAAAACTCAGCCACTATAGTGCCACCTAACAACTCATCTTCTATGTCTTCAATAGCTTTCTCAATATATGTATCAATGTGATCTAAGACATGATCATTATCTTGATCTAAAAAAATTGGTATCACTATTTTACCTTCACGAACATACTCTTCACTACTTTTAGACTTCATATTGAGTTGATAATTCACGTTAATTTTTGCCATTTTTTGTGCCTTGATCAGCTTGACTTTTACCCTCTGCCCACAAAGCAGCGAATCCAATCACATCTATGGGATTGTCCATATGTTTTATTTTCTTTTCGGCATTATTTCTATCTCTTACTAATTTCCCAACTATAAAAAACTTGTACATATCTTCAAATGTAAGATCTAATTTTAGTTTATGTGCAAGCAATACGTTCATAATTTTAGCCATAGATTCATGTGTTTCAAAAGCATCTCCATATGTTCTTGCTCTTGATCCATTAATCAACTCTTCAGCTTTTTTTAATGCTTCACTACGCTCCATTCTCATCTCCTTCGTAATAATCTAAAACCTTGCCATCTATTTGTTTCTTGTTCCACAAATAATTCAACCAACACGCCGCTTTATATTTACTAAAACTAAGATCCAATTGACTTACGATCTTGTTCTCTCTTGCCAAAGCTTCTCTTTGTCTATCTGTCATACCTTGATTTAACCATCTCTTACCTTTCTTGGCTCCATCACTATCTTCTATTTGCCTTAAAAAATCGTCAGCAGAAGCCAAAGCTTGTTCTTTGGTTCCAATGCCCACAACTCTAAGTTTACCTCTTGTACGTTTGACTAATGCTACGGAAACGTCATCTAAATGTGCTACTAAACCAAATCCATTAAATCCACTAGCTGACATACACCTGCCATTATTGAATAAATCAATCCATCTAAATGGTGATCTGTCAATAAGATCAACCTCTGTCATGTCAAATGTCTCAAGCAGTTCTTTAGCCTGCATTTCAATCTCATGTCCACACATAGGACAAACACGAACACTTAATGGTATAAGACACTTACAATTAGGACAAACTTTCTCAGGTCCTGATCCTTGTTGCATCTTTTCTTTACCATCGAGATCAACACCCTCATCCAACGATCCATGTGTCAAGACACTTGTTCCGAAGTCTAATACAATACAGTCCTTCTTAATTACGTTTGGATGCTCTTCTGGATCTATTGTTCGTAGTCCACGACCAATCATCTGCACCATTGTAGATTTGTATGAGCATGGTCTTGTAAGCACAATACAACTAACAGGTGGAGCATCAAAGCCTTCTGTTAATACTGCAACATTGACTACAACTTGTACGTCACTATGTTCAAGATCATGTAGTATTTGTTTTCTGTCTGCTGATGGTGTTTCACCCGTTACAATCTCTGCACGGATTTCCGATCTTCTAAACTCATCACATAAATCTTGTGCATGATTAACTGTGCTACAGAATATAACTGTCTTTCTACTACCTGCTTTTTCCTGCCACTCTTCAACAATCTTCTCGTTGATGGCACGTTTGTTCATAATCTGCTCGACTTGTCCCATGTCAAAATCTGACACAGTTTTACGAACATTTTGTAAATCTTTCTGTACCCCGACATCAATCACGAATGTCTTCGGTGGTACAAGGAAACCCTCTCGTATAAGGTTGGCTATTTCAATCTGATGAGAGCAGTTATTGAACACACCCTTGAGACCTTTTCTGTCTCCACGATTAGGTGTAGCAGTAAAGCCAACAATCTCTACGGACTCATTGGCTTCCTTAACCTTATTGATAATTCTCATGTATGTATCGGCTATTGCATGATGACTTTCATCTATTACCATCATGTCTACTTTGGACATATTATCCAAATTGTTCGGTCTCGATAGTGTCTGCACCATACTAAATACTGTGCTACCATCCCAATTTTTTTCTGAAGCATCTACGATAGACGTAGATATTTTTGGATTAACACGAGAGAATTTGTTTTTGTTCTGTCCAACAAGCTCGTCTCGGTGTTGCAATACTAAAATCTTTTTGCCTTTTTTGTATCGTTTGCCAATCAATGCAGATAGCATAATTGTTTTTCCTGCACCCGTTGGTGCAACAACAATCGTATTCTTATGCTTGTCTAAAGCATTAGAAGCATCTTGTACTGCTATCTCTTGATATGGTCTTAAAATCATCTTTCCCTCATTGGCTATAAATGGTGGGTAGTTTTAGGGCATCGCACTACCCAAGCGACTTGCAAGTAGACTAAGGTCAGTTAGCCCTTGCTATGCCTGCCATCATTACCTAGCCCAATCAGGTACAGTACCACTTGCTTGTGGTGTCTGTGGTTGTGATGGTGTAACAGTTGGTGCAGAACCATTGGGAATGTATCCTTCCATGCCTTGAGTTAAGATGATCTTACATCTATTCTTATCAGAATACATAGGATCGTTTGATTTCTCAATGCCGATCTTGACACAAACATTCATGCCATTGATGGATGCAACTCCACCTTTCTGCATATCGATTTGCCTAACTGCTTGAGCTTGTGCTGAAGCATCTAAAGCAGAGATATTATTGTGGCTTTCAACCACAGACTTTAACCACTGCAATCCAATCTTTTTGGACTTAGATACACCACTATCGTCTTTAGCATCACCATCAAAAAAATGATTTTGCCAAAACTTACGTTTATCGAATTGACCACCTATGATGGTATATTCAACCTCAAGCCACTTAGCTGACGTGCTTTGTGAAGCCTTAAATATAGGTGTATTACTAAATTCAGGCATAGTCACTGCATTAGGTTTGATAGTAATAATTGCTCTTACAATAGTGCTATCAGGAATAAGTTCAAAATCAGAACCACCCCCACTTTCAATATTATTTAAATCAATCACTGTACTTCTCCTTCCTGTGTTGGTTGTGATTGTGGATTAACGAATGTTAAATCCTTTTTCTCTATTGATCCGTTTAACTTTTGGACAAGCTTGCCTAGATGTGGCTCCTCAACCACATTAAGTTTTCCAGATCTGTCTTTAGCTGGGTAACCCCATTCGTTTAGAGTTTGACAAACAAAAGCTCTATATGGTTGCACTCCATCTGTACCACCCATGACTGTCATTGTAATAACTTCATCAACGATGCCTGGTAGTTCTCGTGCAGTCTTAGAGCCTTCGATTTGTAACTCGTAGTTGGTTCGACCATAGTCATCTACCTTAGAGTCAAGTATGCCGACTAATATGACATTCTTATCTCTAATATGTTGTAAATGAGTTAGCCATGCCATCATTTCCCTTCCGTGCATACCATAGGCAGAACGAGTATCTACTTTACCTGATCTTTCTGTAATATTATCGGGATGAGACATACAGTATTGAAAGCACAAACGACCTGCGACAGTAATACTATCAACAAAAATAGTATCGTACTTATTCATTCGCACAAGTTTGTCTCCAAATTCCTGCATCACTCTTTCATAATGAATGGCATCATATGGCTCTCTTGACAGAGATGGATTTATACCACCGATGTAACACACAAAATCACGACACTCTTGCCATGTCTTTGGACGTATCACATCAATAGGAAAATCCTTAATGGCAGTATCACCTGCCTCAAGATCAATAAATAAAGTCTTATCAGGATCAAGGGTTCGGGCAAGAGTTGTCTTGCCCACACCACTTTGACCACAGATGACTATCTTATGACCTCGTTTTTCTGCCATACGTTGTTCGGCAGTTATTATTTCTAAAGCCAATTAAGCCTCCTCTGTTTGTACAAGATCAACATTAATCGTACCTTGCTCGACAGTCCTAGCTGGTTGAAGCTTTTCTACTATAGCTGGAGGAGCATTTGTATACTTCCTCTCGTCAACAGAGTATGTGACTTTTGCATAGTGTCTAGCATCATCAGAGTTCATACTATCGAACGCATCACGAAGTGCTTGCTGATCCCATGTTACTTTTTTAGCAATGGAAACCTTAACTTTATCTTCCTGATCAGAAAATACTGTGGTTGTACCGAAATCTTTGCCTTGTCTCTGCAAATCATCACGAGCAATACCAAAGTATCTTTCATTAAGATAGCCGTTAAGCTCTTCCATTCTCTTCTTGTGGCGATCAATATCACGTTTTATAGACAACTTTGCCTGTAAAAGTTCGTGATCACTCATGTCATAGAAATTCTGTTCCATACTAACCTCACTTTCGTTTAAATTTCTACTTGCAAGGGTTAATATAGACATCATTACAACAATGTCAATACCTAAACTATCATTTTTTTTTGTAAGACAGAAGAATGTCTATATTATGTATAGCTTTCATCATCTTTTTTTTGAGCTTAAACTCAGGTGTCAGCACACCTTTTGCATCTTCTACAATGAGTCTTGAGAATCCATCTTCTTCTTGTTGTAAATATCTAAAATCAGCTATGTAACTACAAATTTTAACATCATTAATAGATAAGTCATATTTAATTTGACGTTCTAATTCTGTTACAACACCAGCTCTTTCCATAGCTTTAAGTTGTCCCCATCTTTCTGCTTCCCATCTAGAATCAAACTTTAAACCCATAGCAATAGTTTTTTTTGCAAAATACTTATTGTTGCTTGTTCTACTTTTTTTGGGTATAAATGGGTATGTATGGGTCATGGAGGTAGTATAATGACAGATATTTCAAAATACAAGTCTGTTGGTTTAGATCGTAAGAGTTATGATAAACTGGTTAAGATATGTGAGCATCAAAGAAGAAACATTAGGCAACAATTAAGTCTTATGATTGATCAAGAGTTTGATAAAGAAGAATATAGTAAATATAAAACTAAGGTTACTAGTCTTGGATTAGGTGCTATCAACAGCATTCATACGAGAGATTAACCTATTTGCGCGATTGGTTACCTGCTTGTGCCATCTCGAATCTTCCATTTGGACGGCACATTCTTTCCAGTTTTTATTTTTAATAGCTTCACGAAACTTCAAAAATTTACTCAAACGAGGTCTGCCCATATTAAACATCATATTGGCGCATATTTGTTTTACTTCTTCTGGCAGATCTTGAAAGTTATCGAATAATTGTTCGCACTCGTCTATGGTTACTTTTACGTCTTTATCAAATAATTCATTAATTCTTTCTTCTGATACTGGTGTTCCAACTGGTTTGTTGTACTCTTCATCCCACTCTGTTATAAGGTGACCAATCCCCGTGGTAGGTAAATTTAAGTGATCGAGGTATATGGATTTTACATTTCCCTCGTCTACCTTAAGGGTTTCTCTTAGCTCTTCTATGTTCACTGTCTACCTCTTGCTCTCTGTGCTATTGCTATATCAGATGGATTTAGTCCTAATGAAAAAGCATTGGCTGGATTAGTTACATCTATATTGCCTAATGTAGAACCCGAAACTGGCTCTGGTATTTTTAATTCACTCAACGGCACATTAGGTCTAGTCGGTGATAAAAATGTAGATAAATTAGTTCTTTTTAAATCTTCAGCTTTTATGTCAGGAAGCTCTACATTTAGACCTTGACTCTCAAGAAATGATTTTGTTTGATTTTCTGCTTCATCAACAGCAGTTTGTATTGTCTGTCCTGTGCCTATACTTAAACCCTTACCTATAATTGATCCTGTTAACTTTGCTCTTTCTCTTGTACTTAAATCTACGTTACGAACAACACCATTATATTGTTTAAGTATATCGTCATAATAGCCATTTGATAAAAGTCTGTTACCTAAAATACTAAACTTAACAATCTTTCCTACATTTTGAAATGGTGAAGCAGCTATGTTAGCGGCAACAAGATCACCACCTTCAGCCGTTCTTGCATTAAACTTAAGTATTTTACCAAAGTTTTTCATATTGTTACCGACTTGCTTGCCGAACACTGTCACCAATTTATTGTCTTTTGAGGCGGCTAGTAGTCTGTCAGCAAAGGCATTTAAAGATTTGCCATCAGTCATAATAGACTCACCAAAATCATCTATCATACTATTTATGTAGTAACTTCTAATTTTATTAATAGCCTGCTCACCACCTGCACCTTGTTTTTCAAAATACTCCATGATTGGCTTAATCTGTGAGTTTTTGGTGGTCTTTTGCACAAGGAAACGAGCCGCTTCAACTGGATCTAAGTCACCTGTGTCATCTGCTAATTTTCTAAGTATTACGTTCTTTTGGTTAGCGGCTAATCTTTTTTGTGTGTTTGATAATGCTTCTAACTTTCTAACAAGTAAGGCATTAGATCGTGTGTCACCTCTTATATTTCTAAATTGTCTAAGAACTTGATTTGATTCTAATCCCGTAATCTTAACAGACCCTATCTCATCTGCTAATTTAAGTATTTGATCTGTTTGTTCTCCGAACAATTCTTTTGCAGTAGTTCCTAAACCTTTAATTGATTGTGCAAATTTTTCAGAATTAAAGTTTTTAATATTTGTAAAATTTCTAATACCTGATTTTTCTAAAGCAGATTCCAAAGTATGGTTAGCGGCTCGTGCAACAAATTCGTCAGCCAATTGTGCGCCAGTGCCTTCAATTACTCTGCCACCCTCAACTCGACCACCATATTCTGTAATAAATTTTCTAGCTTGTTGTATAAAGTTTGGATTGTCGTTCTTAACAATATTTTGATATATATCTATATTTTGTGGGACATCATCAACTATATCACCAGGTTGTGATTTGTATTTTTCTAAATTTTTGATAGTTTTAGAAGCATTTAAATCTTCTATAATCTTCTTGCCTAAGAAAAATTGAGTTTGTGCTTTTTTTATTGCCTTACCAGCGTTAATGAATTTTTTCATTTCAGCAGGAGAATTTGATGACCTCTGTGTCATCTCTCTAAATATAGTGCTATTTTCATCACCTATTTCTTTGAAAATACCATCTATTTTATCAAGCAATCCATCACCATCTTTTGTTACAAGTTCTCCACGAACTGTTTTCGCATTGGCAGGTAATTTCATTCTTATGTCACTTATTGCTTTTCTAAGATTGTAAAGTTGATTAAATGAAGCAGGTTTTGTAAATGTAGAACCTCCTACACTTTCAAAAGCACTTATAATTTGACCTATTGCCTTACCATCATCTGTGCCACCAGCTATTGCAGGTGCAAAATCTTTTTTTAGTCTCGCTATATCATCTTTAAATCTTGATGTAGTAATAACAGCATCACCACCTAGACTTGAGTTTCTTAATACTTTATCAACTGCACGAAATTTACCTGAAATCATAGTGTCAAAATTTATAGATGCGTCTCTAATAATTTCAAATAAATCATCTTCTACATTAGAGTTTCTAACTCCAGCTTGTTTAAAAGTATTTACAGAATCTTCTAAATGTTTGACAACAGAATTTGTTAATTGCTCTTCTACATTAAGAAGTCTGGTGTTGTTTTCTACCATGCCATCTTTAAGTATTTGTCCTACATCTGCATCAATGACATCATCCGTAACTCCATACTTTTGTTTGTATGAATCTAATAATTGTTTAATTTGATCATTGTTATTTTTTAAACGATCTGATGTTTTAAATATTTTTTCACCAATAGCTTGTATTCTAGCTACAAGAGATGGTGCTTTTATTGCTGATAAAGTTGGTCTTACACCAAATCCACCACGAACAACTGTTCCATCTGCCTTAGTGACAACACGACTTGTAGCAGCAATCTGTTCATCAGCAGAAAGGTTTGCAAATTCTTTTGGTTTAATTGCATTACCAGCTTCATCAATTGGCTCGGATATAGATTGTCCTGCTGTGCTTGCTTCCTTAGAAGTAAGTCCTTTACCAGGTGTAACTCCTCTTCGTAAAGCTCTAAAAGCAGCAAATGCACCACCAAGAATACCTTCACCAATAAAACCATAAGCAAATTCTCTACCTAAATCTGCTGCTATTTCTTCTCCAGATTGTTTGGAAACACCAGCTAAAGCCTCAACACCTTCTTCAATACCTTGACCTGTGGCGGCTCCTACACCTGCACCTAAAGCTGCTCCAAAAATAGGTATTGGAACTAGTATTTGACCAGCAATAGCTCCACCAATACCAGCTATGAGTTCTGGTGCTATCCCAGACAAATCAGAAAAATCATAACGACTAAAACCTTCTTCATCTATAAGAACATTTTTATCTGTCTCTTGACCAAACTTTGAGGCTCCTGTTGGAGTTAGAGCTAGTCGACCTCTGTTGTCTCTGGTAAAATCATCATCTGTAAGATCAAACTTTCTTAATATGGCTTCTTCTTCTTCTTTTGTTTCAGCCACACCAAGTGCAGATCTAAGTGCGTTGTTCTTAATTCCTGTTTCAACATCGAACAATTGTTTGTTTTTTTCTGGTGATGGCTCACTTGTTTGTGCTGCAACTTCTTCAGCTTTTTGTGATTCAGCCATCTTTTGCTGTACTATTTGATTTATAGCAGATCGTTCTTCTTCTGTAGGTTCATTACCTTCTATGGTGAAGTTAAAACTTTCATTTGGTAAATTTATTTTTACTGTTGCCATTATTTAACCAATGTATAAGTAAGTGTTCCATCATCAGCAGTAGATACATTAAACTTAGGTCCTGAATTACCAAACTGCTCAACAGTCCCTGCTTTAAGTTCTTTTTGCGCTCTATTGAATTGATCGTCAGTTAAATAACTATTTCTATCTTTGAAACCTGTTAATGTATTGGTTATTTGATCTTGTGTTTTAGCAAATATCTGATCAATTTCGTTTATTCTTTGTAATGCTAATTGTGGATTTCCAAACAAATCTATTTTACCTAAAGCTTTTTCTAGTCTATCTACGTCTTGGTTTGATATACCATTACCAGTTTCTTGTGTTAAAAACTTTTTATATTCGTTTATTAAAGTTCTATTAAGAACTTCTATCATGTCTTTTCTTCCAACACCTTCTACAAGCTTTGCTTTACCATCTTTGCCAATTGTTACAAGTTTAGGAAATAATTTTTTGGGATCTAATCCTATAGCTACACCAAGATTTTGTACTTTTTCTAAAACTTGATCAGCTAAAGGAGATCCAGTTTGATCTCCTAAATCTTTAACTAATCCACCTATGCTAGATAAAGTATTTCTTGCTCTTGTTATGTTTCCGTAAGAATCTTTAAATCTTCTAATATCATCACCTGCTTGTGTGTAAACAAGAGGGTTGCCTACACTTGCATCTTTTCTTAAAGCTTTTTGAACTTTTAAGCCAGGTTGCCCATCAATAGGTGCAAAACCTTGATTTTTAGTTATTTCAGATAACTTTGCTTGTCCCTTACGATATGCTTCTAACCTTTTTGCAGTAAACTCTAATTCTTTTAATTCTACAGAATTAAGGTGTTTGGCTGCTTCTGCTCTTCTCTTTTCAGCCAATGATCTAAATTCTTTTCCAAGACCTAACAGAGCTAATCTTTTCTCTTTATTAAGAGCTGTTAATGCTTTTGTGTCAGCCAACTTCTGTCCTAATGCAAATTTACCAGAAGCTAATTGACCAGCTTTTGCTTTGTCTTTTGCTTTTTCAAAATCTGGCAATGACTCTAGTCCTATTTTACCAGTTTCTTGTAAAATATTCGATAAATCAAAATCTTTACCAGCTCTGTTTGCCATGAGTCTAAAGCCTAAAGCCATCAAAGCATTTTTATTATCAGGCTCTCCTGATATATCAATACCTGTTGCTTTTTGAAAATCATCTTTATATTCTTCTATAGTCTTTACTTTAGCATCTTTTTCAGCATCTCCGTATAAATCCATAGTTTCTTTCATGGTGTCTTTAAACAAATCTTGTAATGCTTGCTGTTCTTTAGCTAATGTTGTCTTTTCTTCTGGCTCTGGCTCTAAGGAACCTGGCTCACCTACATCAGTATAGTCTATGTCTGCATCAGACATGGCTCCAAGTTCCATTTTTTCATCTATTCTACCCACACCTTGACTTGTAGGTGACATATCAACACCAGCTTTAGGATCAACAGGAAAAAGTTTAATGTCTTTTTTTACATCAGTGTCTACATCAAGTCCTTGATTCGATTGATCTACTTTTTTGTTTTGTGCCTCTTGCTTTATAAAGTTTTCTAAATCATCAGCAAAAGTAATAGGTCCTAAAGGAATTTTTTTATCTGTATCTAATTGTCCAGCTACATTTTTTCTAAATTCTTGTTTTTTTTCAATCTCTTTTGCTAATTGATCTTGTAGAGGTAAAATTCCTATGTTTGATAAATCACTACCTATTAAACCTTGTTGATTGTTAGAGCCAATTCCTAAATTAAATAAATTAGAACTTAATGTTGGTTGCTTTGCCATGCTTGTATCCTACTTAGAATTACCACCAAAAGGTGCAATTTGTGACAATGTTGTATATGCACCAATACCCTGTAAGAATGGATTTGCACCAGGTGATGTTGCCTGCTGGAATGTCGAAGGTATAGAAGCACTCGGCATACCTTGCAGTAAGTTTTGTCCTAATTGTAACCTTGTGAATGGTTCTTGTGCTTGTTGCATTAAATTTTGACGTGTTGCATCTAGTTCTGCTTGAGACTGTCCCTGCCTCAAAGCACCTAATTGTGTTAATTGTGATATATCTGCTTGACCTAGTGCCTGCTGTAAACGTCCTACATCACCCGTAGTGCCTGCTAGAGTGCCAAAAGCCTGTCCAAGTCCACCAGATAGTCTTCCTGCATCTAGAGCTGATTTTAAACCAGCTCCAGCAGCTCCTTGTGACGCTTGCAATGCTGTCCCAAAGCCTGATGCTAATAATCTTGACAAAGTATCAGCTTTAACTTGTTGTAAACCTCTATCAGCTTCGGCTTGTCTAATACCTTCTCTTGATCCACCGAATGCACCAGATTGTATAGCTTGCGCTCTAGCACCTGCTCTTTGCATATCTGCTTGTCGATCAAGCTCTCTCATAGAAGCATCAATAACTTGTTGTTGAAATGGATTTTGAAATTTAGAAATATTAGCAGTCGTCTGATCTACCAATGAATCGGTAAAGCCTTTACCTTGACCTGGTTGTAAAAATTGCAACCCTGATGTCAGTGCTTGTTGACCAGCTAAAGTTTGATCCCTTGCTCCCTGAATAAAAGGTTTAAACGATCCTACTAAATTTTCACCCAATGATACTGCACGACTTCTTAAAGGATCCATGCCTGCAATTTGAAATTGTGGAAGGTTTAGTGGGCTGTCTAGTAAACCTGGCGTGGTTTGGTCTTCACCATCAAATTCACCAAATCCAGTTTGCAACAATCTTTTTTGCAAACCTTCTAAGAATGGAGGTAATCTTTGTATGTTTTCTACAGTTTGAACAGCCATTATGCCCTCGCTTCCAAGTTATCCATCATATTATAGGCTCTTTGTATACCTTTTCTTTGATTACCATCACCTAAACCTTTAACTGCGTCTTTTGTCAACACAAATTCACCTGCCATCAACATAGCAGGCACATCATCTTTTGTGCCAGAGCCTTCTGATGGATCTATACCACCATTACGTCTTGGAAAACCCATTTCTCCACCTTCTCTAGCAAATGTTATTCCACCTAGCTTACCACCAGGACCTCCTGTACCAAAAGGTCTTCTTTCAAAAGATGTTCTTGTGTCCTCATCTTCATCACCACCAGATAGCAATTGTGCGATTAAACCTGCTGTTAAACCCTCACCTAATGGTGTATTGAGCAATCTAGAAAAAAGATTATCTCCACCTACACCAGCAGATTTCAAAAGTTCAGCACTAAATGTTCTTGGCTTAAATGTTTCTGCTATTTGTTTTGATGCTTGTTCTGTTGGCACATTACTTATACCCATTTTATTTGCAAGATCAGGGTTTGGAGGAGGAGGTTTTCCAGCTCCACTACGAACAATTGTTCCCTCTCCACCAGTAGGAACAGCCTGTTCACCACCACCAAACTGATCAAACACAGAACCAGTAACACCTGAAATTAAAGCATTCCTTAGTGCATCCTTAGTTTTACCACCCATAAGCTTTGATGTTAAAGCTCCTGTTACAGCTCTACTTAAAAAAGGGCTGCTGGCTCCAAAAGAAGCTCCTAAAGCAGGTCCTGCAAAAGCACTTATTGCTATGGGAGCTATTTGTTTTAATAACTTACCTAAACTCATGGCTTCATCTTACCTTAATAATGTTTTACTGTCTATATACCACTTGTCGTATTTCTATTCTGTGCAAATTCTTGGACACTTGCAACAACGTGAAGTCTATTTGCTGTTGCTGCCGTTACTTTTAATATTTCTCCACCTTGTAAAACAAGATCCCTTGTCAGTAGTTCAATAGTTGTGTTTGCAGCCACTGCTTTTACTTTAAATAAACTAAATACATCACTGCCATTTGTTATGGTTACAGTTATTGTATCTGCATTACCAGAATCTTCTGAAACTAAAATAGATGAAATAACAGTTGCATTAAAATCTGCACCACTCGGAGCTGTGTATAAAGTTGTAGCCGTATTTGCTGTTAAGTCGGCTTTAGCATTTGTAATATTTTGTATATATTGAGGTATAGTAGTAATTAACATTATTGTCTTCCATCTGGTCTAATATCAACTCTTGGTGTGCCTAATCTCCATGATACACCCTGATCTGTTGATTCAAGTTTTATGTTAAACGATCTGCCTCGTAACCTTAAATCAACACGATCTGTAAATTGTTCAACTGGAGTTGTTGCAGTTCGTGTTGCAATCCCACTAGAATTTGTATCATATGTACTACCAGGTCCATTTCTTGCTTGCAATGTAAAAGTAACATTAGGATTGCCAGTGTTACTTGTTGATCCGTTGAAGCTAACATCTGGAATTAGTTGCCTTATAAAATTAAATTGATAGCCATCTCCAATATCTAGTTGACTAGATTCAACGGATGCTGTCATTGCAGATCCATCATCATCATTACCATTTTCATGCTCAAAAAGGTGTGATGATCCTGCTGCTATTGGGAATCTTCTAATACCTCGGTCATGCCATGCAGTTCTTGTTAAAGTTCCGTAGTACCAAGTTTTGTTGGCATAATTATAAATTACATACTTATCATTTTCATCTGAACTTGCAGATGGATAAAACCACCAAACCTCTGTCCATTGTGTATTTACTGCTCCAAAAACCTTGTCTGATTGTGCTGTATTAAAATCAAGAAAAATCTTATCTCTTACTGTGCATGGTAATTGTGTAGTTTGACCTCCAGTATAAATGTAAAAAGTATCTATACCCATCCAAAATACAGAGTCTTCAACTGCCACAGCCGATTTTGGACTAATAATGGTTATGCTTTTAGATAACTCTTGCAAACCGAAAGTAAACGGAGGTCCAATAAATTTCATGCTAAAAAGACTTCTGTCAGTAAAAATGAGAATTTGTTGTCTTGTTTCAACAGCTTGCACAAAAGTAGAACCACTACTTAACCTTAAATCACCAGCAGTATTTGTAGCTGTTGGTGTAAAATCTATTAGAGATTCTTGTGATCCAAATCGTATTAGTAACGGATCTTGTGTAGTAGTTCCTAATGTGTTCGCTCCAAATGCTATAATATGTCTGTCTATATCTGAAACCATAATTTGTTTTGCGATGGTCGGAACATCTGATGCTCCACTTTCACTTGATAGCAACACTGCTCTACTGCCTAAACCATCAGATTTATCCCAATAAAAAATAGCACCATCTCTTGGGTTTATTAATAAATCCTCACCAAAATTATCATGTGTCCATACTCTTATTTCAGCAGTTGTTCCAGTAGATGCAGCCAATCCCCAACCAAATGTTGAAAGATCTGAATTAACACCACCATATCCACCTGCACCCCATCCAACACCACCAACGGAGGTATCAAGTCCTACATTTATTTGATACACTCCATCAACTCCAGATCCACCATTACCAGT
>VMHT01121210.1_pt1 | contig 27824 bp, 14 predicted proteins | sample 4693611 | NCBI WGS metagenome assembly VMHT01 (sample SAMN12280063, study PRJNA550983) | marine metagenome | isolation source: seawater sampled from same location over 5 years 0.02-0.2 micron viral filtrate | place: USA: collected off the coast of southern California halfway between the port... ... | reverse complement strand
CATTTGCTGATGCTAAAACACGCATCAAAGAACTCGAAGAACAATTAGAAGCATTTAATCTCAATACAGATGATAATGTTTATACTTCAGAAGAAAATAATGTTATTAAAGTCTATAAAGTGTGGGCAATAATTGGCCCTATACTCGGAGGAGTTATAGGGTATTTCATAACATTATAAAATAATAAAAGGGATGACGCCGTAATGGTATCATCCCTTTTTTTTATTTATAAAGTTTTATTTTCTTTTTAACTTCTGCGGTTGAAGGTTCAGCATTATATGCTTTCTTCTCCCACGGTAAATCTTTATGGCCTTCAATATACCATTTTCCATTATAGTATATCTTGCCATTCTTTCTCTTATACTTATTACCGTTCCAGTAAACGTAGTCATCATCATAATCTAACTTGCCGTTTTTTATATCCTTTACATGTTGTTTTTCGTGAGCAATTGTTTTTTCACGTTCAACAGGGGATAAATTAGGGTCTACTTCTATTGACCCATCTCTATTGGCGACTCCAGCTACACCTCTTTCAAGTTTTTTAACAGGAGTATCTTTCCACTCGTCTGTCCAATCATCTGCATTATCCCATTCACTATCATTCCAAGTATCCTCTTTAAATTCAGGCTCTTTCTTTTTCTTTCTTTTAGCTTTGGCAACATCAGGGGCAATTTCGTATTCATTATAACCTAATTGCAACATTATTTTTTGCCAAGTATCAAGCTGATCATTAAATAAACCGGCTAATGAATTTGTAATAGCTAAAATATTATCTAAAGGTACGCCAACAAAAGAACCAACTTTACCCATAGCACCTAAATAATCATCATATTTAGACGCCCAATAGGCAGAGTTTAAATCTTTAAGCTTGGAATTAAGCGGTGGAGATATTTCAGTAGCAGACAATGCTATTTTTTCGCCAGAAGTTCTTTCTTGCATAGCCTCTTTTAATACAGCATATGTTGCGGCTGTAACAGCTCCAGGGTTACCTAATGACTTTAAAAACGAAGTTAATGAACGCTCAATCGCTTGAAGCTGTAACTCATCAATTTTTTCTTCATCATCAGTATCACCAAACATAATTAAAGCGAGTAAACCGCTCTGCAGCATATTAAACATTACAGCCTGTGCTACTGTGTAGTAAAATATAGATCCTATATCTTTGCGAAGATTTTTAGATCTGCCACTGGCAATATCTTGCATCTTTCTTTTTGCGTATCTTGCATATTGAAAAGGTGTATTAGCAAACGCATATATAATTTTACCAACAGTAGACGCTTGTATTTCTGATATTTTAGATGGGTCAGATGATTGCTGAGTTTCTTCAGCAGATTCTATCCATTGTTGCATTGCTTCAGCTTCAGCTTCTTTCTTACTCATGCCAGCTTTAATTAAAGCGTCTCTAGTATTTATATAGAAAGGAGTTCCACCAAAAGCAATAGCCATACTATCTGCCATTTTTGTTGGCCAGAAACCTGCGTTTAATATCTTGTCAATTATATTTTCTTCACCAGCAATTTCGTCAGCAAGCACATCAAACTTTGCACCCGTACGCCTATTAACAAGATAATCACTAGTCCATAGCTTTTTAAATACGGCATTTGCTTCTGATGAAGCGAGAGCTCTTGTAGCTTGGAATAAGTTGTTGTTGTCTTTACCAATAAAGTTTATAAAAGAAATAGTTTGTAATAAAGCAGATCTGCGGTTAATAAACATAGTAGACCCAACAGAACGTCCTAGCCATTTGGCAAATACATTACTTTGTGCGTCTAACCCAGATCTGTTACGACCCGTTTTCATACGTTTAATAGTGCCCCTTAGTGCTTGAACGTATTTTTTACCAAATTGTTTTTCTAATTGGTCTAAATTAGTTTGATCAAAAATAGCATCTACGTTTCTAGCGAATGTTTCTAAATGTTTAGATCTTACGCCTTTTTGCACTTCAGACATTATTGTTTGTCCTAAACTTTCCGTAAGCATTCTATCGCTGTAATTTATTTCAACATTATCATTTAAGAAATCAGCTAACTCAACTAGTTTAGGGTTACTTTCAACAGTTGCGATCATTCTGTCAATAATATCTTGTTTCCGTGAGCTTTTTGAATTTGGCAATGGATCTTGACCATTACGTACCCAATTGTAAGCTTTAACAGCAGTGCCAATATTATATGGTGTTCCCTCGATGTCTTTATTAATATCTACATCCTTAACTATTTCGGAAACAGCTTTTAGTTTATTAACAACTTCTTGGTTTGCAGCCTGCACCCCTCTATGATAAGGATCTAAAATATATTTAGTATAAAACTCTTTAGCCTCTTTGCCCGCTTTGCCATCAGGGAATAACGTGTATAGTAACCCTCTAAAATCTTCAGCATTTGGTGGTATAAACCACTTTGTTGGTTTTCCTTTGCTTTTAGTTGTATATATAAGATTACGTGCTTTACGATTTAATTCTTCAGTAAAATTCAAATCTTGTAATTCTTTTATATTATCTAGTGATATTTCATTGCTAGCCAACCACGTTGCTTTCGCTATGTATAATGTTTTACTATTATTTACGTTAGTTTCTTTTACGGCACTTTCAACAAATTCGGCCCATGTTTCTAAAGAATATGAATCTTTTACAGCATTATACCCAGCCTCTATTGCTTTGGTTAAATCCTTAGATTTTCTATATTCATTTTTTAATGCTTGTAAACCTTGAAACTGTTTATCTTTTGCAATACTAAAAGATGGATCCGCTTTTATTATCCTAGTTTTTAACCAGCTTTCTGGTTTCATTTTTGATAATACAGAGCCAGGCTTTCCGCTTAATACCTCAGCTGTCATAACATCAAGAACTTCTTCAACAGTCATATCCTGAAGTGATTTGTCTTTAGCCATTTTAGTTATGCCTAAGAATTTTTTTACAATATCCCAGTACTCTTTCATTAAATCCATGAAAGATTTTTTCTGAGCGTCGGTCTTAAATTCTTTAGCAGCATTTAATCCACCTAAACCGGCTATGACTTCATCCTTCCATTCAAAAGAGTCTTCTTTAAAATTATAGCCAGCCTCTTTGATTCTTTTAACCTGTTTTGCATAAAGCTCGGGAGCTTCATTTTTTATTTTTTCATAAATAGCGTTAAAAACACGGGGTGAACGTTGGTATACTATTTTATTCCATATATGCTGGAATTCATGAAACATAGTATCCATATTCGCGGTGTCTTTATTTATAAAAATAAAATTACCATGCTGAAACCCATTTGTTCTAGCGGTAACAGATTTAGCTTGCTCTTCGGTAAGGCCAAGCTCGTCTTGCAAATATTGATTAGCTGTGGTTTTATTTGTAGTGCTATCAACTGTTCCCTGCCAGGCATTTTCAAGCATAGCTGTTAATGTTCTAGACGCGTCTTCTGTAGCTGGTATGTTGCTTATTGTTTCAAAATGGTTAGCTAAAGCGCTATTTATTTGTTTTTCTTTAGGGTCTCTTAAACCTTCTAACGCTTCTTGCTTTCTTAATTGAAAACTAAGTTTATCTTCTGGCTTTATATTATCAACTGCAGCGGCAAATTCTGCAAGGTTTTCTTTATTATCTAAATTAAAATCAGATTTTTCAAATTTGCCTTGTAACCCTAGCTCTGCCGTATAACTAAACGAAGCTGAGCCTGTTTTAGACATACCTCCTCCGCTTTTTAATCTAAACCTTGCAACAACATTACCTTCAAACTTTTTAGATGGTATACCTTTTATAGGCTGTTTAAAGTGATATAACCCACTGTCTCCTATTTGTATTAAAAAAGAAGATTTATCAGGCCCTTTACCAGTATAATGTTTTATTACAGCTTCAATAGGTATTTCTATTGTTTCTACTAATTCTCTGTATGCTGGCAGTTTTAATATTTGATCCCAAGTATTTTGCTTTATTTTTGTACCAAATGGAATTGCTGTAATTTTATCAGTACCTGTTCTGTTTTCTATTTCATTTATTTTATCAATTACTTGCTTGAAAGATTTGTTTTTAAATTTATTTTGAATAAATTTATTTATCACATCTCCTCCTGGGTATTCATTTATATCTATCTCCTTTCTGTTTTCAATATAAACAATATTACCATCTGGTTGAATTTGAATTGTGAACTGCCCTAATCTATCTCCTTTATTAGATTTATATTCTACGTTTAAAAGCCTTCCATCTTTAACTTGTATTTGCAAATCAGGAACAGTACTATCAAAGCCTCCTGATTGTACCTCCAACACATTAATTCCAGCTGCTTTCAAAAATGCTTTTGAAGCGTCCTCATATATAATACCGCCATAAGTTTTGCCTACAAGGTCACCATTGTCCCACATTTTTTTTATAAAGCTTTTGGTAAAAGGGCCAAACGCTGCATTATTAAATGCATCATTATCATAGCCCTTATTATCAACAACTATTTTAGCTAAAGCTTTTGCCTTTTTAGTAAATACAGCCGGGTCACCTATTTTTGTTATAATATCTTTAGGTGTATATATACTTTCAGATGTTTTTTCAATAAGTTGTTTACTAAGATTTGATATATTTTCCTGAGCCTCTTTGTTACTTCCAACAAACTCTTGCCAAGCCTTTTGTCCTATACTGTCAGCAATTCTTTCCGCAACCTTGTCTTTTCTGCTGTTTAAAGCATTGCGTCCCTTAGCTGTGGATAAATCTAAATCTTCACCCATAATGTAATCCGCAAACTCTTTATTAGTTGGAGGCGTAATGCTCCACGTTGCAATTGGCCCAGAACGCACCTTATTCAGCCCTGGTGCTGCCATATATAATTCCTTAAGGGTATCTACGTTTTTATAAACATAGTTCTTTAAAGCCTTTTGTTTCTCTAATTGAGATCCTTTTGGTTTTAAAAAACTTTTTATTTCAGGAGTTAAATATGTTTTAAAGAAATCTTTTTGTTGCGTAACATAGTCTTTAATATTAGATATCTTGTCAAGCTTTAAATTGAATAATTCAGCATTAGTAGCTGCTTTTTCAATTGCGTTTTGAGGTATTGTTAGCCTATCAGCAAGCTCCGCGGCTGTGGGGCCAGTTTCTTCAGCCATGATTCCCCTAGCCGTATCTACAGATGTATCTGCTTTTCTTTTTGTAAACTTCCCAATGATTCTATCAGCTCTTTTATCCATCAATGATGCAACATACGCGGCTATAGAATCGTTTTTTTCTTTATTATATGTGCGAACCATATCTACAATACCACCTTTGCCAAACTTAAGTGCTGATAAAAAGTCTTGATAAGTACCAACCTGTAAATCAGGAGCAACTAAGCTCCACTTTCTATTTGCTACAGTACCTGCAATACCGCCAAGCTTATCTGCAATAACCGTAGGGTTGCTGTTGTTTTCGTATAGATCTTGTGCTTCCTTAGATAACTCAACATTCTTCTTGCTTACTGGTTCCGCTTTCTTAATATCGGTTATATCTGGATTAGAAAATATTGTATTTTTTTCATTTTCTAACTCAGCAATTTGTGATCTAAATAAACCTTTTGAAGCATCATCATAACTATCGTCATTAACCATGTCTTCATATAAAGCTATTTTACCACTAACCTCAGCTAATCTTTTTAATTGCTCATCAGATAAATTACTAAGTTGGTTTTGCACCATCTTGTTTGAATCACGTAATGAATTTTGTTTATCTCTAAGCTGTTGGCTAAGTATATCTGCAGCCTCTTTACTTGTTGCATTCTCTATTTCATTTTGCAACATTTGTATTTCTATCGCCGCTTTCTTTTGAGCATTTCTAATTGGCGCCGGCGTTACAACTTTCTGCGCAATAGTTCCTGTAGGTCGGCCATTATTTATAAATGACATACCAGCTCCCATTATACCACCAACAACACCGTTAACTACAGATGCTCGACCAAATCCTTCAAAAGCTTTATCGTCGCCTAAATAATATTTATCTGCAGCTCTGCTTATAGCGTCTGCTCCAATCTCAGAAGCACCTTCGGATGTAAATCCAAAAGCAACATCCCCAAACTGTTTAAGAACTTTTGGCACAGAATCCGCTCCATATTTAGTAAAGACTTTACCTAATCCTTTAGCCAAGCCAAATGTTACTAATTCTGTAGCAAATTCACCAGCCCCAGTAGTAGCTGCATCAGCCCACTTTTGGCTATAGTCAATATCAGTTCCGTATTTTTTATCAATTTCTTTTGCTTTCTGCCCCGCAGCTGAACCGCCTAAAACACCTACTCCACCTATACCAGTCATGGCTATAAGAACAGAAGGGGCCGCTTGAAATAAATTAGCGGCTAAGTCGTCTGCAGCTGCTTTATACTCGCCCTCCCCTACTAAATCAACAAAGTCTTTTTGTCTTACCTGGCCGGTGTTTTCATCTATTACAGTGCCATAATCAACTTTTGAAGCAACAAGATCAACCTCCGGATCAATGCCATACCTTTCTAACCGCTCTTCTTCTGTATTAGGTAAAATACCCCCTAAGCTAAATATCTGATCTGCTAAAACTTTCTTTTCTTCAGCACTCCTATTACCACCAACAAGTTCATCATATGTATCAACTACAGCGTCTTCAATAAGGCTATTAAAATTTTCGCCTATGCTAACTAAAGACGCTTTAAAGCCAGTTAATTTATTGACCCACCACTCAGGTAGATCATATTGTTCGGCTGCTTCTTTTATTCCTTGTCTTCTAATCTTTACAGCTGTTTCAAATTCTTCAGCCTCTCTTTGTTTGAGCGCACGCTCTTCAAGTTGATCTAATGTAGATTGATCAAATGGTTGAACATCATCTTCCTCAGTTCCTAGTTGTGAAATATCTTGCGATTGTCCATTCTCCAAATTAGGATTTGTCATGTATTCTTCTTCCATATTATTTTATGTATTGTTCTTTTCCTCCCATTATTAATATAAGTTGTTGTCTTCTTATTGCTGGGTCGGCTGATAACGAGTACTGCGTTTTACCAACCTTTAATTGAAGCCTGCCTTGTTCATCAAATCTAGCATTTGTAACTTTACCGCCACCAGAAGCAATTAGATTAGAAACGTTTTCAGGCGTTATTTCACCTAGTGAATCAACCTTTGCAGCGTAAGCTTCTGTATCTCTTCTATTTCTAGCGTCAACAGTACCTTCTTTTGTTGCGCTAGCTGGTGTAATACCCGTTTTACTAGGGTCAACTATAGTAGTTACAGATTCTGGAAAATATTGCGCCTGAAAGTCTTGCATTAAATCTTGAACAATGTCCATCTGCATAGCTTGCATATTAGCTTTCTTTTGATCAGGATCTTTTGTATTAATCATTTGCTCATAACCATCGTAATCAAATTTACCATCAGTTAATTGCGAAGCTAATGATCGCAACTTAGTTTCATCTTGCCCAATAACAGACATAAAGTATTGTTCTATTCGTGGTTTTATTTGATCAAAAGGAACGTTTCCTTTACCAATACCGTATTTTGTTGCATACTCTTTTATATATCCACTTGCTGTTTTATTAGCAGCATCAACGTACACTTGAGAATTAACTTTTGGAACTAACTTTAAACCTGCCTTACCACTTGCTATTTGTGCTAATGGTAATTTTACATCATCAGCAGGCTTGCCGTCTACCATTGTTTTACCAACAATATATTCTTGCCCATCAATTGTTTCCATTTTAAAAGACCCCGGGTTTTCTCTCAAGGTATTATAAAAAGCTACAATTTCTGGTTTAGAAGCTCCTAAATCATGCATACCTTTATCTGTTTGCACTTGTTCTGCTAGCTGAGCTAAAGCGTTACCTGCGGATTCAACTACTTTTGCTCTGTTTTTATACTTTTCTAATCTAAATTGTTTTTCAGCAAAATCAATATTTCCCTTAGTGTAGTCAATCATGTCATTGTAAGCTTGCTTTTTTAAGTCTAAACCAAAATCTAATTTTTGTTTATTAAAAGCATCACCTGCGTAATCGGTATCAATGACAAGCTCACCCATTGTGTCTTCGACTTCTTTATCGTAATCAGCTTGAACAGCCTTCTTGTAATTAGACCTATCAATGGCTAAGTTAAAACCTTCAGCGGCTGCTTGCCCAAACCCTTGTTCTGCATAGCTAGGTATATATGCTCTTTGTGCATAACGGTAATCAACGTTTTGCATATTAGGTGTTTGACTTCCTGGTCCAACATTTGTTTTAACAAAAGGTGAAGCATGCAAATGCGCAATTTTACGTAAAGGAGACTCCCTTTTATGCTTTCTTTTATATCTTAAAGCTTTAAAAGCTTCTAATTGGCCAGGGTTATCATTAAAATGCCTTTCTAATGGGCTAGATTCCTCAGGACTAAGTCTGAATAAACTTGAAATATAGTCTCCTAAATTACTAAAAAACCCTCCTTCTGCAGTTGCCGCTGCTCTTTTTCCAGCTATTTCTCCTTGTATATTTGTAGATTTGCCGCTTTCAGCTTTTCTTCGAGTTCTGCTTTTAGGCCCTAAGCTACCAGCATCTTGCATTGTACCCGTGTAAGACTGCGTAGTAGAATCGTATATATTATTAGCAGTTTCAGTAGGGGTGGTTGTATCAACGTTAATATCCCCAATTAGAGCTGGTGGGTCTGCTGGTGGGTCTGCTGGTGGTCTCTTCTTTTCTGGTATAGTTGTTACTATAGGATATTTACTATCTGAAGGCAATTCAAAATCCTTTATTGGAATTTTAACACCAGGAATAACTGCTTTTGTTCTTTCTCTTTGCTCCTCACTTATAACAGGTTTTTGTATTTCTTCTGGTATTTTTTCACCTGGATCAAAGTCTTCGTCCATTTTAGAAAACAAAGAGCCTAAGTGTATCATACCTCTTCCTAACAAATCGGTGCCTGTAGATCTATTGGGATTACTGGCTCTACCTATAGATTCAAAATCTATAAGGTTTGATATTCCTTGTCCTAAGTCAAATAAAGGGCTTCCCTTTTTTAACTGCTTATTTATTTTGTTGCTCATTAGAATAAACCTTTAATTGCTCCTCCAATTTTTTCGTCTATAGCATCACCACCTGGCAATGCTCCTCCTGTTACTAAGCCTCCAGCTATTTGTCCTATTCCACCTATTAAACCTTGTGTTGCTTGTTCTCTAGCTAAATTAGCAGCGTCTAATCTTCCTTTAGCCATACCTGTTAATTGTTGCCTTTGTGAGTATTGGCGTAGTTGTAAATCGTCTGCGCCTCTAGCTTCTAGCGTTTGCAACCTAGACGCTTCTTGAGTTCTAATTGCTTGGTTTTTTTGTTCTTGCCTAGCTAAATCAGCTGATATATTTTGTTTTGATTGCAAAGCGGCTTGTGCTATAGCTTGTGCACCACCGCCACCACCGCCACTAGCAACAATAGCGTCTAAACCTTGCGCTAAAGCAGCATCGGTTTGTTGTGCTTGGAATTGACTTGCCTGTTGGTTTACAGTTAAATCTTCTGCTACATTTTCTAGCCCTGCAAATTGGTTAGTAAACTGTGTGTTTGCTAAAGCATCTCTTTGTTGTTGAAATTCAGCTCTAGCGGCTCTTTGCTCTCGTCTTCGAGCGCCACCACCTACAAGTGATCCAGCCACTTGCGCTGCTCCTCCTATGATTGATCCCATATTAGTATTGTATTATTAATTCATAACTCGGCGTTTTATCTACCGTGAAACCTGTTTGTTCGTATTTTTCTAATAATATACCGGGCTTAGCCCAGGTAAATGAATATTTATACCCCAGATCTTCCGCGAAGTCTGTTGTAAAATCCACCAATAACTGTAATGCATCACTTCTATCGTTATCCTTATAATATTTATCAGATATAACTATAGCTGGAATTGCAGTTTTTGAATTTGTTGTATAAAGAAACATAGCCGCGATTGGGTCATGCTCTTTGCATACCATAAAGCCACCTAGCCCATTATCTGGTAAAAAGTCTCTTTGTGGTACCGGTTGGTTATATTCTTCCCACCATTTAGGCAAAAAGTTCCAGTCTGTTTCAATAAGTTTTCTTACTTTTAATTTCATTAAATAGAAGATTGAAACACCTCACTTGAAATAGAATATAATTCTGCACGATCGGTGCTTGTATTAATAATTGTAGTTGTTGCTTCATAACCAATAATACCAGATAATTCTGCTTCTGCTGGTTTTGAAAAAAATATGTAATTACTAACAGCCGGTGCTGCTACTTCTAAATCGCGGTTTACATTACATGATAACCTATCCTCAGCTACTGATGTGCATGAGCCTAGTGTTACAATGCTTGTACCGTCTAAGTAATAAACAGTGTCTCCCGGAACGAGAGACACGTTTACTTTATTATTAAATGTTAGTTTTAATTCCTCCATTTGTTATTATGTAACTGTTATTGGTACTCTAATTCCATAAGTTGGATTTCCTACAGAAAGACCATATGATCCAGCGGTTACACCTGTTGCATCTATTTCAACATTTATAACTCCATAGCTAGATTGTGTAAGGGTAAAAGAACCGTTGCCACCAAAAAATGTTGGAGCAGAAAGCGGTCTTACCTCAGGGTCTTGAGTTCCTCCACTTTGTGCTGGCTCAAATTGACCAACAGGTGTTGTTCCTACAGAGCCGTTTGAAATCATTCTAAGCGTAATATTTATAGTTGATCCACTGGCTACTGAAACCGCACTTGAATTTACTAAAGTTGATGGCCTAGTAACCCCGGTGTAATCGTTCGTGGGATTGGTACCAGATGTTGGTTGGTCAGTAGTAGCAGTTCCTATAACTGTTCCTCCAGAATTTTCAACTTGAAACTTAGGGTAACCTAAAGCTGTAGTAGCTGATGCTAGCACGGTAGAGTTAGCGGAGCCGGGGGTTATGTTTATAGTATTAGTAGCCGGTGCATGCGTGGAAAGACCCGATGACCCCGCTAGATCCGATGCAACATCAAAGCCTTCATTTCCCCTTCCGTCAACTCTTCTGCCATTAGGGTATCCTGGGTCATCGTCTTTTACCTGGACTCCACCTGCAGAGCCAATATACCAACTTCCGCCTGAAAGACCCCTAACCCTAGTCCGGTTGGAATAGCCAATCCCTGTATAAATATACGCGTTTACGCTCGTATTGGTCCCAGGTACAGCAAATGACGCTGAAGTTGCTGATTGCATAGCAGCAGCCTGGGTTACGGGAATAACTATGCTTGTAAACCCAGTTCCACTGATAACCACATTTCCTGTGCGAGCACTAGATGTTGTATTTTGTGTGCTTGCTTCCACTCGAATTGTTGTTGGAGAGCTAGAAGAAACAACATTAACATTGCCTGCTACTCCTCCATTAGGCCCATTAATTAAAGATCCATCAACATAAACTTTAAGCCCAAACGAACTACTCCCTGTAAGAGCAAAAGCAATGTTTACATTTGTATTATGAGTTAATGTAAAAGTTTCGTCGTCAGGGTCGGGAAAATCTACCAACTCAACTCCTATTGCTTCACTTTCTAAATCTGTTGTTACAGATATAGTGCTTGCTTGCTGAGTAATTGTAACCGTTTGGTTTATTGGGGTTATAGGATCACCAGCAGTAGTCGATGTAGTAGTCGTCCTAAAAGTTATTTGATCGACCACATTAGAGAATGAATCTGCGACATTTTCAAACGTTATTGTATATGTACCTGGAGTTCCGGTCAAGGCATCAGTAGTAGTAAATTTACTAGTATCTAATCCTTCTATAACCCAGCTATCATTTGTTGTAAACGTAAATGTTCCTTCTCCATCAACTCCGCTTGTATTTGATACAGCGGTTTGTAATGGGTTGTTATTTGTTGTGGCTGAAACTGGGGCCACCGCTTGTATAAACACTACTGTTTGTGTTAGCGATGATGTTGCATTTGACGTTAAAACTACATTCCTAGAAACAGTATCTGTAATACTTGTGTTTGACCCATTTGTTATAACCTGGAGTATATCATTATTTCCTAGAAGATCGTCTGAATCAGCGTTAGTAGATGATGGATTAGTAGTAAACGGTGTTGTTGTTGTAGCCGACCATCCACTAGGGGTTAACCCGGCATTATCTATATATGCCCTAGTTGTATAACCACTACTATTCCAAGCTAAATTAAATGGGCTAGATAATAATGTTTGTCCATCTCCTTCATACCAGTTTAATTCCGTAGGTATACTTTGTGGATCTAAAGGATCTGATCCTTCAGATATTTCTTCTGTATCAGAGAAGCCGTCTCCGTCGTCGTCTGTATCTTCATTATTTCCAATGCCATCACCGTCGGTGTCAGTATCCTCATCTGGATCTAATGGAAACGCATCTTGGCCATCATTAGTACCGTCATCATCACTATCAGAATCCAGTGGGTCAGTGCCGTTAGTTGCTTCGTCTGTGTCGGAAACCCCATCATTGTCGTCGTCTGTGTCGGCATTATCACCAGTCCCGTCACCATCAGTATCAGTATCTTCATTTGGGTCTAATGGAAATGCGTCATCGCCATCTAAAACTCCGTCCCCATCATCATCTGTATCAGCGTTGTCACCTGTACCATCTCCATCAGTATCTGTATCTTCGTTAGGATCGAGTGGGAAAGCATCTTCACCGTCGTTGACGCTATCATCATCTGAATCAGCGTCTAATGGATCAGTGCCATCTGCAACCTCATCTGTGTCAGAAACACCATCGTTATCGTCATCAGTGTCAGCATTATCTCCAACACCATCGCTATCGGTATCAGTGTCCTCGTTTGGATCATTAGGGAAAACGTCGGTTGCATCACCTGTTCCGTCATCATCTGAATCAGCGTCTAGCGGATCTGTCCCGTCAGCCACTTCGTCAGTGTCGCTTACACCATCGTTATCGTCATCAGTATCAGCATTATCTCCAGTGCCATCCCCGTCCGTATCAGTGTCTTCTGTTGCGTCGAGTGGGAAGTCATCTTCGCTGTCAAGAGTTCCATCACCGTCATCATCAGTGTCGGCGTTATCTCCAATACCATCTCCATCTGTGTCAGTATCTTCTGTATCATCTAACGGAAAATCATCTTCTGTGTCGACTACACCGTCGTTATCATCGTCGGTATCAGCGTTATCGCCGGTTCCATCGCTGTCTGTGTCGGTGTCTTCTGTAGGATCTAATGGGAATGCATCATTAGCGTCTAGCACCCCGTCTCCATCATCATCAGTGTCATCCTCATTTAATATACCATCACCGTCTGTATCAATACCGGTTTTACCAGTTAAATTTATGTTAACTATAGTGTCATAAGATGGAATTGTTCCAGTTATTGTACCTGTTAATGTAGCGCCTGTACCGGTTGGTGCGGTAACAGAGCCAGATGTTACAGCAATAGTTGTGTTGTGTGGTGTCCCAAATATTAATCCAGTGTTTGCTGTTAATGTGTATGCTTCAGAATATGGTCTTCCTTCAACACTTGTTATTTCTTGTATATTGTTTATCGTGTAATTAGTAGCACCGTTGTTAGCGCCTTCAAAATTATCGCCCTCGTTAAAATTAACGTTTGCTACAGCTTTTGGGCCGCCTGTTGGTGTAAAATCATAAACTACAGGAGTGTTTGCGTAGTTGCCTGTTAATGTCCATGCAATAGTAATTGTTGAAGTTGGCGTTGTATAAGCCGCTCCTTGCAAACTAGCAACGGTCGGCGTAACAGTTACAGAGGCAATATTTGAGTTTGAATGACCATTTGCAACAAAGCTAGCGATATTTGCTACAAAATCTGTATCATGCCATGTATAACCACTGTTTGCTGTTAAAGTAACTGATAAATCAGCACCTGTAACTAAACCGCCAGCTGTGCCTGAATAAACTATTTGATAATCATCAACTGTATAGTTTGCTCCATCACTAAAGTTTAATATTACCGCTGGTTCAGTATACGCTATGTTGGCCGCCAGTGGTATTTCGTATAATGAATCACCATTCTGAAAAACACCTTCTGAAAATTCTAAAAATAAAGATAAATTACCATTTGAAAGTTTTATAGCTTTTCCTCTACAAAAATCACAATTAGGGTCTGCATTTTCAGTCCTTAATATTATTTCTTCACTTTCAATAATTTTAACCTCATTAGCGGTGTTTTCGGCAGAAGTACCATTTAAAGTCCAAGTACCCCCAGAAGGCGGCGGCACCTCAATGTTTATTACGCCTCCGTTGCTTTTACTACCTTCTGTTTTAGGTCCCAATATCACATTATATCTCCAATCAGAACCAATAGTTGCCCCTCCATCAACTGGCTGAGGTATATTAGAATCGGGAGAAATAAAACTTATTGTAATTTTACTTTCATTTTTTAATTTTATTGGGTCAGGTAAATCAGTAATATCTACTGGATTTGTATCAGAATCCTCGTTAAAATCAAAATCCCAAACTATATCATCTACATCATCTGGTGTTTCTGGAGTACATATTGCATTTCCAACATTTTCATCTCCAGCTGCGCTTGGTATTCTAACTATTTTTTTAAATTTCCCCTCCGAATCTAGTGTTAGTGTGCCGGATATTACATCATAAGTTGCAGAAGAACCAGCTGGTTCAACCGTAGGAGTTAATGAGAACGATCCAGAAGCTCCCGGATCGCCTGCGGCTGTGATTAGTATAAATCCTCCGTTTAATCCGTCTAAACCGCTCGTATCAACTTTTATCCATTCAACATCTTTAGTGTCTGTTGACGATTGGCCGGTAGAAACGGTATCACCAACTCCTGTTATATCATCTGTTGTTACTGCATCATTTTGGCCAGTTGTGTCATCGTCTGGTATTGTAACTATAATGTCAAATACCCAGCCATCATCTGTTAAAACACCATCTCCTAACGAATATGGAGAAGGTAAGTCAACGTCTGGTTCAATAGGTCCGTTATCATCTTCAGGCAATTCTTGTCCATCACCGGTTGTAATTATAACAGTACCAACAGTTTTGGTATCTCCAGGCTCGCCATCAGTGTCTACATTTAAAGCACCATCATCAGATATGTTGCCGTCGTTGTCGGTAACTATAAAATCATAACCATCATTAGGATCGTTATTAAAATCTAAATCACCGTCAAAATGTATTACCGATATTCTAGCGTCTCCAGATATATTAATATCTAATTCAACATCTTCACTATCAAATAATATTGTATCAACTAAATCAAATGTAATTCTAACATTAGCTCCCTGTTGAGTTACAACTATATTTTCTAAATTAGCTGTATTAGCAATAGAAAAGTCTGAAGCAACAAGTCTATACCCTGATTTAGGTGATAACATTAGTATTGCCGTCTGGGTACCAGCGGTTGTTCCGACGGTACCCGTTATGCTATTTGTAGTGTAAGTATAGTTAGCCATATTATGTTATATTAAAGGTTATAGTCCCTTGGCCTGTTATTGGTGACGGTGCTGTTGTGCCATCCACTAGTGTTACTCCGGTTAAATTGCCAATACCTAAATGGTCGTTGTGCAAAGAGTCTTCGTCAACAAATGTATATACCTTTTTGCTTTGTATACTATTATAAGTTTTACGTTTAATTTTATCGTCTTTAAAGAAATCAATAGCCCCGTTTGTTCCGTTTGTAGAGTTTAGATTATCTATTTTGCTTATAAGGTTTTTATTACTTATTCCATTAATATTATTATACCATTTACCTTCCTTAGCAACAAAATCAATAATAGATCCAGATTGTTGGTCGGTTAATATTAATGGCACCTCCCATCCTTTTGTACCTTCATAGTTAATAGTTTTAAAAGCTTTTATACTTGAAGGCTCCTGATTAAATACGGTTGTCAACGTAGACTGATATTGCACTCCGTAAAAATTATTACGATTTGCAAATGCTACATTATGTTGCCATAAATTACCACTATTAAAAGTGTAGAATATGTTATTTAATGAAATAGCATTTTCTGGTTTGTATGAAACTCTACTAACCCATCCTTTTGATTTCTCAGAAAAAGTTAAACTATAATCATCTAATGTTAATACATATTTTCCACTATAAGAATCATAGCTTCCAATTATTTTATTTACATTATTTTTTAGTTTATCTCTAAAGAAATCAGTCATACCAGCCTCTGATATTTGCGTAATGCCATCTGTAGACAATCTTATTACAGAGCCTCTACTACTATCAACAAAATACATTCTATTAGCGTAGCTGGCGAACGATTGGGCCTCTTTACTTATTCCAAATTCACCCACAAAAGGTGTTGCTTGACCTAATACATTTCTTGAGCCAACGATTTGGGGGTTGCCATCGGCGTTAAATAAAATATCTTTATCAGCCATAATGCTAAATACTTTATCTTCACATAAAGCAACCAAGTTGGTGTCTCTTGTATGCAGTTTTTGTATACCTCCATAGTTAGGCTCAAGATCTTTTGTTATACCATCAGAGTAAACAAATTGATTTAATCTGTTAGTGCCTGTTCTAGAGTTAAAAATACCAGAGTATATAAGACCGGTTTTTCTACGCTCTTGCTCATAGTTTTCTTGAGGTACATTTACTCTAACACCTTTTGTCATTTGAACAGAGTTAAATTGATCAAATATTCTTTGTGTTTCAATAAATACGCCGTCATCAATAATAGCTACGCAGTTGTAAAAGTCTAATTGTATTCTATCACCGTGTTGTGCTATCGGTATTGATTCACTAGCTTCCCAAAATAAGTTTAAATTACTCTTTTCAATAGCGGGTATTGTTTCAAACCATATAGCTTTTAGCGTTTGAACCTCGTTATCTTCATTAAAAACAGATTGGCCTGTTGGTAATGCGTCTAATGGTTTCACTTTGCCAGAGCTATAATCCTCCCAAGAGTATTCATTATTTGTTGCTCTTTTAACTTTAACAAAGAAAGACCCAGATAAGTTCTTTAAGGCATTTTCAGTTAAATCTCCTTTGTGTATAGCAAAATTCTGACCAAATGGGTCTGTACCAATTGGTTCTTCTAATGTAAACCTAATAGTATCTCTATTAAAGTCTCTACCGGGATCCGCATTAAATGAATATCCAACAGCAATTTCCATTATTTTAACTTTATTTGCTATTCCTGTTTCTGGGACAACTCCAGCGCCTACTCCAAACCATAAACCACCTTCAACACCTGAAACATCTATAACCTGCGCTTCATCATATTGGCCTTGTTCTACGTTTGAAACTTCTAAACCTGGTAAACCAGCTAACCCTAAAACAGAATTAAGTCCTATTATAAAAGAAGCTGTAGTCAAACCTTGTTGGTTATGATCTGCTTCGTAATATAATTCTTTACTTTGCTCGCTGTAATCGCTTGAAGTTGCTAATTGATTATGTCCAACGTTAAAGCCTGTATTTAAAAACATTCTGTTTTTATTACTATGGACATCATTAGTAAATTTAACCGTTGCCCCTAACCTTCTTAAATCGACTGGTAATTGCGACTTAACAATATCAGGTGCTTCACTTTCAATTTCTAAAACCTTATGTCTTGAAAAGTTTTTTACAACGTAATTAAATTTTTCAACAGCAGGATCAGCGTTTTGGTTAGGATCTGGTGGTGTTGAAGCTGTTCTAAACTCAGCTTGCTTTATGCCAACATGTACTCGTTTTCTTCTTTTACACTTATACCTCCCAATTACAGGTCTTATCTTATCGCCAGCCTCTAAATCAACAGACATTATAGAGTAAAACCTATAATCTCTAGCTAAATTAGCCCCCGATCCATTCCCTGTAAACTCAGCTATTTTAAATCTAGGATCTTTCTCAAAATTAACCCCTAAATCATTAAACGTTTGGCCATTTCTAGCTACTTGAAAACTAGAAGCGGTTTTTACATATCCACTACTAGCTTGGTTTTCACCGAACCACTCTAGTTCACCCTCGAATTCAAATGTGTATTTACCGGGAACTGCACATGTAAATATAGCCTCGGGGTTAGACTGGGACATACCGTTTACATCGTCTTGTTGGCCAGACCCATCATACCAGTCTGGTCCCCCAGCAATTCCATTTCCAGGTGCCCAACAAACCCTATCTTTAGTGTTTGTATCAGCTTCCCACGCTACGTTTACATTTCTAATGTTAACATTATTTAGTGGCGTAACAAAACCTAATTGGTTTGAACCATCACCTGTTGTAATACCTGTTGGGCTATGAGTATGTCTTCTTGGTATTATAAATGTATCTTCATCAATTTTGTTTCTTTCAGAGGAAGGTATTTGTAACCAAATAAACTCGCTATTTATTTTAGCTTCATCACCGTCGTTAAATGTATTATAACAAACAAAATTATGATGATCTTGTGATGAATCTTTTATGTAATATTTAAAGTGTGTTGCCCAGCTAGGAGCTGTGCTTATTATTTTAGCGTCTAGCGTTTGTCTTTTATTTGTACTAAACTTTGTAGTATAACCAGCCCCTCCTGTTATAAGCGCACCTTGTCTTCCGTACTGATCCTCATAAGCTAAACCTATTTCATAATCTCTAAAACTTTTAACACTTAGTCCATTGTTTGAATCAGTTGGTTGTTGTGATACAGATATTGAAGCTGTTTTTGGTTGTTCAAAATTGTGTAGATAATTTGCATATATAAGCCTATTTGCAGTTATTTCTTGCGCTTTAGCTCTTAATGGCACTGAATCAAAATGTCTTGATAACTGATTATCCGGTATTGCAGAGTAAAAAGATCTTTTTGTAAATATTTGATCATCTATATATTCTATACCATTTCCATATCCCCAATCTTTTTTAAGAATAGTTTTAAGAGTATATATTGTTGCACTTATTGACTCTGTATATAGAATATCTATAGAAATAACATCTTCAGGACCTCTAGGAATATTACCTATTGTTATTTCTGTTACAATGTTTCTAACGGCCTCATTATACCCTTCTTTATAGTGATCTAAAGCACTATATTCGTCTGCCACAAATATAGGCTCAGTGAAAAAAGAAAATGGACTATATTCACCATCCGAATATTTCCATCTATAACCAAATTGTGGGAATATTTCTTCAAATGGCAGTTTGTCTGCATCAGGATCAGTGCTTACTTCAAAGCTTAATTTTTCTTTTGGGTGTTTTTTTATTACTGTAATATCTCTTTCAGAAAAAGCTCTATTAAATATTTTAGTAGGAACGCTTACGTGGTTGGCGTCTTTCCATGTTTCCGTATTAATTTTACGCGGTTCATTTAAGTCATCCGTCCAAAACAATAAATCATCAATTATATTTATGCCTGTAATTGGATAATCATCTGAAAGATTTAAATCTCCTCTTATTAATACTGATATTGTATTATTAGTTTGATTAAATTCATATATACCGTCATACGATGGCGAAGTTAAAATGTAAAACATTCTATCATTAGCCTCGTCTTCAACAGAACCAATAACTTTAGCATTAGCGGGTATTGTATTAGAACCAGCTGAAATTATTTGATTGCCCATAAGGTTTTCAACTGTACCAGCATCATCGCTTTCGGAAGACACTACGTTTATGTTAAGCGCATCTCGGTATTCTCCGGATCCAATTAAGCGTTCGTCTAAATCTTTATTTAAGCGCCCAGCTAAAAACGTGTTTTTAATTTCCGGCATATTTATTAGTGTTTAATCCATTTAGCTTTGTTTCTCATTACCTGAGCAAGCTCTTCAGATCTATAATTAGTTAATCTTATTTTTGCATTACGCAACTTTGCAGAAGCTTCTTTTTTGTATAAAGGAACTAATGACGCTGACGCTGGTCTAACTTTACATAAATTATATAAAATAAAAGCGTATAGAGCGTCTTCAGCGAGCTTTGGAATATAGACCTTAGTTAGATCACCGCTATCTGATAAGCCATCAGAAATATAGTCTAAAACGATTATATTATCTTCTAGATTACCAAAAGACCCGTCAAAAAATATTATACCCCTCGCTGTATCAACAAAAAAAGTTTTAGCGCTGTTCATGGACTCTGGGTTGCTGCCATAGCGTTTATTAAAATACGAAAAATTATCGCCATTATAATTATTACTATAGTAGTTTTGAGCCTCTTGCGAATTTGCGGAATTTGTTCGATCTTGATACCTTGTAGCTAGTTCAGACTTAGCCGCTTTTTGCGTGTCGTCTTCGCTGTCATATAAAAAACTATAATCAGAATCTTGTAATATAGCAGTTGGGTCATTTGCACCTTTAACCGGGAGCAAAGTGTGTTTTTCGCCGTTTGGCCCGATGCAAGATACTCTTGTATAATTTACATAATCTTGCGGCAATGGAAATTGCAAAGCACTGCCCAACTCTATCTCTACGCTTTTTTCTGAATGTAGGACATCGTAGCTAAACTCCTGGAGACCGCGCTGGGCCCAAAATGAAACTTCATAGTCCGGAACTTTATTTAATATTTTATCATCTCCTATATATGAAATAATAAAGTTGTCAATAATATCTTGCAAGCTTGACCTTTGGTAATAGCCTAAGCCCTCAAAGTCTGCTGGCACATCAGCAGGTCTGTTTTCAAAATCAGCGTAATATGCTTTATTAGTATAGTTTTGTTTAGATTCAGCCATTATCGTTCAGATTGAGTTACTTGTTGTTCTTTTTGTGCGGTTGCTTGAGCCACGTCAATAGCTTTAACAGCTACTCCAGCATATTGACATATTTTTAATACCAGCTCTGTTATTTCGGATGAGTGTAGTTCAAAATTTGTTGATGTAGATGCATTATATAACGGTTTGCTATTAACCATAATATAATCCCATTCAACTTCATTAGGTATTCTAACATAATTTATTGTTATACTTGGCGAGCTTCCCCCCGCTGGTATTTCAGGGTCTGGCATTGCCACCAAACCACCTTCGTGTCTAACATATATAGGTGTTTTATCAGATGGCTTAGTATACTTAGATCTTTTAACGTATGTAGTATGCTTAGCAGAAACTTCTTCGGCTCTATAATCATTTGGATATATAACAGAAACAAGATGATAAAAATTAGATGGATACCCATAATATTGATTAGTAGTTCCTCCTGCTGGATTAGTAAAAGTTCCTTTTTCAATTGTTGTTTCGTTTTCAAACAAGGAAATTTTTTCTTCAACATTTTTTTGTATATCAGAATAATCAGAGCTATTTGTGTCTACAATATTACGTAGTGAAAAATAGCTATGAAATATCTCTTGTTGTGCTTGATTTGCAAAAAGGTTAAATTCAACAGGTGGTAAATAACCCCGTTGTTCTTTATTCAGAATTTTTTGTACTGTTTGATATACTCTATCTATTCCTACCATGTGTTATTTATTAATTAGTTGACTATAACTAACTGAATAGTTATAGCCTGGTATTTTATGAAAGTTTCTTTTCAATTGCTTTCATAACGTCTACGCCTTCATCTGTCTTTAAGAATCGTGCAAACGCTGCATATGGGTGTTCGTCAAAAGGCACTGTCATAATTTTTTTATTATTTGTTGCCCATTTGAATACTGTATTGTCATCTGTTAATTTAACAATACCTGCTTCTACGCATCTATTCGCTAAATTGCGCAATTTAATGTCTTCATCATTTGCCACCTCTATAAATAGTTTAGGCGCATTTTTTGCAAACATATAGCAATCGCGCTTAATTTCTTTTGACGACATGCGAACCACATCAGAACCTATTTCTGTTCTTAAAATAGCTTCTAAATGTTCTATGTCTAATTCTTGAACTAGCTTTAATGCTTCAATTTCAAGCTCAAAAACGCTAATATCATCAGCGGCTTCTTTAACAAAGTCAATTTCTTCCCATAAATTTAATCTGTCAGGGTGATATAAAGATAGTAATTGTTGTAACTGAGGTTGTGTCCTAGGGACAACTAACGACCCATCTTTAAAAATTATATGTTGCAATTGTGCAAACCCGTCCTGTTCGTCTACAAACAAAGACTTTTGGTTTGTTGCATATCTTAATTCTCTATTAATTCCCTTCCCTTCGTCAAACCATAACAGGTTTGAACTTTTAATTTTATAAGTTAACGGAGATAATCCGTTTTTAAGAACATAAGTTCTGTCCTTAATTTCCCAATTTTTCATAATATAATTTAATAAGATAAAATAACCCCCCGCAAAAGCGGAGGGCTATATTAATTGATTACTTTAATAAGAAGAAGTTATTAGCTCCTTGCGTAATTAAACATCTTTCAGATAAGAAATTAACTCGCATTTCGTCTTTAGTAGAAGTATAAGCACCTCCAACAGAGCCGGTAATCCAAGTTTTCATTTTTCTATCATCTGTTTCAGATGAACGGTAACGTACGTGTAAGAATGGACGCTTGATGTTTTTACCAAGATCTTGATCATACACAGTAGAGGTACCCGCAGGAATAATAGTTCCTTCAACATCTCCAAATCCTCCGCGTGTAGCAAAGTCATTTAAATATTTCCAGTCAGTCTTATAAAAGTCATAAGATCCACGACGGAAACCAGAGAAGCCTAAGTTTAAAGCCATATCTTCAGAGTTATTAAATACTCCGTAAGAAGTACCTCCAGCTCCATAAGAATTTTTAGCCGCTAAAGCGTCATCAATAGCTAAAGATAAAGCGCGGTTGCTATAGATCATGTTTTCTTCAATAGAACCGTTTTTGTCTAATTGCTTTAAGATGTTATCAAAGCCGGTCATATTGGTAGCTAAATCTCCAGAAAGATCGCTATATACATTACCGCGAGACTCCAATGCCGCGAAGAAACCTTCAGATCCAGTATAGTCAGAAGAAAGTGTTGAAGCAGCAGCTTTTTTCACAGACTCTACCATAGACATTTCTAAGTAATCTTCAAAACGTAAGCGAGTTTCGTGCTCAGACTTTAAATACCATAAGTATCCAGAAGCTCCGTTCTCAGAAGTAACTTCAATCCACCCAATTTGAGCGGTGTCAGAACCGTTTACAGCGTAGTTATCCTTTAAGATAATTGGCTTGTTTGTATAAGAGCTATAGTCAGAATCTAAAGAACCTAGCATTCCTTCTGTTCCTTTAGCAAACTCAGAACCATAAGCTAAAACTGTAGCGTGATCATATGATGCAGCACCAGTTACGCCACTCCAATCAGCAGCACTATAGCATACAGCAGTAAATGTTCCTGTATCTCCTGCCGCAGCAGCTCCAGCTACTGTAACAACACCTTTTAACACAGGCCCCGTTGCAGCGCCAGCAGATGTTTGTCCTTGTACCATAACTGTTTGACCAGCTCTAAACACAGGCGCAGCTCCAGCTTCGTGTGCTTTACCGTCAGCATTAGCATCAAATGTTACTGTAAATATATTTGCAGCAATAGCTACGTTGTCATAACGTGTGTGTAAACGCCCTTGCTCAATCCAACGGATTTCGTCAGATGTTGAAGGCATCTCCGCTGATACCATACGTAAGAAAGAAGAGATAGAACGATTTCCGTAGATCTCAGCTTCTTTTTCGTATACATCAGGTAAAAATTGTTTTGTAAAATCAAAATCGGTAATATAGTTACCTTGAAATAATGCTCCTTTCGTAGATGAAGGAGTTAAGTGCTCAATGCCAGTTGTTATAGCCATTGTAATAAATTTTTAAGTTATTTTTTTAGTTTCATTCTCAATTTAGAACTAGAATCTCCTGAAACAACTTTAAATTTTTGACCAGTGTTAGTTTTAATTACGCCTTCTTTTCTTGGGTCCATATTTATATTTTTAGCCTCCTTAGCGGAATTGCGAAGAGCGTCGGCACGGCCTTGCTCATAAAAATGTTCTGCTAATTTGTCAGCATTTCTAGCTGCAAATAAAGCTTTGTGGTATCCCTTAGCGTCACTAATACTTCCGTCGTCTCCAATAAACTTTGATACAAAATTATTAATGTCCATTTGTTGAGTTTTTGTTTCTTCAACATTTGAAACTTTATAGCGGTATTTATTGCTTCCAACTTGGAAATCAAAACCTTTAAAAGTTTCACTAAATACATTATCTGTTTTTTGTAAAAAAGTTTCTGTTAGTTGTTTGTTAGACTCTGTGCTCTTTTGATATTCATTATAATACTCAAAAGCCTCTTGGTACTCCTGAGGAATATCCTGTTGCTTTCTCAACTTGAGATCAGCATAATATTTCTCTTTGTTTCCTTCTAAGAACTTTCTTGCGTTAAATAATTCTTCTTTAAATGCTCTTTTCTTTGAGCGTATTTCTCTTGGGTCGTCATCCTCATCAAACGAGAAGTTGTCTTCCATGTACTCATTAATTTCTTGACCATCCCAAGGTTTTGCTTGTTTATAATATTCGCGCAATACTTCCCCATCATCATAAGCCGAAATATCACGATTTAAATTAACATAGTCTTCTAAAGTTCCACCGGTTTCTTCCATAAACGTTAATAGTTTATCAACGTTTTCTGGTATTTCTACTTGTGGCTGTTGAGGTTGTTCATTAACCTTAGCAGCGTTTTGATCAACCTTTGGTACATTTTTGTTTACCTCTTCAACTTCTTCTTCAGTAACAAGCTCGAGCGGCGAGTTTTCGTCTTTAGTTTCTTCGGCCTCGTCTTGCTCTTGTACTTTTTCGACCACTTCTTCGCTATTTCCGGTTTCATTTTCCACAGAAACCTCCTCTGTTTTTCGCTCTTGAACGGCATCGTTTGGGTTGTTTAATTCGTCTAAATTAATTTTTGGAATATCGTCTGCTTCTTGACCAGCGGCTTCTGGGCTAATATCGCCTTTTTCTACAGCTTTATCAAGTACAGCTTGTTCTTGCTCTTGCGCTGTTTTAGCTTCTTCGCCATCTACAACGCCTTTAATTTTCCATTCACTCATAATTTAATAATATATAATAATTAATAATTTTATCTTGGTTCAAACCTACTTAAGTCAATTCCGCCTAGCACATCATTACCACTAGATTCAAAACCTTTTTTAGGCTCTGGATTAGAAGGAGCTTTTTGCATATCAATTTTTTCTTTGCTATCTAGCTCCATTCTTTTTAGTTTAGTGTTCAAATCAAATTCAAATTGCATTAACTCTTTTTTAGTCGCAGCCTCAACTTCTAATTTTTTAATATCAAATTGGGTTTGAGCTTCGGATAATTTCATTTTAGCCTCTACTTTTACTGTTTCGGCTTGAGCTTTTGCTAATTCTGCCGCTTGAGCAGCTTTACCGTTTGCTTCTGATTGTGCTGCAATATTACGCTCTGCTATTTGTTGATCTGAAGCTTGCTTTTTAGCTCTTCTATATTTTAATAATTGATTAGCTAATTTTATATTTTTTACTTGTCTAATGTCAATAGCATCTTCTAAATGTATTTGATCCCTAGACAAAGCCATTTAAATATTTTGTTCAACCAGTTGTTTTTCATCTTCGTCTGGGTCAAGTTCAATAAATACACCAAAGTCATGTAAATGCAAATCTTCCATTTCTTTTAAAGCCCCAACGCTAAACTGACCTATGCTCGTAACAAGCGCGTCTCTTTGCGGGTGAAACTCTAATACATCTTTAACTCTTATAGCTATAGCTTCTGCTAAAGTAGCTGTTATATATAAAGAACTATGTAATATATGCCTTGTTGCCGTATTAGAATTAGCAGCGGCTAATTTTTGCACGCCTACTAATGCGTATGGGTCTGGGTCACTACCATCTCTGGCTTCGTTCAACCCGGTCACATCGCGTATCATATTTAAATAATAATTGTATGACTGTATAAGCAGCGCGCTTTGTTGGCCGCCCCCGCCAGGAAGCTCTTGAATTGGTATTTTACCGGGATTCATATCTCCTTCAACGGTCATTGATCTACCAATAACTGAACCGGTTTGAAAATATAAATTTAAAGCTTCTTGAGGATTGTAACTTGTGCCATTTCCTAAATCAATTTCGGCTAATCCATCAGCATCTAAATAAACACCAGATGGTGTCATTCTTTGAATTACTTGTTGTAATTTTAAATGAGTAAGTTGAATAAGATCAGCATACGTAATCATTCTGCTTACTAAACTCTCAATCTTACCATTATACATTCTTGGAGCACTAACAACATAATTCATCATTACCTTGTTAATATTTGAAGATGGGCGAACCATATTAGACGCTTTCTCCCACTTTAAAAGCTTGTTTGCTCCTAGTATTAAGACCCCTTCATATATAACCTCTCTCGCTTGTGCAACTTTTTCAAATCGGGTTCTTTGATCCTTAGGTGGATCAAAAGTATCGTCTTTCTTAATTGCTTTTTTGGCTCCAGTAGATGTTTCTTTTATTTTATATACACTTTTTTCCCAGCTTTTCCAATTAAAGTATAATACAGATAATGTATTTCTGTCAGCTTCTTCATTAAACTGGTCGTGCTCTTTATAGTTAGTAGACTTTTCTACGACGCTTTTAAGGTCATCATTAGAAATATTTGGAAATTGCTTTTTAAGCTCGTTGCTTTTTATACGTTTTACTTCTCCAAAATAATAACAATCTTCAAAATTAGGATCTTCTGTATAAGAATACACTAAATTAGAAGGGTCAACGTATTCTAGTTTTATTCCGTCCGTATTATTAAAAGTGTGTTTTGCAGCGGCAATGCCTAATACGGTTTGATCGTAATCAATTCGTTTCTTTAGCTCAGGATATTTGTTTCTTTGAAATGTGTTTTCAATTACTTGTTCTTCTGCTATCTCAATGCTTTGTTTGTAGCCAAGTTGCATGTGTAACTCAAGCTCTTCCGTTGAGCCAGGTAATTGATTTTCGCTTATTTCTCTTACATCAACGCCTAGTGCACCGTTTAATTCTGCCATTAAACCCTGGGTAGCCATTTCTTGCTGCATTAACTCCACGTATTTAGTACGCTTTTCTGTAGCTAATGGATCTTGCGCAAAAGCTTTAACAGTAAACAATCTATCTTGCATACCATTTACAACTATATCTACAAATTTAGGAATAATAGGGACAGGTGTCCAGTCTAGATTAAGATAAGATAAATCTCCATTTACAGAAAACTCATCTTTGTATTTTTGTATAGACTGCTCACCTCTTGCATATAACCTTCGTTTGTGAAATTCACGTTGGTTTTGTGTAAATCTTCCTGTACCGGAATATCTTTTAAACCACTCGTGTTCAATACCGCGGGCCACTTCCATACCGTACTCTTTGGTACGCTTTACAGCGTCAGATACGGTTTGGCTGGGAAATTGGGTAGATGTTTTAGCTTCTGCCATGTTGTTATTGTATTATTTTGCTATTTGATCCCGAGTTATTATATTTTGAAAACCCAAAATCTATTTTTTTAATTTCGCGTGTGCTTTTAGACGCATATAAATGCCTTTGACAAGCCATAATAGCTAGTCCAGAACTTATAGATGCGTCAAACTTAGTTCTTTTATTAATATCAAATTTAGCCCAATCCTCAAGTGTTCTTTGAAAATACATTTTACCACATTCTCCGTTTTCTTTTAAACCAACGTGGTTTTCAATATAACTTTCAATAGCTGCTGCATGAGCTTGTCTTATATCCTCAGATGAGTTAGGTATGCCACCTAATTCTTTTTCAGTTACAGAAAGTTTATTACGAGATTTATCAGGTCTGTTCATTGAATAACCTCTGTAGCCTCTTCTTTTAATATGATATAATAATCTAGGTTTATTGTTTTCCGCTAATATTGGCATTCCGTAAAATATCATTGCCATAAGAACATCTTCAAAAAATATCTCAGCGGTTTGTGGCCTAGCTACATATTCTAAAAAAAATTGGCTAGATGGAACTTCAGACAACATACTAAATGTTGTTAACCCATGCAACGCCCCGTTTGAACCGCTACCATCGGTTGTTCCAGATATATCATAACTATCACAACCAAAAGCCCCTAAGTCTTTATTACCTGGATATTTAATTCCGTTCTTAACAATTATATTGTTTTGCATACTAACCGGTGGTATCCAAGATAACTTAAATCTACCAGTTTTATTTGGGTGAAATTCTACTTCAGAAT
>VMHT01112309.1_pt1 | contig 27848 bp, 36 predicted proteins | sample 4693611 | NCBI WGS metagenome assembly VMHT01 (sample SAMN12280063, study PRJNA550983) | marine metagenome | isolation source: seawater sampled from same location over 5 years 0.02-0.2 micron viral filtrate | place: USA: collected off the coast of southern California halfway between the port... ... | reverse complement strand
GTGATTGGTATCCCGGACTGCCGCTTCGATTAAAAGACTGAATGTAGTCACCAGCGATTTCAATGTTATTGGCGTTTGAAGCCCCCTGCACCTGAAACTTTGTTGTCGGTGTGCATCCGATGCCGACTTTGCCAGTAGAGGTTGCAACCAGCAGATTATCAGCGTAACCGACTGCGTTTAGCTTATATGTATCCGCAGCACCAGCGTTTACGGTCCACTCAAATGGCGCAGTTGCGCCTGTCTGACGAAATGAGCCGTGGACATGCAACGTACTGTCAGGACTGCTAGTTGCAATTCCTAAGCGACCAGACGCAACTACAACATCGCCAGTGATTCCGCCACTAAAGCCAACCGCACCGGCAAATGTGCCACCAGCAGTCTTGCTCACCATGTCAGCCGTTGTAAATGACTTGAAGGCATAGATGTTCACAAGACTGCCAGTCGCCGCACCAGAAGCCAGCACAACAGATGTGCCGTTGGTGGCTGTAAAGTCAGATGGGTCGAGGATAACGCCGTTCATCACGACTTGCAGATTGTCTGCCGTGTAAGACAGCGTGGCGCTGTTGTCATCAGAGCCAGAGAATGTGGTCTGCCCTGATGTTGCTGTGTATTCGTACAGGATGAGCGAGACATTGCCAGCAGATGTAGCAGCAATCCAGTTGGCTCCGTCGTAAACTCGCATCTCATTGGCTGTGCTGTTGAAGTACAACGCGCCGGCAACCAGGGCATCACCGTCATTATCGACTGTAGGGTTGCTGGTCTTGCTGCCGAGATAGGTGTCATCAAAATTGTCAAAGGCAGACGCGGCAGACGCAGCACTAGCCGCCGCAGAAGTCTGTGATGCAGCCGCAGCGGTAGCTGACGATGCAGCAGCGGTTTCAGAGCTTGCCGCATTGGTCGCGGATGTCGATGCCTCAGATGCTTTTGTCGTAGCCGTGGTGGCGCTTGTAGCCGCCTCAGACGCCTTTGTCGTCGCCGTGGTGGCAGAGTTGCCAGCATTGGTCTCGCTCGTGCCAGCAGCCGTCTCAGAGGCCGCAGCAGCCGTAGCACTTGCAGCGGCAGCGGTAGCCGATGTGGCCGCATTTGTTTCGCTGGTTGCCGCGTTAGTAGCCGATGTGGATGCTTCTGACGCCTTTGTTGTGGCAGTTGTGGCACTAGATGCAGCAGATGTGGCACTTGTAGACGCTTCAGAGGCTTTGGTGGTGGCCGTTGTGGCTGATGTCGCCGCGTTAGTCTCCGACGTTGCCGCAGCAGTTTCACTTGCAGCAGCCGCTGTTGCGCTAGAAGCCGCTGATGTAGCCGATGACGCCGCCGCTGTGGCACTTGTCGTCGCTGACGCAGCATCCACAATCAGGTCGTACTTGGCGCTGTTAGCGTTAGTAGTAAGTGGCTGTGCGCCAGAGCTTGTGTGTTCTGTGTTTACAATGAAGATGTTGTTTGTACTGGTGTCCTTGACCAGATCACGCACCTCATATGCAGTCGATGCAGCCCAATTGCCACGGAAGGTGCCGATCTCTTGTGTAACTTGGATCTCACCGCTGCTGTCAAAGGCAAGGATCTTGTTAGCGCGGTCAGTTGCCCCAACAGTAAACTCTGTTGAAGTCATTGTATTTGTTCTGGAAATCTTGATGGCGCGGTCTAGTTCTTCCTGCTGTTCTTGTGCAAGGAAGGTTAGCTTATCAAGCGCGTCTTCATGGGTAGCAGCAGGAAACGGATCGTTAGCTACATAGTCTGTAGTCTGCGTTTGCGCAGATGTGCGGCGCAACACAACAGTCTCACCGCTGGCCGGTATGTTACCGCCGGTAAAAACTACGTTGCCACCAGATGCGTTGCCGACATTTGTGACTGTGTAATGGGTGGTCTTAGTCTTGACGGTTTCGGTGCCTGTCGCATCTGTACGGATGATAACCGTGATGTCGTCGTCATCGAATATCTTGAAGCCGTAAGCAAAGGTGTCATTAGAACCATTGCCAGAATAGCTGTTCTTGGTAGTGGTGCTGCTAACCGTCATGTCTTTGCTCCTTGAGGTATTTATACCTTATTTCGGCGTTAGCGTACATACTGCGATGGCGGGAAGTAAAACTCCTGCCCTGTGTCTTTTTTCATGCGGCGTTCCATGCGCTTGAAATAGCCTGGGTTTGCAAACTCTGTAAGCTCGTACATAAACAGATAGTCCAAGGCCAGCTTGGCGTAAAATAGGTTGGCACCCGGTATATTACGAAACGCTAAGCGAACAGTTTCTGCTGTAGCATCGTCGCCAGATCTAAACTTTCCATAAATTTTCATAACATCTGCCGCTGTGCCTAACGATGGGCCAGCAAGGGTTTCAAGTGGGCCTTGGCCGTATCTATTGAACTCACCAAAGATGAAGTCACCATAGATGCCAGCGCCGCCACCCTGCGTAAATGCTCTGAAAAGCAAGTCTGTATTAAGGGTGTAGTCGTCATTAAACACCTCCATAGGCTCTTTGCCTTTTAAGATGTCTTTCATGGTAATTGAGACGTAGCCCATCATAGTTGTGCCAACCATCATTTTGGCAACGCCATAATAGCCAGACATGGCTTTTTGCCGTCCTAAACCCTTCGTGACATATGTAATTGGGAAGCCTTTAAGCTGCATCAAAATGCGCCACGCTTCGCCTGTAACCGTGCCTCGTGGTGAACCTTGGTTCATCAAAGCACGCTCTCTAGCTCCCGGCGTAGGGATGGCGGCATCTGCGCTGTCCGCATAGTACGCTGCTATCCTAGTGCGTAGGTCATCACGAAAATCACGCCGCATTTTGTCAGTGATGTCTAGCTGCCCTATGCGTTCTGCAATCAAGGGGTCGAGCTTGGCGTCAGATATGTTTTCAACCAAGTCAGGCACGAGATAGTTGCGGCCATCAGCAGCCTTCATTTCCAAGCCACGGAACAAACCCCATTCACCTTCGTTAATGTTGTAAAGGCCCAACAACCTGCGGGTTTCTGCCGGCACTTGATCAAATGCACGGTTAGAGTAGTTGGCTAAATCTGCGGCTAACATACGGGCCACCCCAACCTTTTGGGTGTTGTTCCACCACTGCATACCATTGAGCTTGAAGTACAGTTGGTGCATCTTAGAAATCATGCCGGGGCCGCTGTCATTAGCTCCGAAACGCGCATGAACATCGGCTATTTCATTATCAATGCCGACGCCAACCAAATAGGCTAACTCTTTTTGTTGCTCACTATTGAACAGCCGAAATGTATCACGCAAAGCAACCGCATAAGACCCAAAGATATTACGTTCTGTATTGGAGTTTATGAACGCAGCCTTTGTCGCAATATCTGAAAACGATGAAATAGTGGCAAAGCCTAGCTTTGACATAGATTGCACCATGCGAAACCCAGCAGCTATACCGGCATATGTCACACTGGTGTTGCCAATGGTTTGCGTTGCTCCCAAAGCGCGAGTAGTGCCATCCAGTTCTGCAAACTCATTTTTTAGACGATTTTCTTTGATTGCCCTGCTTATGCCTTTAGGGCGTATCTCTGTAAGAATACGCTCAAACATGGCTCTAGGGTTGGTGCCAAAGGTTTCTAACAAGCCTATAGCTTGGCTATCATGGGAGATGCCTTGATACACAGCCTGAGAAAACTTCATGCGGCTATATTTGTTTGCATAAGCCAGTGCAGACTTGCCGCTCTTAAAGTGAATAATACGCTGCGCACTCAGCCTTTTGGCAAGATTAACAGGCCCGGTGAACTGCAACGGACGCATAGCTCTGGATTGATCACTGCCTCCCATAGCGTCGATACTGTCAGCCTTCATGTGATTGCCGCTGACGAGGTTGTCCCACATACCACCCAGATAGTCCTCGACGGACATGCCGCGCGGCTTGTTCTCAAGCGTTTTCTCAACGTCCATGTTTTCTTGCACAAACGTAATCCATGCTTGCTTGTCTTCTTGGGTGCCTTTGCCACGGATTAACAGCGGATCGTGGTGCTGCCGCACTACATAGTTCTCAAGCTCACCGATGTTAGCGCCAGCGCGGTTCTTGCGATCAAGCAAACGCTTTTGCACCTGCTTCACAATTTCCGCTATCTGTCTTGCTTCTTTGCTGCCACTGGTGCCGAGGCCGTCAAACATCTCTTGATAAATTTTTTCGTCAAGCTCGTTAGAGCGGAAGATGTCCAGCAAACCTTTGTTTTTGAGAGCGACAACAAGAGCTTGGGTGTTGTCCACCATGATGGCACGCTGTTTGGCATCAACGCTGTGTAGCGTGCGCCTAGCATCACCCACCATCAGAGCAGACAGTGCCTTGCCAGGGTTATCAGGCTCTTGGCGCAAAACATTCATGACGCTTAAATATTTGCGAGCATTGATCAGGCGGTTGCGCTTCTCAATAGCTGCATTGATCTTAGACTGCCGCGCAAACTCAATCGCTTTGCCTGTGATATCGTTGAGGGTAGTGTCGCCTTTGTAAACGCCGCCACGCTCCTCAATAAGATCCTCCATCACCTTGACGATGCCGTTGATCTCTTCTTGCGCTATGGCAATGTTTTTCTCTTGTGCAAACTTTAGAAGCTGCTGACCGCACTCTTTTGTATTCACGATGCCGCTCCACTCTTGCCAAAGACGCAGACCGCTGCACGCTTCACAGCTTCCGGCATGTATTCATCAGCACGCCGTATTGCAGCATCTGCGCTTTCAATATCGTCTATAAAGTCTTGCGGTAACTCGTCTTCGCTATCCGCACGCGCTACAGTCAACTCTTCTTCTAGCTGCGCAATCTCATCTACCGTGTCTTGATACTCACGAGCCTTGAGATCCACGCCAGACTCGTCCAACTCAACCAACTTTGGCTTGCCGTCAATGTCCACACCGAGATCATAATCCTGTGCCTGGGCCTCATTCTGAGCGTTTAGCGACTCTTGCTGCGTCAGCGGCGCACCCTCTAAGGATTGTGGCTCTACATTTCGATCTACAGAAGGCATAGAAAGCTGTTCGTCAACAAATTCGGCCTCCGAAATGGCACGATCTAACTGTTCATCAGTCATGCCAGTAGGGTCGATGCCCTTACGGTCTAAGAAATCTGCTATTCTTTGAGCTTCATCAAACTGCGCGACAGCCTCTGCGTCGGCAGCAGAGTATTGTTTGTTGCCAGTTTTGTCCTCGCGCACAGCGTCGATCAGATCATTGATGCCAATGTCGTCAGCCTGACCCTCTATTTCTGACGGCAGATAGCCTTCCTCACGCGCAGCAGTAAGCATGTCATCAACAGACTTGCCGCCCTTTGCTGCGCTTACATAGAACTTTCCAGCCTTTGCCGCAGGGATAACCTCTTTGAGATCAGTGGCACCTTGACTCGTCGGGTCAATCCCGCCGTTTGCTCTAATGAATTGGATCAGAGTTTTTGGCTCTTCTGCACGCAACCTTGGGGGCCGAGCTTTGCCCTTACGTTTAGCTGGCTCACCAAGCGTCGTAACATCGTCTTCTCGGATGACAGTTTCTTCAACAATGTCGCCAGTTTTAGGATCAAACCTACGCTCTACGCCTCTGACAGACCTATCTTTTGCTAATCTTTCATTGGCAGCAGCGATGATGTCGGCGTCTTTTGCGGCCTCTTCAACCTCAATGATCTTTCCGCCCTGCACCTCTTGATCATTGACGGCATCAACGATGGCACGCGCAAGCGCCTCTCGCTTGGTTGAGCTTGCTTCTATGCGGTCTGAGATCTTGCCAAAGCCAGCGTGCAGTCCACCACCAAGCACGGCACCAAAAGTGACGTTTAGGAAGCTGTCCATGAGGCCATAGTCGGTGTCTTGCTCAAGAAACGCCTGACCGACTACCAATGGCTCTACAGCTACAGCACCAACAGTACCGTTGATTGCACCGCCAACCAACCTGCTGCCTGTTTTGCCATACTTTGCCGCCATCGTTGCCATACGCGCTGCGCCAACAGTAGGGATGAACGCACTAGCAATGTTCAATGGGTCGATAACAGAGCCGGCAAGCATGGTGCCGAACTGCGCAGCACCCAAACCAAACCCGCCGCGTGATCTGTTCAAGGTAGATCTGAAGGCAGCGCGACGGTCATGGCGGTCTGCAAACAGGTTTGCCAAACCCTCTGTGATGCCGTCTTCGTCTACCTCAATACCAGAGCGGTAGTATTGACTGTCACGATATTCTTCAGCAGACAAGCGGCGTCCGTCAGAACCTGGCCCTAGATACTGATCAAACGTGCGATTAAGTGCGCTGAGAGGGTTGTAGTACAGCGTCTCGTCCAGCGTAGCGCCAAGCACATCTAGGGTGCCAGCCTTCGATATGTCGAAATAGCTATCGAAAGCGTTTTTGTCGAACTGCTGTTCTGGGACGTAAAAGTCTACCATCAGTCAAACAGCCTCAAAGCGTTCTCTGCCCTACTTCTAGGGTCTAACGCCCTGATTTGTTTTAAGTCTTGAATAACAGGCAGAAGCTCATCAAACCTTACTGTGATGAAAGCTCGATCTGGCCTTATTTCTGTCGTCTTGCCAGCAACAGCAAACGAATCTCTCGGCACTTTACGCGGCACCATGTTGCCGGTTTGATCAACAAGGTATGCACCCTTGTGATCAGATGTCGTAACCCAATAACCTTGCGACAGATCTTTCATGAACTGTAGGCGTGCAGCCTCGTCGCTTTGCCCTGCAAGCGGCGGTATCTCAGCAATGCTTGTGATGTATTCCTGCAGCGGTTCTCTTTTGACATGTTTGTTTAGCAAGTCAGAGATGCCTTCTGCTTGGCTCTCAAAGCCTTTCAACATGCGCAGCGGCTTACCATTTACCTCGCCAAACGCAAACTGCGTATTGACCACATTATCAATCGCCTTTGCCACAGCCTCGCTTACAGTCGTCTTGCCATCTTGCATGTAATACATGGCAGTGTTTTGAATCAGGCCATTCATCGCAGTGATGTGCAACATGCGAGATCCCGTGGCACCGCGAGATATCAGGGTATCTGACATGCCGCCGATCACACTGCCGGTGTACTCACCGTTCTGCACGCGCACTTCGTCAATGATTTCTCTGACTGTTGTGTTGCCAAGCTCCGCTTTCAACGTCTTTACAATGTCAGGACGGTTAGCTGCGTCGATATCAAAACCTGCGGCATTGTCAGGATTGGCGATAATCCATGTGTCAGACAGCGTAAGCACGCCTTGGCTCATCAGATTACGCATTACGCGACCCTCATGCTCAACGCCAAACCGCGTAATAAACTCAATGCCAAGCTCTGACTTTTCGCGTGATGTAAGCTCTGGATTTCTAAATTGGTCTTGGAACGTGCTAATCTGTTGATCTGACGCCACGCGAATATCTACGGGAGCTATCCCCAAACCCTCCTGTATGGTTACTAGCTCTGAAGTTGTAGCCGGCGCTTGTCCCGGCGCACGGTTTGTTTGGATATATCTGACAGGATCACTGGTAATTTGCGTCTGTCTGTCAGTCTCCATCTTTCTGAAGCTGTCGATTGCAGTTTGCAGGACTGCTGCCTCGTTTGCATCAGCCGTTTTAAGCCTGTCGGTCAATCCAAGTATTGCAGCATCGCCGGCCTCTTTTGACTGAAACTTGATGCCAGAAAAAACCTGACCACCCATGGCAATTCCGTTCACAAAGTTGTCAAAGTCGATACCAATTTGCTCATTTTCGTCAGAAACAATGTCAATATTTGCACTGATCTGATTGCTCAACTCTGTTGCGTTTTCTGTGGTGATGCCTTTGTTAGCTATGAGAATGTTGCCCAGCGCCTCTTTTTGAGAGTCAATCGTTGACGACAACTCACGATCCATAGTGTTCAAGCGATCTTGTGCCAGCCGCTCAAGAACACCTCTTGTTGTTAATGAAGCGCCTTCAAATTGTCCGCTTGCAGACTGCGCATCCGAAACCAAGGCTTCAAGCTGACCCCGGTTCATTCCCACAATCGTTGGCGAAACCTCTTCAATCAGAGAGCGGTTCTTTTCGTTCTGAAGGTCATCAATCCCGCGATCCAGCGTGTTGGCGAGGCTAGTAAGAAAGTCGAATCCAGCGCCTCCGAATGGGATTACCAGATCGTCTTCACCTTCCCTGCCTTCAATCTTGATTTCAGTAGCGCCTCTCGTGCGTAGCTGCGCCGCTGCTGACTCCATCTGACTTTCGTTCAGATCCCCTGTTAGGATAGAGCCTAAAATATCATCACGCAGACCCGCCTTGATGTCGGCCTCTCTGCCAGATATCAAGCCCTCCAGAGTCTTCTTGGTGGACTCTGCCATGTTTGGCACCGAGTCAATCAATGTGCGCTGGCTTTGCAAGGTCGCAACGCTGTCAGAGTTAGCAATGCCGTTAGAAAAGAAACGCAGATACGCTTCTTTCTGGATGGTTTTTTCGGAGTAAGCGATGCCGCGCTGCCCTGCCAGGGTGCCTTCGCGGATCTCTGACTTCATGCGCGAAACGATACCAAACAGATCACTGGCCTCTGATGCAGTGCCAGCTTCTGCAAGACCAGCTTCAAGAGTATTGTTTGTGGTTTGCCCACCTTGAAGGGTGCCAAGGTTATGTGCGGACTTTTTCATGTCCGCATATTGATAAGCAAACTTACTATTCACTGCGCTTTTGATGGCAGTCTTTTGATTTGGTGTAAGATCCAGCGTGTCTATCTGTGACACCAGAGGATCATAAACCTGTTTTTTGAGGTTGCCTGACGCTTTGAAAGGATCTGTTTCTTTATTGCCTAAGATATATTCTTGGCTTTGACTAAAAGCCATTGTCTCGTATTGCTTGGATAGTGTGCGAGTTTCTTCCTGCTTTTGTTTCATCTGGAAATCAAATTCCAGCTTGTTTTTAGCGTTTTCAAACTCCGCTGCGTTCTTTGCAAACTGAGTGCCAGCCCTACCTACAGCCTCACCAGCACGCACCAGAGCCTGCCCAGGCGCTTCAAATGCTGCGCTAGGTGCTTGGGGGCCAAGTCGCCCTGTGGCGAGTTCTACTGCGCTTCCTTGGCCTCGTGCATACAGCGGGATCTTTGGCATCTCTAACTCACTAATGTTTGCTGTCTGTATTGCTCTTGCAGGGCAAAGAAATCCTGCTGCTGTTGGAAACCAGCAACCGAGCTTGCGCCATTCAAAAGACTTACATAAGAAGCCGTTTTAAAGCTGGATGCGCGTGCGTTGCCAACGGCGCGGCTCATAGCGGCCTCTGCCATAGCATTGGCTTGCTCAATATCAGATGCGTACTGGATACGCAGCGCGTCACGCTCCATAGCAAAGTAGCTTTCAGCCAGTGCCTGATATGGACTGCCCGACATCTCAATGCCAGACGCGGCAGTGGCGACAGTCTGTGAAGCGGTCAGGCGATCATTGGCACGACGCAGATTAGCCTCTTGATCAGTCTTGGCACGTTGCAACAAAACAGCTTCGTTCTCACGCAGCTTTGCGTTGTAGTCAGCCGTCTGCTGTGCTGCACGCGCTGATGCTTGGTTGCCCTTGAACCCAAGAAATGCGCTAGCTGCTGAAGCCCCTGCTGCAATCGTCATTGGATCCATTACATCACCCTTGCATAACGATAATAATCTGAACCATCAGGCCCATATTTCCTCATTATACCCTCATTTTGAAAACCAAGCCATTCTGCGAACCTCTTAGCCTTTTCATCTTTCACTGCGATGCTGGCTTGGATGCGCTGATACTTATACTCTTCCTGCATGTGATCGAACAAATTGACTGTGTGCCGCGCTACAGTTCTGGGCCGTGCAAACGCTTCCTTGCCGAGAAGCAACCACGCTTCACCTACACCACTCCATATGTTGTGTACACCGCCTATGCCAAGCACAACATCTTCCTCAAAAAGTGTGTAGCCCCTAATATCTTTATGCTCAACTAATGCTTTGCGGCCATCCTCAGAAAGATCAAACATCAACTTAATGTGCTGAACATGCTCTTGTGCAAACGGCAAAAATCTAAGCATCAAACGTGTTAGACCTTCTCATAATTGCAAGAATAGTCATGGGTAATGGTTGGGACTGCTGCACCACCACCCGCGCATCATTGTCGTAACCTGATGGGAACGAAATTTCTTTGTCGCCTGTAAACATAGGCACCGCTACATCCATTGCCATGCTGCTATCTCGAAACGGTATGCGGTCAAGATTGCTAGTATCGGGGCCGACCTCTGCACCTACACTGTTGAGAAAACGTGCCGTGACACCGTGGATACGCTTGATCTTGCCTTGCGATATCCCGTCATCTGCGCCGGCCTCTAGCCGCAGAGTCTCCACCAGCGAATTGTAAGTGTACCCAACAGACACTTTGGTCGAGCTACGATCTATAATGACCTTGCCACCAGATACGGTCTTGTCAGCGTGCGCAGAGCCATCAGCAAGGATCTGCACTGTCTCGCCTTCAAGGTGATTAAGACCGCTGATAGTGGTTGTTGCTGACCCGCTGTAGGTCAAGCCGCTGTCCAAAAAGAAAGCATCTGAGACATCAGTACCAAAACTGATTGGCTTGAGGAAACAAATGTGGCGCACCGTTGCGCTATTGATCGTTCTTTTCACAGACACATACACCTGATCTTCTGCACCGCTGGGGATAGCTGTGATGCTTTCTACCACCCCACTATTGCCTAATGGATGCTGGTGCCAGCCTACAGCGCCGTTGGCGCGGTCATAGGTTAGCCCTACAAGGGTGCCGTCGCTGTGGACAAACCAGAGGATAAGTTCTGGTTCTTGCTGCCACACCATGTCTATGAGGCCACCACTAGCCACATGCTCTGCCAGAATCGTCAGATCAACGCCCAGCAAACCGTCTGTGTCTAAATCAAACGTGATCTCTTTGACCCGCTCCCCGCCCTTCTGGATAAGGATGGTACTGTTGCCGGCACGCAACGGACGGACATCAGATGAGCCAAAGGTAGTTTCTCGCAAAACATTGACGTTTGTGGGAGTGACAGGCTCTGCACCTGTGCCGCCTGACAGCGTAAACTCAGAGCTTGTAGTCAGAATCTGAAGGAACCGACCAGGCAGCAGGTGCTTGATTACGTTGACGCGATCTGACGCGATGGTGATGTTGATGGCATCGTCATCGTTTGTGCCTGGTGTTTGATTTTCAAAGTCAGCACTCTTTGAGCCAAAGATGGTCTGTGGTTGACCTGTAGTGCCGGCAAAGTACAACCGCTCTTCGTAGAACGCCACAGCCTTGGGAAACTTTTGATCTCCCCCAAAAGCCCCCAAAGACCAGCGAATGTTGGCATTGGTTGAACCCACAGCACTATCAGGCAAACGCGAGTTTCCAAATTGATCCTCATGCACATCTGCCGTAACGACAGTTGAGCTAGTGAAGCCTGTTATCTTTACATGACCATGTGCGTCATGCAGGTATTCCCAATTAATACTGCCATAGGTTTCTGTGCCTGTAAGATGCACAGGCGGTGTGTTGTTTGATGTCTGTGTGCTGCCGGTGACTTGCTTGTAAACATGCCCAGCGTTGCGTACCGTAGCGTTGTTTGCGTAGCTTGTGCTTGCCGCCCACGCATCATGTTCAATCTCAAGTATTTCACGGAACCTGATCAATCGTCCGACATCGGCACTTTCAAACAATGCTGCGGACGCTGTAATTGTAATGCCAGTGCCAGTCGCCGCAGAGGCATATAGTGTGGTTGTCGTCTTGTTTTCGTCTAAATATGGGCCATCAATGAAGTCGATGTCAGTCAGTGTGAAGCTGGTTGATGTTGTGCGCGTTAGCTTGGCTGGCTCATGGTCTTTGTGAGCGAGAAACAACACATCCGCAGATTGCACATGATTTAGCTCAAAAATTTCTGTGACCGAATAGGTGGTGGTTACCTCGACAATCTTGCCTACAGCGCCACTACTTGTGTACGCATCAAACCCTGTGCCATTGATGCCCGACAGTTGGAAAGTGTTTGTTGTCTTGCCGGCCACCGTAAACTCACGGTTGTTTAGCTGCGTCATGCCAGCGACGTTGGTGATATACACACGATCACCATTGTTGAAGCCATGTGATGCAGCAGTAACGACTACAGGATTGGCTTGTGTGGCCGCTGTGATGGTCTTTGTGGATTCCGTTAAGATGCCGCCGTCTTTGAAGAACCGGATGTAGTTGGCACCAAACTCAAGCACATACGCTTGCTCGTCGCTAAACTCAAAGTTTACCAGCCTGACTTTGCCACCGTCCTTTGATGCACCCGCGTAATACGAACCAGGGCGGCGTGTAATGCCACCCTGCGGGAAACTCACCATGTTGGTTAGTTCTTTTGCCGCCTCGTTGTATTTCTGTAGGTCTATACGACCTTCAAGGCGAGGCGAAAACTCTCCGGCGCGGAAGTTAGTTATGATAGTAGAAACACGCGCCATATTAGAACCTGACGTTTAAGAAATCATCTGCCTGTATCTGGTCTGGGTAGCCTTCCATCGCGTCCATACCACGCGCTTCCTTCAAACGCTCATTGTATAGCGCCATGATGGCCTGTGAGACGCCGTTGCTACCCGTGATGGCGTATGCAGTCTCTCCCGCCAAACGGTGCGCTATGGTGCCTGAAAGCAGCGTATCAAACTCTTCTGTGTCTGTGATACGTGCGATGTAGGTGATCTTGCAGGTACTTTCGTTGCTCAGAACCTTGCGACCTTCGATCTTGAACATGACGTTGCTGTCGTATGCAGCTAACTCGTTGTTGACGTTGCTGTTCCAAAAAGACAAAACCCGCAAGCAAAACGGATCTGTGGGCAACGTAAATTGATGATTGAAGCCAAATGCAGGGGCATCGCTGTCTTTTGCCAGTTCCTTGCGAGTGATTGCGCAGTTCCAAGGGTGCGCACGCAGGACATGATCCCTGACAGTTTCAAAGCGCCTATTACACAAACGCGCTTCTTTCGAGTTTTCGGTGAGTGATGTAATAGTTGCTGCACCCAGCAAATCCATAGCTTCGTTACAGATATCAACGACAGACGGCATCGCACACCTCTCAATGGAAAGAAGGGGCGGCGAACCGCCCCCTCCATGTTAGTTCACAACGTAGTGAATAATGAACGACATATCGCCGCCAGTTCCACCAGTTGCATTGAAGGTCACTGCTACATAGTAGTAGCCGCCTGGGTCAGCCGATGCGCCTGCGTTTTCCCAAAGCTGTGCGCCGATAGTGTTAATATCAGCAGCTTCAGTGCGCAGGTCTGCAACCGCAGTCGTGCCATCAGCGACAGAAGTGGCGTAGAAATCTTCATCTACGACAGTGCCGTCAGTCTGATACAAGCCCACGTTGAAGGTACAGCTACCACCCAGCGCATCTGCTGCAACTGAAATTGCAGTGATAGACGCATTGGAAGGCAGAGGTGCCAGCATGACGATATCGTTGTCAGTGCTGTCGCCAGCCGCCAGAGCAATACTACCCTGTGCAACACGCAGTACACCGTGAAGCTCGTGTGCCTCACTGAATACCTGCGGGGACGCTTCAAAGTTAGCGACCAGAGTCGAGTTCTTCGTAGTCATGGTTTATCTCTCCTCTTAGTCTGGGGTTTCGTCACAGAAGATCTGCACAACCTTGTCTTCCTCCATGCGCACCGATCCGATGCTCATGCAGTAATAGACCTGAGTTGCGTATCCCTTGTCGGCGCGTTCATCAATGCGTGCGCTGATGTCTTTGCCAACACCAAGGGTCAGACCATCTTCAGCCCATGCAAAACACTTACGAATATCGTTAGAGTCCACGGACAGACGGTTGGACATGATGAATTGGAAGCCCATGAAGGTATCCAGATCACCTTGGACGAGAGCCTTTACAGTGTTGAAGTCGCTGCTGGTGACCGTTGTGTCGCCAAGAAGGTCTTCAATCTGCTTTGGGCCTACCGCGATATAACGCGGAATCGACGGATCAACGTCATTGAGATCCATCTTACGCTTTGCTTCACGCAGCTTGGCAAGAGTCAGACCGTCGTTGGACGATGCGGAACCTACCGAGTTTGCTGTTGCGTCAAGCGTTGCGCTGCCAGAACCAGTCTCGCCAGTGTTGGCGGTGCCGGTTGCAGCAGTGATAATGACATCATCCATCGCACGACCCATTGCTGCGGCAGCAGCGCGTGCATAGGAAGAGGTCGGGTCAATGAGCATACGTACCTTGTCCTGATCATCTACGAGATCTGCGTACTCATAGTCCGCAAGGCTCAGACGACGCCTGTCATGGGGTGTGTCCATCTGGGGGGTATCGGCATGGCGGCTGGTGCGCAGGGCAGCAGTAGCCGAACCGATCTGGTCGATGAAGGCATTTTTACCAACAACATTCTCAACGCGAACCGCATCACGCAGACGGGAACCCATCTGCTGTGAAAGCATCTGCACGTTTGCAGAGTACTGTTGCACAAATGCCGTAGTGACTTGTGTAGACATTGGTCTACCTCCTAACTACAGTTACATTTTGGCGATTTGCGGTGTGCTACCCTTGCGGACACTCCTGGCCTTTTTGGCTGGCGTCAAGCCGCCGTCTTTCCGGCTGTCATCAGGACGACTTTCGACGCTACCCTGTGTTACCCAATCATAGTACATTTGTGCCATGTGGGCAGGATTCATGATATCACGTTGGGTGCCAAACTCAATGGCTATCCTAAGACACTCCAAACGTAGCTCAATTTGTTCCTCATCTGTCATGGATCATGCTCATCAGTTCTTGCATGTGATTGATGGCATTTTGTCGTGCCGTGACATTCTTGCTGTCCCAATACGCATGACTCTTATCGTTCATGATTGCGTCAATTTCAGACTGCGCTTGCTTCGGTGTCATGCCATAGTTTGCAGACGCACCGTCAATGCTGTCTTCGCTGGTTACAGTAGACTTAAAGTCTGCCATAGCCGCGAAAGCCTTGATAAAGGCAGGATGGTTGCCAACCAAAGTGCCGTCCGACAACTGCATATCAAGGATGCCGTCACCAGCAAACTCACGCGCTGCACCTGATGCAGCATTGAGCTTCGCATCATAGTTATTGCCCCACTCACGACGCAGTTCAGCTTCTGTGTTAGACGCCTGATCTGCCACTGTTTGCTGCATTTGCTCCGCAGAGTTAGACACAGTAGAACGATAGTATTCCAAAACGCCTTGTGCTTGTTGTGGCGTAAGACGCAATTGATGGGCGATATCTGCGTATTGTGAAGCAATGTCTTCAGTAATCACATTGCCATCTGCTTTGATTTCATAGCCACCTGGGGCCTCTGGGCGGCCAAGCCGGCCATAAATGTTGTCGAGATCTTCGTCTGTTGGGTTGATGGGCAGCGGGATTTTCTCCGAGCCAATCAATCTTTGTGCGTTGACGTATGAACGCGCTAGGTTTTCCACATCCTTGATAGGCCCAAAGCTAGGGTGTTCGCGGATATCCTCCGGTATCATGGTCAAGAAGTCGTTACCAGACCCGCCCTGCGCTACCTCTGCCGGTGTTTCCATCGGCGCAGCATCAGGCTGGGCTACCTGTTCAGCCACTTGTTCTGACATTTAGTCCTCACTCATCATGTTGTAGATATGAAGGATTACTGCACGTTTGCCTTCTTCAAACGCTGTGGCATTTGCATCTCCCGCCACATAGCTTGAAGCACGCCAGTTACAGCGTGCCTCAAGATCTCGTAGTACCTGTTCACCAGCGTGATCACTAAACACGCCCTTGTACATCTCTCGCAGCTTCTTAACTTCCACCGCCATCGCTAACCATCCTCACTGCTTGTGCGGCCTGTGCAGCCGTATAAACGTCTTCTGCGCCTTGTTGACGCTCTAGCTCCGCTTGCTGTGCGGCGGCACGCTGCTGGCGCTGTTGATCGACCTGAGCTTGCGGCAACAGTACATCTTTCGGCACACCCAAAGAGTCCACGATATGATTTACCAGCCCATCTGGGTTGAGGTGGTCACCAACTGGCAGCGATTGTGCAAGGGGTAGAAGTATCTCCAAAGCCTTCATCGTGCCATTCAGACTGCTGGACTTCTGTGCGCGTGCCAGTGGCGATACATATTCAATGTCTACGTCCCTGCCTTGCAAAGCCTCTGGCGGCACCGCAAGCATGTCGTTGCGCAACATAAGCGCAAACACACGGTCAATCATGGGACGCAGCATCTCATTCATCAAACGCCCTAGAACCGGCCCTATAACGCGCATACGCTCCTCTTGGCGCTGCACTACCTCAGTAGCCGTCATGTTAGGCGTAGAGGCCGACAGAAGCTGATCTACATAGAACGCAGAGCGGATGGCACCACGGCGCTGTTCTTCCATCTGCAGGCCAATAGGAATGTTTGCGCCAGTATTGAGTGGCGTAATGGTATCCCTTGTGCCACTCCTGAAGAAGTTGAGGCCACCTGGCTGCGTGCGGATAGGGAGAAGGAACCCGTCATCAGGAACAAGTAGCGGAGGATCTATTTGTTTCTGCGCAGCTTGGATAATGGTTTTTGACATCAAGTTAATCATCTTAACGTCAGGCAACGCCACCATCGCAGGTGACCGTCCCATTACCTCCCCAGTTGCCTTGAGAAAGCGCGGGACAATGTACGGAAACTCTTGGAAGCCGCTGATCGCAATCGGCATCTTGGTTTCCATACAAATATAGACTGATGCAAACGGCATATTTCTGTTGTCGCGTTTGGTCGTGTCACGATCATCGCGCGGCATAACAGCATGCAGCAGCGTTACCTCTTCATCTGGCTTTTTCTCGAATGTGCGCTGGATAAACTTGCCTACGTTTTCCAACCCAAAGCGTTGCACAGCTTGCCGTGCAGGGATCTTGTACTTACGGAACACAGTATCAACCAAGCCAAACTGGTCTTCCGCAACGTAAAACTCTGAGATATGGCGCGTGCTAAACCGCAAGTTCTCGCCATCCATCTCCACAAACATACAGCCGGTGCCAAAGACAACGAGATCTACATACAGTTCGTGTACCTCAGTCTCAAAGTTCGACTGATTGAACGCCCTGATCATACGCTTGCTGCTGTCTTCTAGCCAACGCTGCACCATGTCATCACGGCTAATGTCAGGATCTTTCATCGCAAGGTGAAACCACGGCGTAGCGCCGCTGGTAAGCATCCCATGCAGTGAAGCAGACAGAAGGTCTACAGCCTGTAGTGCGGTGCCATCAAAGATAAGCTCCATACGCTTTTCGCCGCGACTACGCTTGCGCACAATGTCGGCTTTGCGTGGCAGCATGTAATCTGCCAGTTCTTGATAGTGCGTATCCCAATTATCTCGACGGCTTTCAAGATAATCAAAACGAGCTACAAGTTCTTTGATGTCGTCCATATTAGCCCCCTAGCAGGGTTGGGGTTTGCCCTGACTGTACTTGTTCGCCCAAAGCACCGGCCACAACAGTAGCGCCACGCCCCTTACGCTGGCCTGTAGCTTGACGTAGGGACTCAGAGGCCAATGCCTCTGCACGCTCGTAATCAACCTGTGCTGGCGGCTCTGGCGGCGGCGGGGGCGGTGGCATCGTTACCTTTGGGGTGAACATAGACATCAGCTACTCCTACGATAAACGTCCAGAACCGGATGGTGCTGTTACTCTTGGGCCACGCAGCAATACCCCGTAGCCAGTTTTAAGAGAACCTGCCCCGGCAACTCTTGTGCGTCGAGTTTCACCTCTGCCTCGACCTCGATCTGCGGCTCCCATGAGGGTCCTATCGTCAGGCACAAACTCTTCAGTTACTTCTGGCGTAATTTCTGGCGTTCTTGTGCTATCTACGCCCATTGCACCAAACATGGGCTGAATATTCGCAGCAGCGCCAGGAGCTTCTTGTCCCTGCGGTGTAACTCCGCGAGTTATGAAGGTGCCAGTAGGACTAAGGCCAAACTGCGGTGTGCCACCAGCCTTCAAGTCGGCAAGCTGGCGTTCAATATTCATACGAGAGACGGCACCAAGGAACCCAGGCAAGGTTTGTTCTTTGCGTTTTTCAAGCTGCTCAATCGCCATTTGCCGCTTACCCGCCTCTGGGTCACCAGAACCACCTTGGCGGCGTGAGATCAAAGTCTCAAGCTCCTCCTGTCTAGAAGCCTCTGCACGCTGCACACCAGTTCTTGTAAGCACGCCCCCACCAGAGGTATCGCGCACAATATCACCGCCGCCGGTTACATAGGACTGATCGCCACTTACGAAAGATGCACGCCGCAATCGCTCTTCTTCACGCTTTCTAGCGCCTGACATGCGTGTTGCATCTGTGCGTGAGCCAGCAGCCTTGCGTGGATCTGCATAAGGATCTCTGCGAGGTTCTGCGTCTACACCGCCGCCACCACCGGAACCCATATCAATTCTCCTTCAAGCTATGAAAGCCGATTTTGCCTGTTTCAGTACGCAGCCAATAGCAATCACTATATCCCATTTCGACAAATGTGTCTTTTAAATACCTGCAACCAGCTTTTACGCTTTGAAAGCCACCGAAAGCAATAAAATCCACGACCCAAGGGCTGTCGCCGCAACCACGGAAGCCAGATGACGGGAACTTGCCGGTGCGCACATATACGTCTATGTGGTGCATCTCAGGAAAAGCCCATGTTGCAAACACATACGGAAAGCCTGTTTCATCTTCGATGATGAGATAGTTACCTAGAGCCAGCGGCGGTTCAATAAACTCTTTGATGTCCTGATCACTATAGTCTTGGTGATAATGACTAATCGTCATCATTGCCGTAGCTGTTCTGTAGTGGTGCAGGTCAACTATCATAGCGTAAACGGGTTATAGTCGTTCATAGCCATTTGTTGCGGAGGTTTTGTAAGATTTTGTTTATTCTCTAGCCCAACAGCCAAATACCTAAACGCATCCGCAGCATGGCTCGTAAAATCATGGCGCGGGTGATCTCTGAAAACTTTTTTGCGTTCATCCCATTCCTGCCTGTACTGCCGTAGCATTTCTACGCCATCATTACACTTATCTCTGTCAAAAAAGCATTTTGGCATCATCATGCGTGCAGCATTGATACCGTCAGCTATTTTCATTTTAGGGACAACACGAAAGCGGATGCCGAGACTAAACGCAGTCTCAAGCCGTGACTTGCCGCTACCTAGCTCTCTTACTTCGATATCGTGCGGAGCGAGGTGATCACCGTAGTGATAATCTTTTTGGCGCAAGACATCAGCGTAGTGATCCAGCCCAACACCACCGTTTTCATAGTAATCAATGATGTTGATAGAGCCGCCACGAAAGACTTGAGCAAACCATATAGCTGTTGAGTCATTTATACCCAGATCCCAGGCTGTATGCACAGGATAAGCAGGATCATACGGAACCCTTGTGATCCTTCCAGTATCATCGGCATCAGCCAGCAGTTTTCCATAGTAGGCACCAATGATAGCAGCAGTGAACGAACATTCATACTCTTGCTCGTATTGCTCTGGCGTCATCTGTGCCTTCGCTGCATCAAGCTCCTCTGCCTTTACCAAACCACTCTCAGAGGCTTTAACAGTCTTGTAATACCATTGATCAGAGCCATTGGCCGTCTCAGCCTTGGCCTGTTCCAATAGATCAAAAAAATGATTATGTCCGGCTGGGGTGCCTAGAAATACAGCCGCACCCTCTCTGTCGGACAGTGCCGGTCTTACAACCTCCCCCCATACCCTTGGGTTTTGCATCCCAAACTCGTCGAATACGCACAGATCCAGATAGATGCCGCGCAAGCTGTCAGGGTTTTCAGCAGACAACAGCATCAACCTGCCGCCATTAGGGAAGTCTACACGCAGTTCAGTTTCATTAAACTTCACGCCAGGGATCACAGACGCATAATACTTCACATAATCCCACGCAATACGTTTTGCTTGTGTAAAAGTAGGCGCTACAAACGCCACACGCGGTCTAGGAAGTTCACAAGTAAGGGCATGCTTAATAAGATGATTAACAGCCCATACCGTCTTGCCAAACCTGCGGTGCATCACAAGCACGTTCCAACGACGCACGTTGCTGTGCATCTCAGCCTGTAAGTCTCTTGGCTTGTAAGGGATCTTAACTTGCACTATCGCTCTCCCAAACGATACGCACCGTGCCGTCCGACACCTCTACACCAGCACGGTTCTTCACATCACCATACTGATCAGGCATGACCTTGCCCACCTTCCATCTAACATGAAGAGCATAGTCTCTTAACACATTAGGATCGTACTTCTTAGAACCGGTAAGCTGCTGCTGGTACATAACCTCGACATCCTCCAATGCCTTCTCCGCACTCTGCTGCTGCGCAGTACGAATAAGATTACTTAACTCAGCATCCTCCCCCATCTTCTTATACAGCACTGACCTGCTAATCCGCGCCTCTTTGCATGCACTGACAAGGCTATGCCCTTGCATCACTAACTCCGCAACGCTCTCTGCCTTGCTCTGCGTTAGCCTAGCCATGTTTCCTCCTGACTGTGTGTGGGATAGGGGCAATTAACACACATATACCGTGGCCGCGCGTGTCGGGGGCGATGCCTTTGTCTTGCCCCCCCGTGGGGTCGCTGCTGTGCGGCGCTGGCACTGCTGCGGCTGCATTGCTGCGCGTCTCTGTCTGTGTTGTGCGTGTGCTGGCACACTCAAAAGCCGTCCGCTGCGGTCGTGTTCCGATCAGCCGCGCCGGTCTCTGCTGTCCTATATATAGGCGTATGCGCATGTGCCTTGCCGTGCCGTGCTAAGAATATTCCCTGAATATCATTTTTCCTGTTGACAGTCTATCCCCTGCCAATGTTAGGGTTCTTTATCACTAGCAATCAACAAAGGATCAAACATTATGCAACGCGCAGTTTTTCACAGACACCCTAAGACCATTGCCAAGCTGCAAGCTATCGTCTTTTCCATTCTTGTCATTGCCAGCGTTAGCGTTGGCCTTGCTGGCGCACTAATCATGCAAACAATACCGCATGACCGTATTGGCTTTTATCTTGGCATGGGGCTAGCGGCAACCGGCTTTGTGTCGTTCTTTTGGTCACTCGTTGGCCTTGTCATTAATCTTGTTGAATATCAGGGGGCGTAACCATGACACGCAATGAAGCAATCAAAGCAATAGTGCATCTTGAAACAACTGCCGAATATCATTGCGCTGAAGGCAGCAAGCGACAGCGCGATTACTTAACCGACGCCTATGTCCTGCGCATGCAACAACAACCACCGGAAACGCGCAAGTTATATGAATTGCAATCTGTTTTGAGCATGGCGCGTGCGTAAAAGGCCGAAACATGGCGCGGCACCGTCGCGCTATGTCTGCCGGTATCGCCGGCACTGACGAGGCCCGTCAGCAACCCATGACAAAAAAGGATCAATCATGGAACAGACTTACGATTTCACAACTTACCGCGCTATCTGCGCAGAACTGGAAAACAAGCTCGGCGTTTACAACTGGCGCGAGGTCATCGAAGAACTGAAAGACGGCGCAACAGACTTTGAGGTCGCCGGTTATCGGTTCATTGCCGCCGACGATCTGGACGAGATCATGCGCGACGAACTGGCAAGCGATGAATATATCCTCGGATGTTTCCTGCCGTCGTTTCTGTCTGGCATTCTCGACATGGATCAGACCGCCATTCAAAAGATACAGGACGCCGCACCAGAGGCGCTAGGGCAACTGATCATAGCCAGAGGCGCATTGCATCAACTGCAACGCGAATACGTTAGCGCGGACGGTTACGGCCACCATTTCGCACATTACGACGGCGACGAGTGGGAAATGTCATCGTTCCCATTTAGCGCGTTTCGCGTCAACTAGGGGGCAGAGCAATGAACGACCTATGGTTCTGGGTGCGCGAGATATTCGCCACCATTCTCTTCTTCATCGCCATGGCGCTTGTGTGCGTCCTGATGGTTCTGGTGTTTCCAGACCCGACACTGTGGGGGTGATCATGTGGGTTGTCTTCTATACAGAGCGGCGCGGCACTGGTGAGCCGTGCCAGCTATGGGCACCGGGCGTCTATCTCTATGACCACTGGGAAGTGTGCGAGACAGAGACAGAGGCAGCGCAACGCTATGCTGACCTACTGGAACGCGACACGACGCACAGCGCGGGGATTGGCCCCATCACAATAGGCACTGACCATTGGTGCTGAAAGAGAAAGGATCAGAGAAATGAACGCGAAACATCTAGCCAAATATAGCTTTGCCTGTAGCTACATTGGAAACGTATTAGGCGAGGCAACAGCAGTATCAGAGGAAGGCGCAGCATGGGCAATCGGCAAGGATTACGTTGTGTGGCTTAACATAGAGAAAGAGGGGATCAACGTGCAGATTTACGACGATTGGGATATGCCGGATCGGCTCTATCAAATCTTTGGTTATTGCCAGTATCAGGGCATAGCTTGCCACATCATCTGAAAGAGAAAGGATCAGAAGAATGTCACAGTTTAGCTTTGAGGATGATGTTGTCTGCCACACATGCGGATCGGATCACATCCATATCAATATGTTCTATCAGGTATGGAGCAGAGAGTGGCACGGCGACCCCAACTGCGAGGTATGGTGCAACAAGTGCGGCATAGAAACCGGGTGGATACCGCGCAAAGAATTTGAAGAAGACGAGACATGACAGAAAAATGGCGGGGGAAAGGATCAGCAAACCCCCGCCATCACTAGCAAGGGAAACATAGCATGACAGCAGAACAATTCAAAGCCGAAAGGCAGAGCCTTGGCTTATCACAAGCAGCCATGGCAAAGCGCCTCGGCGTTAGCCTACAGGCCGTTTACTACTACGAAACAGGACGCCGCAAGGTGCCGCAACCTGTGGCCTTGCTGATAGCTTGCCAGAAAGAGCAAGGCAATGGATCAGCATAGGCCAGAGATGTTTTATTACCTGATGGACGGCCTAGAATTAAAGCTAGATCACATGCTGGCAGAGAAAGAGCTAGGCAGCATCGACCAGCAAGAGTTGGGCAGGCTGTGCTTCATACACGATGCTTGTGTGATGTTCCTAGCGCAGCAGCTAGGCAATGCAGAGAAAGGATCAGGGGATGAATAGCTATCACGTTAGATGGATGGACTGGATAAACATTCTGGATCGTGACTTTGACAACATGGCACGATACGACATTGACTGGTCATTTAGGGAAGAACCCTATCAAGCTAAGACCAAACAAAGCACCAAAGGCAGGATCATACGCAAAGAGGTGCAAAGAAAGAAGCCTTTGGGCCAGACACGCACAGCTTGGCAACCTCTCTAGCAATGCCGCGCGGCAAAGCATGCTATGCAATGCACTAAGCAATGCCTTTTTTTATATATAAAAGGGATAGCATGCTGCATTGCCCCGCTTGCTAGGCGATGCACCGTATGCTGCGCAGCAATGCTAAGAAGATATTTCCTGAAATATCATGGATCGTGTTGACTGGCAAGCCCATCGAAATATTCCAGTATTCTACACCTTAGGCACCGTAATATTGGAATATCAGAAGGGAATCGCCTCGCGCACGATGTAGAACCACGTTGGCAGAGAAACCAGCACCGTTGCATCTGTGCCGGTAAACTCAAGGTTTACATGGCGCAGGTACAGCTTGCACACAGGATCTTGGCGGTCGTACTTGTAGATCAGCAGCGGAGAAAGGTCGCCAGCAGCGTTCACAGCTTGCTGCCACCATGCGTCAGCCCCGCCATGTGGCCCTGTGGCATACCGTTTACATTCGATTGACCAGTAAGGGATGAGGATATCAGCACCGCCCTTCTCTTGATATTGAGAGAGGTTGCGCCGCACGTTCTCATAACCCAGGTGGTCTTTGATCTCATTGCAGCACCATCTTTCGAATTGACTGCCTTTGTTGCGTTGCATCTTGCTCATTTATTTTAATGCGCCTTGCGCGTCTGTGTCAGCTTCAGAGAAGTATTCTTTCTCTTGCAAATAAAACTCACCAGAGCCGTCACACTCCCAGCAAATATCTGGCACAACGTCACCCTCGTCCCATGTGGATGCTACACGCACCCACCCAGAGCCATCACACTTGTGGCATTTCTTTGGTAGTATGCTCATCCTGTACATTCTCCATCATCAGCCTGACAAAAGTACCCAACTTCATTGAACACCCAATCTTCTTGACGCTGCACAAAGTCCACCCAAGACTTTAGATCTCTGCCGTTTCTGAAGCGTGAGCTTGTGTGGGATTCCATATCTATCCACCATTGCGCACGATCTGGATGTTCCTTTGCGATAGAAGCAAGCGTAGCCTCGCTCTTCAGGAAGCACATATCGCAGTTCCCTAAAGGAGTTGTGCCGTTGCTGTTCAGCAGCTTCAAGTCAAAGTCTTGCGCCTTCCAAAACGAGGATATATGCGCCTTTGTCACGCCGGCATCCACCAATGGGTGCCAGAACGTCCACCTGTCTTTGCTGTCTTCCTTGACGCGCCGCATTTCGTCAGCGCGTATGCCAAGACAAGCAACCCAGCGTTCCCAGCCAATAGACATAAGGTACTTCTTCATAGGACGGATCTTAAGTTCAGCAGTGCAAAAACGCGCTACAGCATTGGGTAGGTAACTGCGTGACTTTATCAAGTCAGCAAAAGGCTCGCCCTCTCTAGCAGCTTGGTTATGTGAAACGACTTGGTATGAGTTCTTTTTTGGCTCCCGCTTGTACTCCAACCATGTGACTTTCAAGCCCCACCTTTGACTGCACTCTTGTACAAAGTCCAACGTCTCAGGCATTTCTCTGCCGGTGTTGGCGAATGTAACCTGCACACGATCTGGCAAATCACCGTTGGCCTCAAGTATATGGTGCAACATATACGCGCTGGTGCGACCACCGCTGAAACTGATCTGTATGTTGCCATCCGGCAGGTTGTAGGGGTTAGACATCATTGAACCTCAGACATTTTCTGTTCAAAAAAGTCATTGGGTTTCACCTGCCCTTCCGTTGCCAGAAAGATCCGGCGCATGGTTTCTGCCGATGGATATCTGTTGCCATCGACAATCCTACAGATCGCCGCACGGCTCATGTTGCAGCGCCGTGCAAACTTGGCCTGACTAATCTTCTTGGTTTTTAGATACTCAGATAAGGTCATATTTTTTTCTACTACACTGTTGACACGCGGTCAATCGCTATGCAATAGAGGGGATAGTAACACAAAGAAAAGCACAAGGAAGCACACAATGCCTCACGAAACACCATCATACCGCACCGAGTTTGGCGCAGCGCACGACAGTGCATCTGGTGCCACACAGGACAAGTGGGAGTTTGTTCTCAAGCTCTACTGTCGCCACCTTGGAGTGAAGCTGCCGATGGCAGCGAGGCCGTGGTGCGGGATCGTGGTACAGGATGGTGCCAACCTCATCCTTGGGCTGGACAAGTATCAGCCGATGGTCGGCCAGCAGGATGGCATGGATCAGGCCAAGGCTATCGCTCAGACTATGGAGCGGTACAACAGCTATCAGCCGCGTCAATGGGACGGCGGCAAGGACGCCGAGGAGTTTGAGGCGTTCAAAGACTACATCCCAGATATGATTTTACACGCGGTTGAAGGCGTGCGTGAGCGGTTCAAGACCGCCAACATGATAGAAGGCGAGTATCAACGCTGGCTAGAAGAGCCGCGCCTTGATGTGCCTATCATGCTTTACCAAGACTATTCCGGCGGTGGCATCCAGTGTGATCTGAAAGCCAAGCCGCCCCTGCGCAATCCACCAAAAAAGGACGGCACCCGCTCGTGGCGCGTGCCAAAGGTGGAAGGCATCACGCCCACGGCGCAGCAACAAATTCAGCAAGCTGTCTACAACAAAGCAACTGGTGAGCCGCCGTCACTGCTGTATGTCAGTGCGTCAGGTTATTACATAGCCGACGCCGACAACTGTGACTTGCTCAAGCCAGAGGCTTTGGAGAAGGCATACGCTGAAGCAGTGCGGTCATGGCAGATCAGTCAAAATCTGTTGAAAGCCGCACACGGATCATGGCGCAACCTGGCTGGCCTTGTTCAGCCAGACTTGAACGAGATCGCAAGGCGTCATGGCCCAAGTATCGTAGACGTAGCCAATCAACTATGGAGGTTTTAATGGCTAAGACAGGACGCCCTAAGGCGAAAGTAAGCATCACCTTTTCTGAGGAGGAGTTGAAGACGTTAATTATTGGAATGGAATCCAGCGTCTTCGAAATGAGTGAAAGTTTTTATGATTTCAACACCAGAGGTTTGGCGGCTTTTGGCAGAGAAATCTCGATGCTGGCACGGCTGCGGAGCGTGCGCGACAGCAAGTATGGAGAGAAGTGATGGATCAGACCCCAGCCTACAAGCTGGTGCGCAGGGATGACCCTGCCACCAGCCACGACGCCGCAGAGAGCATCGACGCGACAGCGATGGAAAGCGTAGTAGCCGATGCAATCTGGGAGTTTGGTGCAGCAGGGTGCATTTCAGACGATGTGCTGAAAGCCCTGCCGCTGCACGGTTATAGCACCGTGACTGCTAGATACAAGCAGCTAAAAGAAAAGCGCATCATTTTTACAGATGGCACCAAGAGAAAGGGTGCGTCAGGCCGCAGCCAAATGGTCATGTGGCACAAGGAGTTTTATCATGCACAGTGAACCTGTTGATATCGGCACACCGTATGTGACCCGCGAGGACATGCAAGACAGCATCAACGAGCTTTATGTGCGCGTGGATGAACTGCACAAGGCTGTCTATGAAAGCAACAACAGGGTCGCTGAAATGGAGAAGAGTTTGGCACTGTTTGTCCATCTTATCTCTGATAAGCTAGGAGTTTCCCAAGGAGGCATGAGTGACTGACCTGAAAGAAACTATGGCTCTTGTCGCTGAGTTGAACGCTAGTCATGGCGTAACCCAGCGCGGCGGCAAGAAGTACACCCAGGTGGTGCATAGAATGGAAGCATTCCGCAAGATGCACGGCACCGACTTTGGGGTGGACACACACATCTTGGTAGATGACGGCCAGCGTGTCGTGGTCAAAGCCAATATCACCAACATGGACGGCGCTGTAATTGGTTCCGGCATGGCAGAGGAGATCAGGGGGCAGGGCAACGTCAACAAGACAAGCGCCTTGGAAAACTGTGAAACGTCTGCTGTTGGCCGTGCCTTGGCATCGTTGGGCCTAGCTGGCGGCGAGTATGCGTCAGCAAACGAGATGGATAGCGTGGGGAGAAAGGAAGAAGCTATCGCCAGCCTACCTCCGGCAAAGGAGCCGTCGCCTAACCTGTTGGAATTGCAGCAGCAAGCGACTGACTATCTGCCGCAGTTTGACATGAAGCAGATCACAGAATGGATGAACGCAGGGTTCACAAAGAAGTGGATGGACATTGCGAACAAAGAGTCCCCTGAGATCTTCCAAGACATCAAAGCAAAATGCCAAGCACGCATGAAGGAGCTAAAATCGGATGGCTAGACGCTATGACACAATCACTTACATCAAGCTGTTCCCCAACGTGGAAGGGAAGGGCAAGGCACAGTATAGCAACGGCAACTGGCAACCTTATTCAGCGGAGCAAAAAACTCCTGCGGATATCACCTTGCGAGAAGGCCAGCGCCACCAGGTCAGCCTGTTCCCCAACGAGGACGGCACTATCTCTATTCGCATCTCAAGAGTTACTGAATACCAAGGTGAGGACAGTATCTCTGACGGCATATCGCAGCCAGCTATGAAGCCTATTGGCAACGCGATCAGCCACAAGTATTCGGCACCACAGCCAAAGGCAGAGGACGATGACCCAGACATCCCATTCTAAGGCGCTTTTAAGCCCTCGTGAGGCGTCTCTGGTGCTGTTTGGCACCGATAGCAAGTCTCAGGTCAACATGCTGCGTACGATGCTCCACAGGGGCATTATCAAAGGCAAGCGTTTAGGGGGCCGCTGGTACATCACGATGCGTGAAATCGAAAGGATCACAGATGGTGGAGCCGACTTTCCTGATTATTCCAAGAAATGATGGTGTGGCGGTGTCGATTGACGGCACCATCCACCTCAAACAAATGAATGCAACGCAGATGCT
>VMHT01000023.1_pt1 | contig 27863 bp, 44 predicted proteins | sample 4693611 | NCBI WGS metagenome assembly VMHT01 (sample SAMN12280063, study PRJNA550983) | marine metagenome | isolation source: seawater sampled from same location over 5 years 0.02-0.2 micron viral filtrate | place: USA: collected off the coast of southern California halfway between the port... ... | reverse complement strand
TTCATCGTCAAGGCATATAAAGTTATTTTTTTCCATCTTCATATCCTTTTAGGTATCCTATAAACCAACAGAAAGCACAGAGTACTGCTGTTGTTAAGAACCCACTAAAGTCCATATATAGTATCATAATCGTTTGTATCTAAGGTTAGGTCTATCTTCACTACTAAAGTGTTCTATCATTCTATTACAATATACAATAATTTTAGGATCATCAGTTTTTGACTTCCAATCTTCATAGTATCGTATCATGTGTATCATTCTACTGAGATTGCGTTTGCATCGTATATGGTCGCTTGTTGATTTCTCGGTTGTATATTAAACCCTACCAACATAGCTTCTAAGCGTATTTTAACATCGTTTCTACGTTCCTCAGGTACTTGGTCTATAAGTGAGTACAAAGGGTTCTCTATACGCTTTGCAATCGTTTCTATTGGTTCGTCCTTTATATTGTAGAATATGTTATACACTTTATCAAAGTCTGCTTTAAAATCCTTATCGTGTTTGTAGTAATGTGTAAACCTATCTAAGTGATAGAGAACATTTGCGTGGTTTTGGTTAAACGCTTCTGAGATATGCCTTTTGATCACTTCCTGCTCACGCATTATTCTATAAGCCATCATCCTACCCTTTACTACTTTGTGTTTACGATTGTTCTCAGTTATATCTATACCTAAGTGTTCTTTGATGATCTTTTCTAATCGTGTCTTGATATCTTTTGTGTACGTCATATTAATAGTGTGTGCAGATATATTTTAATTGCACTTTATTTAAGTTAAACCATTCCCCTCTTACTCTCTGTTTTTGGTATTTATCCTGTAGCTCTCTCTCTACATCATCTTTAAATATCTTTATGAGTTTTATCGTGGGCTTCTCTGCTTGTAATGTTTTTTCTCTATCTAATGGATTTATTGACCTTCCTATCTTGTAAAGACCTGTGTTGTTATCTTTTAATATATATGCTTTTTGGGTAGGTTTTTTATTAGTGATTTTATTCTGAGATACATACTTTAATATACCATTTCTCATCTTATGTACATAATTATCTAAATCGTGTTGAGTGTGGTTATGGTGTACCTTAAACCTATGCATAGTATCTTTTAAAAGCTCATATTTTTTATTAAGTATGCTGTGAAATAAATAATCAAGGTTTTTAAAATAATTTTTTTCACTTATTTTTTTATTTAAAAACTTTAAAAGCCATTCATAATCATTTTCAGAATCAACGTCAAAAGAAATTCTATTGATAAACATTGTTGAATAATAAACTATCCCCTCATAATTCATTTTTTTTACAGAAAACTGCAAACTCAATCTTTCATCTTGATATTGTGGCGAGCTATCCCTGATATCTACATATATCTTTTCTATATATTTATCTGTATCTTTTACTGCTTTATATATATCAAACTTCTCTCTACCTGTTAATGTTTTCCTTTCAGTCAGTTCCTTAAATACATCTTTGTTTTTTTTGTAATCATAATAGATACTTATGTTTCTACCTATTATATCTTGTATTTCGTATATGGGATATTCATACGCTTCTGTAAAATCTCTCATAGCGTACCTGTTAAACAATAATTATCTAAATCTGCGCCATGTATAAAAAAGGTTTCAAAAACTTCTATGGCTTCGTGTGTTTTTCTTTTACCCTCATTGTAAAACTCTTCTGATACATCGTATATCGCTATATCGAGAGTTCCTTTATCCATTACACCAAACTTAAAGTCTGTGTAAGGTACGTTAAATAATTCACAATAAATATACACCTGTATATCATATCCATACTTTCGTGCTGAGTAAGGGAATCCCTTTACGTCAGTTGTAGTCTTTAGATCAACGATTTTGTTTTTACCTAATACATCTGCTTTTGCTCTAAAGGGATAACCACCTATCATACCACAGGCAGGTACTTCAAACTCGCTATTGTCTAATAGTCTTAATGCCTGTTCGTTTCTTAGGAACGCATCAGCTAACCTTTCAGCATCTCGCTTTTCCTTTTGTGTAAATACTTTGCCATGCTCTGCTAATGCTTCCTTATACTTCTTTGTGTTTTTGCTTTGCACGTCTACAAATATCTGATCGTTGAATACATCAGGTTCTAAGATAGCTGTATGGAAGAGCCACCCATCACGCAGGGCTTGACTATCAGGCGAACCATAGTCTGTAACAAACTTATACTTCTTTGGGCTTTGGTATAGCATCTTGATTGATGATGAGCTTAGAGCTGCCTTAGCCATATACCCATAGTAAAACTCATCTTCTCTTAATAAATCTATGAGGGTGTCTTTCTTAAAGCGTTCCCCATTTAGTAGTGTGATCTCGCTCATCTTAGGTCTGCTTCAAAACAAGTTCCACTACAATACAATTCGCTCTCTTCTATGGGATTGCCACACATCGAGCATTGGTTTGACTCTTCGTTATAATAGAGCCATTTACTATAATCCATATTTATTCTCTTTTAAATTCTCTAACTCTTTCTCTACTCGTCTTGCACGTTCCACAGCTCTAATAACTGATTGACGTTCCTCTCGTAATATACGCTTGAAGCTGTATCGTTCTAACTCTAATTGATTGATATAGAACACGAGTCGTAATGTTGCTTCTGATATCTTTTGCAGTTCCTCATTATCTGACTTTTTTTGCCATTTGCTGATCGTTTCTAAAATCTCAGCAGAGTCAATCATATATTGCAACTGAGCAAAATCCATATCAAGCATATAATCGTTCCTATAAGTCCTATCTGTGCAAAGTCTATATTCATAGCCCTAAATACTTTTTAGCTTTAGACCACCACACATTTTGCGTGTAGTATAAGTTAAACTCTGTTTGAGTCATTACTTCTATCATATCGCCTTTGTTGACGATATATAATCCTGTGGGTGTTATTTTGAAAACCATGACAATAGAACATAAGTGATTAGTAATATATCTAATATGGCTACCCAAAAGGCAACTGTGATAGCAACAGCGTACATAGTACCCTCAATGCTATTTAAGTAATTGATAAATTTTCTCATATAATCGTTTTAATGTTATACAAATATAATAAAAAATTGTTAATAAACAAATTTCTATTTTTTTCTATATTGAACAGCACACACAGCGAGTCTTTGTTCTGTGTTAGGATACTCTTTAATCATTGTAGGATTGCCCATACAACGAGCCATAAAGTCCTTTCTGTCCTCTCTTGGTTTTGGTGTTGGTAATGGCATAACTATATATTTAAGTGCATTATTGTATTAATCTTGTTTATCGTTTCCTGCTTATCTACTATACCATTATCATCGTAGTAAACATAAACGTAGGGGGCGAACATACGTGCGTAGTTATCGTTCTTTTCTTTGTGGTTTGCCTTTGCTCTGTTTTGATAAGCTGTATTCATCATCTTGTATGAGATGGGTTTTATCTGTATCCCTAAGACAATGTAGTCATCTTTTATTATCTCAGCATCTATGCAATAGGTATGGTCTTTCTCAAAGTCTGTTTTGACTATATCTATGTTTGTAAACTCTGCTTTGAGTTCGTCTATTATGCTAAGCTCTTGTTGGTATCCGTTCCACGTCTGTCCTATCACACGATAAAAAACATATTGCTTTACTTCCTCTAATGATACCCATTGATTCTTTAGATGTATCCTTTGGCTTACATAGGATAACTGCTTGTAACCTACTGAGCATCTATACGAGTGTTCCCAATCCTTATGTGTTTTGCTTTCGTGGTATTTATGAAAGTCGCTTATCAGCTTCATACACTTACCTACATACTTAGTCTGAAAAAAATGATTGACACTCTTATCTTTGTTTAGCTTTCGGTACAGATCATCGCTTAATGGTTGCTTATACTTATAAGGCATATATCTTGTTTATTTGGTATATCCATTCCTTAATACGCTTAGGCGAACAGGTGCAGGGTTCGTGGTATTTATGAGCATATAGGTCAGCGTGTAATTCGCATATCAGTTTGTAATGCTCTTCTGTCATATTACCACTAAGAAGCTCAGCGTAGGGTTTCCACCTATCTCTTTGCTCTTTGGTCATCTGTCCTTTTGGCATCCTAAAATTTTATGTTATTCCATTTGTTTCTGCGCTCATCACAGCCACAATCTCTACCCCTAAGTTTGGATATCTTCTTTACTATATAACGTATTCCTGTGTATTTTGTAAAGTAAAATACTAAATCCCCTAATCCCATTCTATATTATTTTTGATTAAATCCTTAACTCTTTTGTATGTAAAGTACAGAGAATAATAAGATATGTTTGTCTTTCGTGCTAATTCTGCAATAGGCATACCATCGCTAATTATCTCAAACACAGTACGATCATACCAAAAGGTTTTGTCAAGCAGATTATCCATTTGCTTCATAGCACCACAAACATCTATCTGTTTTGATTCCCCCTGCTCGTCCATATAGTCAGCAAGGTTATCAATGTTAGTCTTAATGATTTTTTTCTCTTTTCGGTGCAGGTCTATAAACAAAGCCCTAAGAGTTCGGTAGATGTACATGTGGTTAATATCATCTTCAAACGATATATCTACACCCTTTGTTATGTAAGTGTGGATACGGATGTACATCTCTTGTACGATATCTTCTGCTATGGATTCTTTGCAGCCGAAAGATAACACGATTCTATGCCAATCATCGTGCTTTTCTGCAATCTTCTCAAGTGTTGTTTTCAAAATGGTAAATCTGTTTGTTCTTTGGTATTGTAAGTTACTAAATTTTTTCCATCTATTTCAAAACCTACATTATTTAATATACTTCTAAACTTAATCGGATCTTCCATAGGCGTAGGTTTGTACCCTAACTCTTGGTTTTTAACCTTAGCTGAATATAGGTTTGAGTATATCCAATCCGTTTCGTGGTATATGTATCTATGTATGATTAAAAAGTCATCAGCTCTATTCATACTCATACCCCCCATCTCACTATCAGAAGCCATAGGTGGTATCGGTTGATTAGCGTAGTAATGCCCCTGAGGGTGTTTTTTCCTTAGTGCTTCTGTTACAGCGTGTACACATATCCACGTAGTAATGTTATGCTGTTTGCAGAAGATTCGTATATCGGTCAAACTTTCATAGCTGTACTCATAGCTGTTTGAGTTCTTAGGGATATTCTTTTTTAAGCTATTAAGAGGGTCAATTAAAAACCCCTGATAATCCCACGCCTTTTTTACAGCAGTTGCAAGTTGTAAAAGGTCTTTATAAGTGTACGCTTTCTCAGTATCTACAAACTTAAAATGTTTATATACCCATTCATATTGCTTTTCAAAGTCCTCTTTCTCTATTTGGTTAATTGGTTTGCCCTCAGCAAACTCTATGAGCTTTCTTATTAGTGCGTAGGGTTCGTTCTCACTACTAAACACAAGCCATCGGACGTTATGCTTTAGTGAGTATAGAAACATCAAATAAAATACTAAGTGTGTTTTACCTGTGTTGGCGTGTCCTAAAATAAAGTTAAGATTACCATGCACAAAACGAAAGTGATTATCTAATCTATCTATCCCTAAGCGTAAACCCTCGCTTACTTTTCCTGCACGTATATCATTGAGTTTCTTTAAATGTTTATCGAAGTTTATTAGCATTTGGTAAAGTTATAAAAAAAAGGGGGTGGTTAGCCCCCTCTTGGTTAAAATGGTAAATCTGCTCTATCAGGTGCGTGTTCTTTAGCTTCGACACCCTCTGCTTGTTTGTGGATTTTCCACGCTTGGATTGTGTTGAACACCTTGACTTCGCCCTGTGGGTTAGTCCACTCACGCCCTCTAAGATTATATTGAACCTCTACGTGATCGCCCTCATTGTATTTGTCTAAAGCGATGCATTTGTCATTTGAAAATACAACACTTAATATCTGAGGATATTGCTCTTTAGTGTTTAATACAAGTTCTCTAAATTGATAATTACCTTTTGTAGTTGTTTGTCCTACTCGTTTGACAGTTCCTGTTATACTACCCATTGTTCACAAAGTTTATTAATAGTTGCGCATCTGCTATTACTGTTTGTATATCTGCGTTCGGTCTTGATGCGTGAAAGTCGGCAGCAGCTTTTACCATACTTTGGCGAACAATAATCTGTTCTCTGTTTGCAGTCGGTGCTGCTTGTATGGGTTTGTTGTAGATGAGCTTCGCTGTGTTGTATTGCTCATTCGTTACTTCAAAGTCGATGGTTTCGCCCACCTGCTTTTTAAATTCGCCTTTGGCTAAAAACTGATAGTTGTTACCATTTGCGAGATACACCTGATACTTATTAAAAGTACCTGATGCGTTTGTATAAGTACCTTTCGGTTCTATTTGAGTGATTTTACTCTGCATAATATAATTCTAATTGTTTTTCTAAAATTTCTATATGGGCTTCTAACTCTTCTATTCTATTGCCCATAGTTTCTAATCGTGCCCTATCAAAGTCCTTCATGAGTTCCACTATATAATCCGTATCGTTTGTTCTCTTCTATCTTAAACATATCGAGTACATCGTATAAGTCATTAAGGGTTTGATTAGACATATCGCCTTTGTTAGCGAGTGTGTGTGATACAGCGTAGAGTATCGCATCTTGCTGTTCGGTATTTAAATTGAATTGCATAATAAAGTTTTAATGTTGGTGTAAATATATAAACTTTTTTTAATAAAACAAAAGGGGGGCAAAGCACCCCCCAAAAGCATAACATTAAAACGATGTTCGTATGAACACTACAAAAGTACTACTTCATTTTCTTTTTGACAAGAGCTGTATATTTAGTTATTAACTCTTGCAGGTCATTGTTTGAGTATTTTGTGATTTGTATAGCTTTAGCGTGTAATCTCTCAGCAGTACCATAACCAAAATCTTCATCTAATCTTACACCAAACTTGTATTGTTCGCCATATTTATAGACGTTACAAGACACGCACTGCACTTGGCAGTTTGTTTCATCCCATCTCGTTCCGTAATGCTTCCTGCTTTGAAAGTGTCCGTTTTGTAGTCGCTTGTAATCATCACGCTTACCACAGGTATAACATTCAGCTATGCCCTGAGCATTAGCGTTTCTAAGTCTTATGTACTGACTAAAGATATTATCTAAACGCTTTACAAGATTTTTGCGTGATACCTTCTTAGACAACAGCGTTATCTAAGATTTGAATTATATGGCGTATCTCTGACTTCTCAAATTTACCTTCAATAGAAGCGTTATACGTTTTAAATGTTAAGTGATAAAAATCTTTCTCTGCTGTATGCTTATCCTCTTTTTTACCTAAGTAATCTATTTTTAAATCAAATTTCATAATCTCTATATATATGTGTTCCCAAAGTTAAAAAAAAATTTTTGCTTATATATAATATATATAATATATATAAATATAATAATATATAATATAATATATATAATAATATAATATATAATAATATACTATATATATATACTATTTAGTGATTTTTTTGTATTTTTCAAAACCTCTGCTGCCAAAGTATGCTACGTAGATTGTTACGAGTAAAGTTTTAAGTAATTCTATCCACGCTTCATCTATCTTAAAGTCTATCTGTAAGCTATCAAGCACAATGTAGATCGTAGTGGCAAGAGTGAGATATATAAGCGTTATTGGTCGTACATTCTTACTCAACCAACTATCGGAAGTCATATCAGACTGCCAACGCTTACTCACTTCCTGAATCTCTTGAGAGTCAATTTCAAGCAGTTTTAAGGCAGTTTCTTTGTCTTGTGTGGTAAGGGTATCATCTTTCGCTATAAGTCGCTTAAACACCCCTAAGAATCCGTTATCGGGCAATATATCGCCCATGCCATCGCCAAGCGTAGAACCTACTGATGTTAAGAATCTGCCTACTTTAGTGTCCTTAAACTTCTTTTTACTCATATTTTCTAAATTGTAATTGAAAGATAAATAAGTATATATTTAGCTCATTGAATTTATACCTACCTGTTGCAGGGTAATAAGATATACCTGCTATAAACGAGGTAGGAAATAATAGTATAATTGAAAAACTACGCATAAGTCCATATTACTTCTTTTGCCTTTTCAGGGTCTATATCTACGTGGATAAAACTGTTTGCTATCCCTATACGCTTAAAACCTACGTCTAAAAGGCAGTTAATTAAATGGTATCTATCAACAGAGCTTGAACACGCTATATCCACAGCTAACCCTCTTAAATGACTACTGTTAGGCGTTCCACCTACTTTATCATTGTGTTTTTCTGTGCGATACCCTGAGTTAATTTTTATGGGTTTGTCAAACTTATCTCTAACCTCGTCTAACATCTCTAAGATATCAGGATGCATTTTCTTACCACTTCCCACTTCATCAGGGCTATCAAACTCTGTATAAGTAAAATACTTCATTCGCAATCTTTATATTTAAAGTTCTGACCTGTAACAGATAGCTTCTCGATCACATCGCTTTGTAGGTTTCTTAGTAGTGCTTCAATGTTATCCTTTTCCTCTACAAGTTGTTTTACCTTTGTTTCAAGACTTTGGCTTTTCGCTTGTAGCTCTGCAACTTCCTCAGGGTTCTTACCTATGAATGTGTAGATCACAACTGACAGAGAACCTACTAACATACCCACAATTACTTTAAAAATATCGTTATTCGTTTCAGGTATCTCATAAAAAGCTAAAAATAGCAAGAGAGCCATCACAAGGAAAAATATAACCCCTGCACCTATATAACCCCTAAGCTCTTTATCTTTAGTCATTTTTGTTTTTTAGTTCCCACCATTTTTGTACAGTATATCCAATCGATACAATGAGTAAAAGTATTTTTAATCCATCCTCTAAAACATCTAAGGTGCTTACTGTGATTGCAGAAAGATTAAGCATATAAACTCTAAACGATGTTAAATCCATGATCTTAACTTTTAAACGACCAACCTGCAAAGGTATGTACACCATTACCCTCTACTGTTATTTCATAAGACTTCCAACCATAAGGCGATTCGTCTAAATCATTCCATAATACATCTACTGAGTATTTGTCTGCTTGTTCGCCTTCTGATGTAAATTCATCTAACTCTTCATCAAAAAAAGGTTCTGTTATCCATAAATAGCCAAGTTTTACTATCGTATGATTACCTGATAGCCACTCATTACCTTCATCGTCTGTATTGTGTGGAAGAGTAGCTATTTTCTCTTCTGCTTGTTCCTGTGAGTTAAACTCGTATTTTTTAAATATCGCCATTTTCTTAACTTGTTAAAGTTGTTAATTCACTATCGCTTAGTGCTTCGTTAAATACTAACGCCTGTTTTATTTTACCAAAAAATAAATTACCACCTGCACCATTATCAAAAGCAAGTTCACTTAATAAACCTGCTGCAAACGTAGTGCCATTTGTGTCGGTAGATACTTCTGTACCATCAACCCATAAAGCAAAATCGTTTTGTTTGTATTTGAGTGCTACTTTATGAAAATCAGTTATTGTGTATGATTGAGTAGTTAAAACAGCTTGATTTGAACCATTGTAAATAACGCCTAAAATTCTATTACTAACACTTGTGAATCCAATTCTAACTACATTACCTGAAGTTGAATTACTTATACTTAACCTTCTCTCTGATAAATCATTATCAAGTGCCGAAAACTCTAAAAACAAAACACCCTCTTCGCTATTTATATCTGCACTTGTAGCTGAACCATTACAAGCATCGGCTGAACGTGTTACCTGTGTGGCAGAATTTGGCGAAGGTATATAGCTTGTTTCAAAATCGCCAACCTCTAATTGAGTACCCCAAGCGTATATATAGCTTGAACCGTCGCCTTGATAAGTGTTATTAATTCCGTTTATAGTAGTATTATTATTCGGTCCGATTAGCATAGTTGCTGTACCTGATACTTGATACATTCTTACTTTTACTCTGTACCAATCGTTACCATAATCTGTAACACTTGTTTCTACGTTTACAGGCGAGCCTGATTGTTCAGTGTCTGTTATCGTTCCGTTTTCTAAATTTACACTTATACCATATCTATTTGCGTTGCTATATGTTCTAAAATAAATATAGGCGTTTGTTCTCGTTCCTTTTTTAAGGAAGCAGGTAAAAACTAAATTATTTGCTGTTGTGGTTGAGCTTACTACTTTTGATATAAAGTGAAATGTATTTGATGAATTTTCTACAATCTTACTCGCATTAACACTACCATCAGGCGATACAGCTTGGTTATCTGCTGTAGTAACATTTTCATCAACCCAATTACTTAATGCCTCTGTATAGTTTGAGTAATTTAAACGCTGTGGTTCTAAAAGTAAATGAGGGCAATCGCCTGCAACACCATTAGTCAAAGGATAGTTTAAGCGTGGTATATTACTTCCTACATCCTCAATTAACCCATCTTTATTTACCCTTGTAGCTGTCGTATTACTTCTGCTATGTGTAAAATCCCCATCGCCATTAGCAGGTAAAACTGAATACAATGTACTCGCTTTAGTTCCTGATGGTATTAACGCTATACTTGCTTTATCGTATAAACTCATTAGTTAAAAATTAAAGTTTCAAAATTCTGCATAATGCTTGTAGCACCTTCTGATGTGCCATTATCTAAAGTAACTCTACTTGCGTGGTCTGTTGCAATACCTATTACTTTGTAAAGATTTGCAGTATCTAAAGTTATATTTGGTGTTGATGTGCCACTTGTAACGCCTAAGCCATTACCTACTGTAAGCTCTGTAACTGTACCTACATTTGTTGTATATCCTGCATCATTAGTCCATTGAGATATATTACCACTTTTATTTGTAAGCGTATCAGTAGATGATGCTGTAATATAATTTGCACCATTTGTAAGTTGATTGTTATTATCAGGGATTGTTGTATCCCCTGCTAATGCAGTAGTAGATGTAGTACCTAATTCTAAGTTAGAAGTACCTGCACCTATTGTAGCTCTAACTGTCGCTGCATCTGCATCATCTAAAAACGATTGAGCAAAAGAGCTGATAGTTGTATTAGCAGGTAAACTTAAAGTCTTGATATCTGCATCTACTTCACTATCCATCAATGCACCTGCTGCTGTAACATTTGCAGTATCGGTAACATCTGCGTTCTCTTCAATACCTGCTAACTTAGTAGATGATGTACTATCAAAACTTATTTTAGCGTTGTTAGTTGTGATATCACTCGCTTGTTGGGTGGTTATACCAACTTTGGCTGTGTTTGCAGCTACACTTGTGTTAGCAGATACCCTTGCTTCTGTGTAGTATAAATTAGTTGTACCCTCTGAAATATCATCAGTATCAAGTACTACATCGCCTGTTTGGGTATTAACACTATCAACAGCAGCAGTAGGGATTGTTGGTTTGTTAAGAATAAACGCATCACTATTAGTATCTGTTTCATTCCAATTAGCTTGTACGTTTACTTCTGCACCTGCTTCTATCCCTGAAAGTTTAGTAGCATCATCTGTGGGATAACTATTCTTTGCAGTGTTTGCTGTGATTGCATCTGCTTGGGTAGTCGTGATACCTACCTTCGCATTGTTAGTAGTAATATCAGCAGCTTGTTGAGTTGTAATGCCAACCTTAGCATTATTGGTGGTAATATCACTTGCTTGTTGTGTTGTGATTCCTACCTTAGCTGTGTTAGCTGTAACAGCAGAGTTTGCAGACACTCTTGCATCAGTAAAGTACAAGTTAGATGTACCTTCTGTGATATCGTCTGAATCTAAAACTACTACACCTGTTTCGCCATTTACAGAAGTAACTGCATCGGCAGGGTGTGTTAAACTTTCCCAACCTTCGTTTTTTCTTACATAAGAATCGCCATCATTAGGTGCTTCAGGAAAAGATACTTTTGCAGAGTTAGTAGTAATAGCGTTTGCCTGATCTGTCGTTATGCCAACTTTTGCGTTATTAGTAACTATATCTGCTGCTTGTTGCGTGGTTATGCCTGTTTTTGCTGTATTAGCTGCTACTGCACTATTGGCTGATACACGAGCATCGGTATAATATAAGTTTGTAGAACCCTCGCTTAATTCATCGGTGCTTGTTGGGTTCACTTCTGCACCACTTTCTATACCTGCTAATTTTGTACTGCTTGTACTATCAAAGCTGATCTTAGCGTTATTTGTTGCTACGTTTGATTCTAAGGTATCTAAATCGACAGCTTGTGTTACTGTGATATGCCCTACCTTAGTTGCATCAGCAGAAGGATAAGTATTTTTAAGGGTGTTGGCTGCTACGCTTGTGTTTGCACTTACACGAGATTCTGTATAGTATAGGTTGCTTGATCCTTCGCTTATATCGTCCGTATCTAAGACCACATCGCCTGTCTGTGCGTTTACGCTTGTAACAGTATCAAGTTCGGTGCTATCTACATAGTCTTTTACTGCTGCAACAGTAGGGATAGAAGTATCGTTATCATTGTTTGCAATCCCATCTGCTTCGTCAACAAACTTTGTGATCGTAATGTTTTCGCCTGTATCTTTCAAAGAACCAAAAGAAACAGTACCTGATGCCACTACACGACCATCAGTAGATACGCTGACACCTGTACCATTACCTGCACCATCGGTAAGCTCAACCTCGCCACTGATAGCATTGTTATCATCAGTTTTGATTAGCCCCTCGTAGGTGTCCTTTATTCTTTTGTTTTGAAGATTTGCCATACTTTACTTTCGTTCTTTTGCAAAAATCTTTTTAATTTAACTATGTTCTTATTTTTTGGTTTGTATCTTACAGTACCCATCCGTTGAATAAACTATCTTTATCAGGATAAACATCACTATCTGAGTTGCTATTGTACTCAGGGAACGTAGAGCTATTAAAACTCATATAATCAATAAATCTACGTGTGTAATACTCTGCTGTATCTCGTGCTTTACCTACCAAATAATCAACCTCTGATTTGCTTACACTTTCGCTATTTTCTGATGTGTGCTTAAATACACCACCATTTTTTATTTGATATGCAGCATAAGGCAAATAAGACACCTGAGCCCACCATATAAGCATGGGTTGTACATAGTCATTAACAAGGTTGAGATAATCGCCTGTAAGCGTACCTGCAACGATATCTGCACTAATCTTATTGTATAGATCTGTACCTAAATAGTTTTGTACTTCAATCTCTTGTGCGATCTTGATAAACTGTATAAATTTATCTGTGTCAGTATTACCATCTATGATACTGTTCTTAACAAGGTCTGTACGTGATATAAATAGTGCTGTTGCCATATTAAGATGGATAAGCCCCTTTTGTTGGGGTGTTAATTGGTGCTATTTCTGATTTCTTTTTACCTCTTGGCTTTGGTTTGTAGCTTTTAGGTATGTCTTTTGTTTTTTTATAGTCAGATATATCTTCGCTTTTTTCTTTATTTTTCTTTAAAACATATAAAACTTCCTTCCATATATGGCGGCAGTAAATACCGCCCTTATGTTCAAAAAGCGAAAATTTCTTATTATTATGCATAGGCAATTCAGCAGCTTTAAAATTAAGATTTCGTGATGCTCTATCTATATCCTCTAAACGATATACAACACCTGCTTTAGATGCAGCCATCATATCACTACAAAATCTTCTTGATTTACCACCTGATTTTCTTGACCCAACTGCATACTTATATCTAACTTTGTAATTAGATTTGTCTAAATAACTAAAGCCACTTGGTTGACTTGCAACTTGATAAAGGTTTTCTTTTTCTTTCACAAAATTACTTACCCATTCCTCTTCGCTTACGTTTTCTTTATCGTAATCTCTTTCGTCAACTAATTCCCATTCGCCTGTAACTATTTCGCCCTTTAAAGCATCAAATATATTATCATACATTTCATCAGTTAAACCATCTTTTGACAGTTCCTCTTTGCTCATTTTAACCCCTGTTTCCTCTTCTCGTGTTTCCATATCGGCTACATTGTCAAGGTCAGTAAACTCTAAAGGTTGTAAGGTCTTAAAGTATAGATTGAGTGAGATGTTATTATACGCAAGTATCTGATCGAAGTTCTCAATAAGCAATCTTTGAAACGGACGAATAACTGTGTTATCCATAAGGATAGTAGCTGTTTTAAGCTCATCTGCGTTGTTTCCAAGCCCTGTATTGTCTTTAATTCCTAAAAGCATAGGCGACACTACCCTGTGGGAAACGAGGACTTTTTTTCCGCTCTCAGTACTCAGAAATTCGTACTGCTGATGAGCATCAGATAATTGTATAGGTTCGATTGTAGCAGCAGTTTCTGCATTATCGTTAAACGCTAAGATAAACTTACCTGCGTTACTACTACCACTAAACTTCTCATAGATACGTCTTTCAATTAGTTCCCTTTGCTCAGGATCAGGCGTTCCATTATTCATGTTAATCAACATGGACGGGCTAAGCCCTTGAAGGATATTGTTAAGATGAAAGTTAGATATCTCTTCCTCTAACTCTGCGTATTGTGTACCCCCTTGATAGTCAACAGGCGAATAGTACTTAAATCCTGCACGATAAGGTTTGATGTACATAATTTCTAAGCCCTCTTTAGAAGTTCCAAAAGCAGGGATACGTTTTATCTCATCGCTCTTTTTATACTTAGCCCAATCGTAGTGATAAAAGTACGCTTCTATTTCGCCTTTGTCATTACACTTTTCAGCTCGTAATGTTTCAACAGGGATATGTTCAAGTTTTACGATTTTAGTTCTATCCTTAGAGTAGATTACTTGCAAAGCACATTGACCCATTAACTTTAAATCGTATGCTAATTTTCTAACACAATCAGCATTAAACAAAGATACCATCTGTGCGTATTGGTCGGGCTTTCTGTTGCTATCAGTAGCATCTAAGCCCTTACCATAAATCATCTCACTAATTGCAGTAATACAAGCGTTATTTGTTGGGCTGCCATTATAAAGGTCGATAAGGTGTTGGAAGTAGTTGTTATCTTCGCCATAAGCAACCCATTGCTGATTACGAATTTCTTTTACAGCAGGGCTTGTGTAGGTGCTTAGGTTAACTATTCTTAAATCGTTTTTCATAATATAATATAATCGTTATCGTAGCTCGTATCTATGGTGTATTCGCCATCGTTAACTGAGTAATAGTTATTCGTATCTTGGTCGACTGTTTGGTCTGTGCAAAATACTTTATCTTTATATATAACGTTGCTACCTTCTTTTATTGTTAAATCATAAAATCTACCCTCAGTAAGAGATAATGATTCACTTATAACTAAATGGTTTTTGTCAGTAGTAGCAGATGATGTATATGTAACAGATGTGTTTGTAGAGTCATCCCTAAATATCATACTCACATTCGTTGCATAAGAACGTGGTATAACCTTTATGGTCTGAGCATCCGTTGATGTAGTTAGTTTTATCATAATACTATAAACTCGTTATCAGCAGAGTGTGTTACATATTGGTTTTTGTTAATCTGATAGTATGAGTTCGTATTTTGGTCTATCGTTTGATCTGTACAGAACATCATACCCTTAAATATCTTGCCTAATTCATCTTGTAATACAAAAGTATAATAAGTATCCTCTGTAAGTCTAAATTTATTATTTATGGTTAGATATGTACTTCCCTCTGCGTATGTAAATGTTAGAACGTCATTTTGCCACTCAATCTCTGCACCATTAAAAGTCGCTTCGTATGTGTTCCATACTTTAGCATCAGATGTATATTCTGTAACTATGTTTGTTGATTCGTTTCTAACAAATAACAAAAGCACACCTGATACACCTCTGCGTGGTATTACATCAATACTTTGCGAATCTGTCGATGTAGTTAAGATATGCATACCTATATAACGTATAGATTCTGAATTTTGTGTAATAAAAAAGGGGGCTTTTACACCCCCTAACAATAACTAAACCAAAATAAATAAACTCTTTGCTAATATACAAAAAATTTATGGTGTTGGGTTAATTGGCGCTGATGAATCATCAATAGGTAATGCTGATACAAAGAAAGGTGGTGCTGTTTCCTGAGCAGTAAGGGTAAGTGTGAATCCACTTAAATCCCCCATAGCTGCACCTGTAACAACTGTACCCCCTGTAACTTCGCTTCCATGCTCTTTACCTACTAAAAAGCCATTACCATTGTAATCTTCCACAACGATTTGAGGTCGACCATGAGCTAAGAGCTTAATCTGCTCTTGAGTAGCTACATCTAAAAACGTAAATGTAACATTAAGGGTTGACTCATAAAAAGTAGTGCCATTTTCTCTTGATGAGTTAATAGCAGTTTCTAATGATGAATTACCCTTGATTTCATATTTGTAGAAAGATACGCTATCATCTAAAGTGATTGTACCTGAGCTGTCAGTTAAGGCAGCGGTAGTACTTGTATAAGGGGCAAAGTAAATGTTTTTCAGCCCACCTACACCACTCTTACATGGTAAGGCTCTTCCGTTTGATACTGAACAAGGCATATTTTTTTATTTTAATAAAAAAGGGTAGGTAGGCACTTGGCTTACCCACCCCTTTTAAGTTAGAGAATTATTGATTATGCGTAGAGAACGATATCAGAACCAATACCATGTTGTACACCTGCTGTATAGCGCATAACTACACGCACGTTTTGTGAACCATCAAGGTCAGCCATATCGATAACTTTAACTTCGTTTCTGTCATCTAATAGACCTGTACCAAAGAATAGGTTAGACTTCTGAGCAGCTACTGCTGTGTTATCAGCAAGACCACCTGTTGCAAACAAAGGAATCCCTTGGAAGTTCATCTCAGTTTGTCCTACGTGATACAAATCTCTATAACCCAAAGCAGCTTGTGCGCCTACATACGCTTTAGCGATGTTTTGAGAGATATAGATAGTTAAATCTTCTTTACCATATACACCACTTGGGATAGCATCTACGATTTTTTGAAGCTCAGCAATTACGTTTGAAGTAGTAACTGTACCTGCAACAACGTCAACTACGTCTGTATCAGCAGCGAGTAGAGTTTCAAAACCATCAAAGTTTCCTTCCCCTGCGCTACCTTGCCAAATAGATACCTCAGTTGCTTTAGCAACCTCAGCAGCTACACGTGCGATAACGTAGTCAGAGAACAATGGGGGTAGCTCATCAAAAGCAGAGAATCCCATTTGAGCAGCTTCCCAATCAGAGTGCAATTCTTTCTTACATACTTGTAAGTTAACTTGCAATTCAGTTGGTGTAAGTACTTTCTCAGTTAGAGTAAGACCTGATGTAGATGAGTCAAAGTCGCAATCAGCAGAGCGTACAAGATTTGAGAACGCACCTACTTTCATAGCAGCTTTGTACTTAATGTTTGGTAAGATAGAGATAGCACCTTTGTCAAGTGTATCAGCACTTAGAAGGGCAGCACCGAGATATTTCCCTGCAAATTCCCCTGCATAAGTACTTCCTGTAATAGTTGGATTTGGCATTTTATATAAATTTAATTGTTAACAATTTTAGACATTACTTTGTCAAAAGTACTTTGCTTTCTGTTTTGCGCATACTTAAGACTTACTTTTTGTTTGGGTTCAGGGTTATGAGTGATCGCTTCTGTGGCAGGTGTTTCAGATAGTTCCTCTTTCACTTGCTCTTCCACTTCGCTCATTTCCTCTTTCTTTTCAATCATCTGCTTGATTTCCTCAACCAATGATCTTACTTCTGCTAACTCTTCTTTAGTAGCATACTCAGCTTCCACCTCTTCCTCAGTTTCTAATTCCTCAGATACTTCCTCAGATGCTTCAACTTCCTCTTCCTCTTTGGCTTCTGCTTTTTTGATTTCAGCAATCAAACCCTCTTCCTCAACGACAAGGATTTGACCATCTTCCATTTGGTATTCGCCAACAGGAACAGCCACTTTCTCATCGTCTGTAAGGATAAAGATTTCATTACCTGCTTCAAACGCTTCTGCTTCAAGGACAGTTCCGTTTTCGAGTTTCGCTTGTGCTAACTCTACTACTTGGGATTGCTCGATATTTTCCACAATATCAGCAGTATCTTCCCCAAGATAGGTCTTGATTTTACTTAGAATTTCTGTCGCTTTCATAATATAATAACGTATTTAAAAATTAATTTGTATTTTGGGTTAAACTTTCCCAATACCTTGTGCTCTTAATGAGCCATCACAGCACTTAATAGAGTACGTATTATCCTCGCATAAACAGGCACGTCTTGAACCCTTAGGGCTTGTTCTCGATGGTGTGATAAATCGTTTCAGTCGTTTAATCATTTTCCTTGACCTCTGTATTTTTTCTTATATAGCTTTGAACCTTTAATACTACTCATTTTGGTTTTAGCGTGTACACCCTTTCTGCGTACCTTTGGCTTTAATACTTTTATGTAATCTATGCGTTTAGCCATTAAACTTCTTTAGATTGTTTTAATGAAGATATTGCACCCCTTAATGCTTTTAGTTCAGAATCATAATCTTTATCGTATAAACCATTGTAAACATTTTTAGCAAATTGGTCTAAACTATTAGGGCTAATACCTAAGCTATCTACTTCTTGTTTAAACTTAGCAGAGTTTTTATTAATTCTTGCTTGACGTGTTACATTACGCTCTAAAACATCAATAGCAGAAGCTAAGTCTTTAAAAGCGTTTCTAATTGAAGGTCTTGCTTTATCTTCGCCTTTACCATTGGCTAATACATCTGATTCAATATCCTGATATATAGCTAACTCTACTTTCTCTTTGCTAAATAGCATTTTGCTTACATTCTTTTCGCTCATAATTATTTATTTAATAGGGATACAATTAGGTACTTTTTTTCCGTTTTTCATTTTCATACCATATTGGACGTATCCATCTTGGCATGGTTTTTTAAGATTGTGCTGTTCGCAAGGCATATACCATACCTTACCCTCGTACTCGTGTTCGTGGTAACTCTCACAACCTATATCTTTTGCTGCTGCTATTGCTAATTCTTTTGTAGCAAACGCAAGTCTATCATCTATGATCGCCATCTCGTCATTTAGAACCTGAGAAGCTAAATCTAATTCGCCTAACTCTTTTAACTTGCTTTCAGCCCAACGCTTACCTGCTTTACCACCCCATAGAAGATATGAGATAGTGCCACACGCTTTAGTATCGCTTTCATCGTAGTACTCTTCTGCTCTGCTTAAATATGAGTACATACGTTTGATAGTTTCTTTTGAGATGGGTTTGCCTTGTGCTAATTGTTGCGCTCGTATCTTACCTACATCAGTAGCACATTTGTTGTTTACTTTCTCGTTAAGTTCAATACCACGCTTTGCGTTATTCTTTACACCACTTGGATAATCAGAGTAAGATTCTAATTCCTCTTTTTTGCCCTCTTTGTATCTGCCATCCTTTTTAACGATTCTACGAATGTATTTGAGCATATCCTGTGCTTCGTCTTCGTCAAAGTCATTAATAGGTTCTTTAGGGCGTTCCATTTTATCAGCAAAGTAACCTTCAATAGAGAAGCCCTTAACTTTTCCTGTTTTTACAAACTGTTCCCATATCTCTTCGTTGTTGACTTTTACAGCCCCCATCCAAGTTCCCACAGGTACATTTAGTCCGTACATTCTGCTTTTGTCGTGTTTCTCGTCCTCTACTATCCAACTCTCTACAAGTGTTAATCCGTTAATGCTGTGCTGATGTTCTAATGTGGCTTTGTTTTGATTGCCATTCTGTAAGTATAGCTGTGATGCTTTCTCTACTGTATCTTTTGAGAAGTAAATATAATACTCATCATCGCCCTTACGTCTGTATATCGGTTTGTTTGGGATAAGTAATGCACCGAGTAGGATACGCTTCTCGCCTGATACCTCAGCAAGTTTTATCTCTTCGTTTTTAAGTGCAATAAAATCCTCTTCAATTGCAGGGTTCTCTACGACAGATATCGCTTCTATCCCTGTTATCTCTTGATCGTCTAATATAAGTTCTACGATTCGCATATATATATAACGTATTTAGTTTAGTTTTTGTATTTTATCCTATCGATGCACCCTCTACGATGTTTCTGTCTAATTCCTGTGCTGTGCTTACATCGTTTGACACTACAAACGCTTTAACAGGTTGCTGTGCTTGACCACCTATTGCTTCTGCTAATTGATTCGTATCTGATGCACCTACAATGTTAAATGCAGGGGGTACTGATTGTGATTGCGCTGCTGCTCTTGGTGCTGTGGGTGTTACTGATGCTGCAGAGCCACCACCTAAGCCACCTGCTACACTTTTTGACTTACCTACTGCCTGAGTGATTGCACCAATAATACCAACTGCCTGTAATGCGTATCCAATCAACATCGGTATATTTTGAGGAAAACCAACCTTAGCAGTTTGTGCCGTACCCTCTGCTACTGCTGCTGACGAACGAGCTGCTACTAAACTTGAAAACGTAATTGTTTTACGAGCTTCTGCAATTAGTTCCTGAGCGTTCAAAAGTTGCTTAGCTATGAGTGCTGCTTTACCTGCTGCTGTTTCAGCACCAAACAACGCTATGGCTTGATCTACTACTTTTTTCTTTGCTGCTATTCTACGATTCTCAATATCTAATTCAGATGCAAGGACACGCCCATCTCTTGCTTGTTTATCAGCATCTAATTGAGCTTGGCTTTCTGCTTCAAGTTTTTTAACATTGTTGTTATAGTCGGTTTGTAAAGCTAATAGTCTTTCGTTTTTTTCAGCTTCGTCTGTTATCTCACGCTCTATAAGAAGTTTCTTTGCTTCGTAGTCTTGTTTTAGCTCTAAGCGTTCTATTTCACGCTCAGTCTTACCAATAAGGGCTAATTCATTTACAAGGTCTTTCTGCTCTCTAAGTAGTGAGTTTGCGTTTGTTTGTTGCTCACTTCTAAACCCTGTGATTTGTGCTTCAATACCTGCCTGTTCGTTAAGGGCTTCCTGATAAGCTATTTGTAAATCTACATTATCTTTGTTTTTAGCTAATTCTGCTTCTGCTTGTTTAACTCTTGCATCAGCGTTAGCCATCATTGTTTTTTCCTGCTCATCAAGTAGTTTGCCTAATTCATTGTTGGCAGCAATACGTTCCTCAAAACTTTTGCTTTCATCATCTCTGATTTGTCTTAGCTGCTCTGCTTGTCTATCGTACTTTTCAATTAAACCCTGATTAGCTGTTTCAGCAAGTCGTGCAGATTTCTCTAATTGTACGTTAGCTGTTGCTGCATTGACAGTTTCTTTAACGTAGTTAGATGTAGCTGTTGCAACCTTAGTAATACCTTCGCCTACTTTGTCAACTGTACCATCAACACCTGTAAGAACATCTACAAACTCTTTACTCGCTGCTTTTGCTGATTCAGCTGCACCTGAAAAATCGCCCTCAAAGAATTGTTTAACTGCTTTACCTGCAAGTCCTACTGTATCAAGCATTGAGTTAAAACGCTCAATAATGTTATTTTTAATTGCACTACCTAAATCTTTTATGGATTGCAAAGGATCGTCAAACACACTCTTAAAGAATCCTGTAACAGCACCTAAGTTGTTAACTAAGAAATTAACAAAGTCATTAAAAGCGATAGATACAACCTCAAAAGATGTGTTAAAAAAGTCTGCTGCTTTTTGGTTCTGCTGAAAAATCTCTGTGAGCTTTGCAAACGCTGCTACCACAAGACCAATTCCTGCTGCTTTAAGTGCAGTACCAATACCCTTAATTCCCTTAGAAACACCTTTTGTAGCATCCCCTACATCCTTAAAACCTTCCTCTGTTGACTTAGTGAGATTTTGGATTTCGCCTTTTACGTCCTTAATCTCTTTTATTGCCTTATCGGTTTTAGCTTCTAACTCTACTTGGATTTTTTTAGCCATTCCATATCGTTTTTAAATTGTTTAAATGCCTGTCTAAAATTCTTAGGCAGGTAATTCTGTCCTTTAGCTATTCGGATATTTTCCGAGCCATCTTTTACATAGGGTAGTAACTCTAAGATATTCTGTATCATAATTCGTTTAATAGTTCTATGTTTGATTCGCCTGTTGCTAAGTTCGTTTCTATGCTGTTGATCTTATACCTTTTGCCATTGATATCAAACCTATCAGCAAGTGTAAAATTCAAAAGTATTCTAAGGGGTAGATATGCCTTTACTTTTGTTATTCTGTTCTTTGTGTTGAACACATCTGTAATATAAGTGCTATAATAGTTTTCAAATAGCGTACCTGTAAAACTACTATCGCCTGTATATTCGTTTTTCTCTAACTTAAAATTGATATTGGCAGTAGATGTACCCGAGCTAAAAGAAACGCTGTTAGAGGGCATATTTACGCTTCCCGATACAGCTGAGTGTGTGCCATAACTACCATCTTCATTTACTACGTCTATAAAGCTGATTGTTTCTGAAGGGTTTGTGTATACAGGATAGAATAGTATTGGTTTTCCTATGTAACTCTCTTGGTTGTCATCTACGCTATAACCCCATTGTATATCTGTTTGGCTTTCGTCATCTAAATCGTAAATTCTTTCGTATTTAGGGTGTCCAAATGGGGCTACTATACTATATAAACCACCATCAACTTCTGCACCATCTTGATCTTGATAATCTGCTTTTCCCCACTCTTGACCAAATAGTTGATTATGTGTAGCTGCTAAAAATGTATCTGTATCTTCATAACTAAAAGATATTTCTCTATAAGGTAGAGCTAAGTTAACTTGACTGCTTTTTACATCTACAAACTCGCTTATATCGTATGCTGTACTTATTGATTTTTTGTTTGCATAAAAGTCATCTAAGGTGTCAACGTATATAGTGCCATCATTCTCTACAAAAGTAGTGAGGTTAAACATCTTAAACAATCCTGTCAAAAAGTCTATTACTTTTATCTCAGGTATTTGTTCAGATATAATAAATTCAAAATCAGCAGCAGCAGTAAAGTTTGTTTTGCTTATTTCTGTTTCAATAAAAAAGTAAACAGGATGGTTTCTTACACGAATATCCCATTTAATTTCAGTGAATGTAGTTGCTGTTGTATAAGTTAAATTTACTACATAAGAAGCACCACTTTGCCAATAGGATAAAAGACTAATTATTTTGCTTGTGCTTGTAATGCTACTTTCTGAGTATATCTCGCTTCCGTTTCTCGTTATACTTATGCTATAAGGGTTTGTATTAGTTCTGTTTAGTACTAATCTAAATTGATCTTTATCGGTATCAGCAGGTTGAGTTAAAACAAAAGTAGTGCCACCTGTAATATAACCTAAATGAGGTGCGCCTGATGGTGTTGTAGTACGTGTGAACCCTGTAAAATCTAATACTGTTGTAAATTCATCAAACTGCCCACCACTTGATACTACACCCTTTTTTCTGTGCAGCCACATATATAAATCATAGTAAGCATCATTTGAGGTGTTAAAGAAGTCTGTGCTGAATGTTATACCATATCTGTCCTCAATAGCTTCTATGATTTTATGTACCCTAAGTGCGTATTTTAGTTCGTTCCATGCAAGACCATGATTATGAGACCCACCACCTGTGTGATTAAATAGATTGCCTGTGTTAGGTGTGTTATCCCCACTATCGTAGTAAAGTCTTTCTGTGTGAGTAATAATCGGTGCTAAAACGTGATTAGCTATTTCATACCCTTGACCTGCTGTAAATATCTGCTCATTTAAAGTCAAAACAGTAGATACAGGTGTACCCGTTATGTAAGTCGTTTCGTTTGTAGATGTGTTTAAAATTAAATCGCCTACACTAACAATACCAAAACCACTTGAGTCTGTAATTGATGTACCACTTATTGAGTCTATTGTACCTGTTGAGTTTCTCGATGGGTTTCTTTGTAAAGCTCTTTTTAAATCATCAGGCGCAAAAACTTCATTGTATTTATTTAACTCTGATAATGCACTTAACTTATCCTCGCCTAAAAGGTCTTTAAGTGTTACCGTATTACCAAAGAATGTAATGCGATAAGACTTAGGTCTGCGATTCTGCAAGTCAACACCTTCTAACTTTATCTTACCTTTTTTAAATGGTAGGTAGTTTAATTCAAGTGTAGCATCTTTTTTTGTTCTCGCATCAAAGCCACCTGTGATATCAAAGTTATAATAGTGTTTGAATATCTTGTTATTCGTTTTAGAAGCAGGTAGAGTAAAAGTCTTGGTAAACTCTGTAAATACCTTAGCGATATCCTTTACGTTTTGGATAGACTGTGTGATAGATACGCTTTCATCTTTAAACATATCCACTCTTTGCCCCTCTATATATAGCTGTATGCTTTGCACTATCTAATGTTATTTATCTTATCAAAAGCGTGTTCAAAATCAACTGTGTAGTTTGCAAGTTTGTCATTAACACTTGTCTTGTATGTAATTGACTTAGTTAATGGGATAACAGGTATAACTCGTTCCTCTGTTTCTGTTATCTCTGTGTACCATACCTGCTCACTTAATAATAGTTCCTCTAACACAGCGTTATGATCGTCATTGACGTATCCTGTATTCATTGTGATTCTATCCTTACCCTGAGATAAAAACGCTTGTTGTTGGTGTTTGTACGTTTTGTAGCTTAGGGTAGATTGGTCGAATATAGATGCCTTAAACTGCTCAGATGTTACGTTTGTGGATTCTACTGATTTCTTAAAGAACCATAAGTCCTGCAAAGCACCATACTTATTAACGAATGTAACTTTGTAGGGTTCGTACTTACACTCATTAATCGTATTGATTTTAACAACCTCTACACCTGCATCTGTATCAATGATAACCTCGTCTACTTCGCCTATGTTATATCGCCTTAAAAACAAGTCTAAGCAATCGCTATCCTCTAATGTACCACCATCGTTTACAACTCGTTCCCTGTATGTATCGTTATCATCTAAACCACTTACTGTAATGTATTCTATTTGACCATTTGTGTTATTCACATCAACCCCTGCCGATGGTATACTTTGAGTTCGTTTCTCTTCCCCTTTGTATAAGAATGTTACTGAGTTAGCGTCCTCTGTAAATACAGGGATTCTTACATTATCGTAGTTTAATCTAAATATAGTATTGTTTGACATTAATAGTCCTCTTGATAGTTCAGGGTTTGTACCTTCGTGAAAGTAACCATAACCATCGAACGCTATATAGTCAACAGGCGTAGGTGTTTCAGAGCCACTTGTTTTAGTTAAAGTTAATGTAGGTCTAACCCATACACATTGACTATCATATTCACCATCAAACTCTATATCAAGATAATCTCTAACAAGTTCTGCTATCTCATACACTACATAGTTGTTACTGTCTATTGGCGTTTTAGTTATTGTGTATCTAAGTTCGCTTGATGTAGGTGTGGTAAGTTTTGCGCCTGTGTATATGTATAATTCCATTTGCGCACTTGTAAGCGTACCACTTGCAGGTTCTGCTTTTACATAAAAGGGGCTTCGTACGTTTATCTTTGTAGCCATTATATTAAGTTTTCTAAATCTTTAGCAAATTGCTCTTGTAATTCTTTTGGTAGGTTAGTAAATGCTTTCTCAAACGGCTTAGTAAAAAACAGGGATGGCTTAATACCATAGTTCTTAACAATCGTAGCAAGTGCAAACCCTGTCTGCTTGTAGCTTAAAAACCTACCCTTTTTATCTCTAAACTGTATTCGCTTTGCAGATGCCCACTTACCAAACGTACCTGTGGCACTTTCTAACCCTACAAGATTAGATGATTGCTTGTAACTAAAGTTGCTTAAAGACTTACCACCACGTACACCCTTAACACCACGATCTTGAAACATACCATAATCTTCCATCTCAAAGTAAAGTCTAAAACCTTGACTTACTTCCTCTATGGTATAGCCAATAGAATCGTACAACTCTTTTGATGTATTCTTTTTGCCTTTAGTAAGGTTTGTTCGTGATTGCTGCACTACATACTTACCGAAAGCCCTTAGAGCTGCTTGTGTTTCTTTTAGCTGCATACGTTAATATCGTTTTCTATAAGCACGTCAAAGGTTGTAGCCCATCCTGCAACAGAGTTCTCAAACCTATCATAAAAAGGTTCACAGCTTGGGTCGCCATCTAATTGATACTTTGATGTGTATAACGTACCCATTCTAAGCACCTGAATTACTTTGTTAATAACAGCAAGTTGTGTGTTAAGTACATCCTGCTCATTATCGTTATCCCTAAACACATCTACTACTGCGTCTTTGCTTTGATCTACTACATCCATTGTAAGGATACTCATACTAAACCTAAGTACCTGCTCTTCTAATGTTACGTTATTAATTACAATGTGTGCAAGTGGGAAGATTGTTTGTTTGTTTAGGTCAATATCTGTTATATCGCCTGTGGTAACTGTATTGATGTTATCATCAGCGAGTAATTGGTCTTTGATTGTGTTGGTTATTTGATAGAACCCTCTTGCACCTTGATTAGCCATTGAATTTACTTTTTATTTGTCTTGCTTCTAACTCTGCTTTGTCTTTCATAAAACTTAGGGCATATAAACATTGATGAGTGTTTAATTTAGTGATATCTTCAAATCGTCCAATATCCCCCTGAGCGAGTGCGTAAAGTGATTGATACCACCCCCATTTTCGTCCGAAATTAGATGCAGAGCTAAGTTCATTTCCTCGTTCCCCAAATAATTCAGCATAGCTTTCGATAAGTCCATCCCTAAATTGTAAAAAAAAACAATAGAACCTAAGACTGCACTCATAGGCATATCTTTCATTTTCTCTGCGTTATCTACGCTATAATCCTCTACGTTGTACTTATCGCCATATTGATTCGTAATTCGTCTATATAGAACATTCATAGCCCTGTGCATATTTTCCCAATCGCCTATAAACGTATCTAAGTCTATATATTCGCCAAAGCTCATATCGTCTAACTTAGGTATAAACCCATACTGCGTACCTTTCATCTTGAACATAGTTTGCAACTTTGGTGTATCGTTTAGCATCTCAGTTAATATCTGCACTATGCTGTTAATATCAGTAGCTCTCATCAGCAGGACGTGATCCCCACGTATACCACAAAATATCTCTATCATTTTAACAGCTAAAAACTTCTCGTCCTCGTTGTTATCTTGTATCTTTAGATATCTCTGATATTGGTCTAAAGTTATCTCATTAAGTGATTCAGGGATTTCTATATCTACTTTCATAACTTATTACTTATCTATATAACGTAAAAAAAAATGATTTTAACGAATTGCGTACTGACCTCTGTTTGGGTTTTGCAGTTGATAACCTACTGCATATCTAATTGCATCAATAAGGTGGTTGTAAGCATCAACAGGCGTGTTAGACTTTCGCTCTAACCATCTGTAATTATTCAGTTCTTTAATAAGGTTTGTACTATCAGGGCTTACCACTAAGTCGTAGTCTTGTAATAGTGAGATGCCATAGGTAACACTACCCTGTCCTTTGATTGATGGCTTTACGTTGCAACCTTTGGCTTTTATTTCGTGTAATAGGCGCACCTCTGCGCTATCCCCTACGATAAGCCCATCCTTAGCGTGTTTAAGGTTGAGTTGAGCTATCTGTGAGGTTGTAAGGCGTGGCAGGTAAAAACATTCCCTTAGATAGATTATTTTGTTATCTGTATCTATGTTTGTTTCTACAAGAGTTGATGGATCAGCAGCAAAGCCATAGTCCTGCCCCCATACGCTAACACCTTTATTTTTGAACTCGCCAATAGTCCAATTAGTAAATATCACACCCTCAGCTTTACTCATCCACGAACCTAACATTTGTTGTTTGTACTTTTCAGGTCTGCGCTGTTTCATTTGTTCTATCTGCTCTATGTAGCTTGTAGATAGATTGTCTAAGTTATCTAAGTAGGTAGTGTGAATGTATGTGGTGTTTTCCTTACTCGTATTGCTACCTTCCTGTACGCCTTTATCCTCAAAGAATCGTGTATAGACAAAATGCTCTTTTGTTGTAGGGTTGAGTATAAGTATAACTCTGTTTTGTTTACCTTGCTGTCTTACTGATAGGTCAATAGTATCAAACTTCTGCTCGTCTGTTAGTTCCTCTGCTTCATCTACTACCCACGTAGTTATACCTGTGAGTGATTTTAAACTTGCTGTCTGATCGCCTGAGC
>VMHT01092104.1_pt1 | contig 27883 bp, 20 predicted proteins | sample 4693611 | NCBI WGS metagenome assembly VMHT01 (sample SAMN12280063, study PRJNA550983) | marine metagenome | isolation source: seawater sampled from same location over 5 years 0.02-0.2 micron viral filtrate | place: USA: collected off the coast of southern California halfway between the port... ... | reverse complement strand
CGTCGTCGTCGCGATTCGCGCCCGTCGTCGTCGCGATTCGCGTCGTCGCCGATCGTCGTCGCGATTCGCGTCGTCGTCGTCGTCGCGCGCGACGCCCCGCGTCGCCCGCGCGAACGGTCGCGCGTCTCGAGCGTCGTCGCGAACGCACCGTAGTTAACGCCCCTCGCGCCGCGGTGTGCGCCCGCGCGCGCGTCGCGTCGGCGCGATCGCGCCTAGGTCGAACCGCGGCTCGACAGCGCGAAAAAACGCGTACTCTGCGCGATCGACGGACCGGCGATCGATCGCGCGATCGACGCGCGATCGACGGACCGTCGATCGATCGAAACGGTCGATCGACGGGTCATCGATCGATCGATCGAACGCGACGGACGCGACGGCCGGCGCGTCGCGTCAGGGCGCGACGACGACGACGACGACGATGTCGCATCAGGATTGGAAGGAGATCACGATCGGGAAACGGGCGACGAGCGGGACGTCGGGGACGAGCGCGAAGGCGATGAAGGACCCGAAGGCGGTCGCCGCGGTGCGCGAACGACGCGAACGCGCGAACGACGCGCGAATGCATGAATGCGCGCGCGAACGAACGAGTGCGCGAACGAACGAACGACGCGAACGCGCGAACGGACGGACGACGCGCGACGCGCGCGATAAAACGACGCGGTGGACGGGAAAACATCGCGCGCGAAAAGGCGGGAGACTGACGACGCGGCGAACGGGGCGCGCGCGACGCAGGCGTTGCGCGCGGGCGTCGCGGTGGACACGGTGAGAAAGGGTAAGCGGACGCGCGCGAAGACGACGCGACGCGAAAACGACGCGACGCGAGCGCGAAAGCGAGAAAAGATCGACTGACGGTGTCGCGCGCGCGTCGTAGACTCCGGGGCGGGACGAAACGCGCTGAAACTCGAACTCGACGATGAAAACTTGACGCACAAGACGGTGAGCGCCGACGTGAAGAAGGCCATCTTGCAGGGACGGTTGGCGAAGAAGCTCACGCAGGCGCAGTTGGCGCAACAGATCAACGAAAAGCCGCAAATCGTGCAAGAGTATGAATCCGGCAAGGCGATTCCGAATCAGCAAATTCTGGGCAAGCTCGAGCGCATTCTCGGCGTGAAGCTTCGAGGCAAGGGCGTGGGGAAAAAGTAGTCGACCGTCGCGCGCGACGAGCGCGACTCGAATCGCCATCATCGCCACGCGGTAAAGTAGTAGACTCATCGCGTTCCGCGCTATTTTGTCAATCCAATCGAGGCATCACCTCACGTCGCGTCGCGTCGCGCTCGTCGTTCGCGCGTCGTCGTCGACGCCGCGTCCGTCCCGCGCGGGGCGCCGCGCCCGCACTTCGCGACGCCGTCGAGCGCGCGCGAGAACGACGCCGCCGACGCCATCGCGGCGCGCGCGGCCGATCCATCGCACGCTTCTCCTCCGCGCCGAGTCGCGCCGCGCCCGAACGAGAAGGCGACGCGTCGCACGACGACTCGACTGGACTCGATCCGAGAATGCGAGTGAAACCGCACGCGCACGCGTTCGATCGCGCGTTCTACGCCAAACTCGCGGGCGTGTCGTTCGTCATCGGCGCGGCGTTCGAAGCCTTCATGTTGAAGACGGATTTTTACGCCAAAGTCGTGCACATCGAAGCCGAGCGCAGATTCCTCGCCGAGCAAAGGCGCGAAGGCGAGGGCTCGCGCGACGTCGGGTCGCGGTCCGCGTCGTGAACTATATCTCTATCTCTAGTGCTAGCCTAAGCTTTAGAAGCGCGCGTTGTGTACTTTAGTAGTACGTCTAGTCGTCTCAAAGGCGTCGAGCGTCTCGGTCGAGCGTCGCGTCGCGGACGTCGAACGCGTTCGTCGATTCTCGCTCACTCGGGTCCTAAATCCATGTCCGAGCACACGCGCTTGGGCGCGCGTCCACCGACCGCGAGCTCGCGCTCGAATTCTCGAGTGAGACCGACGACGTTCGCCCGCGCCTCGGCGACGTGCTCGACGCGGCGTTTACGACTCTCCGTCGCCGAAGCGAACGCCGTCGACGAAAACGCGTCGACGCGCCGCGCGTCGTCCCCGCGTCCCGACGCCGTCGTCTCCGCGCGCATCGCCGCCGACCCCATCGCCTCTCGCGCGCACTCCACGAACTCATCGAACAAACTCGGCCACGCCTCGTTTTCGTCGTACCATCGCAAATCGCCGCCGAGCGCTCGCGCGCGTCTCACGAATTGATACGCCTGCGACCACGCGTCCGCGGTGATCACCGTCACATCGCGTCGATCGCGCACGTACGACACGAACGCATCCACCACATCGTTCGCGTTCGCGCGCGCGCCTCCCTCGCCGTCGTCCATCGCGTCTCGCGTCGTCGCGTCTCGCTCCCGCGCGAACGTCTCCCGCCAACACGCCGTCGCCGCCTCCCTCGAGCAATGTCTCGCCCCTCGCTCGCGCATCACGGCGTAACAAAACTCATACCTCGCCTCCGCGTCGTCGTCGCCCGTTTCCACGCACTCGACGCATCGCGCGACGCGTTCGTCGATCGTCGGCGCTCGCATCGCGAAATCCGTCCCGTCGCTCACCCATCTCGCGGCGTCCCGGCGCCGCGAGTCGCGCGGGGACGTCGACGCGCGCGGCGCGCGCGCGAGCATCGTCGCGTACGCGCGATAGTCGGACCGCGCGGACGCCATGCGTCATTCGTCGCCGACGAATGACGCACGGCGAATGACGAACGACGCGCGGCACTCGTCGACGCTCGCGCGCGCGATGACGCGCGAGGACCGCGCCGAGCGCGGTGGTGCGTCGAGCGGCGACCGCGCGACGCGACGCGACGCGACGACGGCGCAGCGGCTGACGTTTCTCGCCATGGCGCCGGTGTTCGCGCTGTCGTTTCAACTCTCGATCTTCGCGTCGACCGACGGCGCGCGCGTCGATCGACGCGCGCGACGATCGCCCGGATTCGAGTGGGGCAAGTTCATGACGCGGAGCGTCGCGAACGCGCGGTTCAAGCTCGCGCCCGGGAGCGGGACGCTGGCGAGGGAGAAGCGAAGGACGGTGTGGTTGTGCAACCATCGCGCGTGGAGCGACTTCTTCCTGGACATTTATCTCACCGAAGGACGCGCGTTCACGATGAGCCGAATGCTCGTCGCGTACGCGTTTCCGCTGTTCATGGTGCCGGCGATGGTGTGCGGGGTGGTGTTCGGATTTAAACGCGACGCGGGGGATAAGGAGAAATTAAACGCCGCGCTCGACGCGCACTTTGACGCCTTCGGCGGCGAATTCGCGGGCATGGTGTGTTACCCGGAAGGCACGCGAAACGTGAGAGAAAACTCGATGCCGTTGAAGCGTGGGATGCTGAGGTACGCGCACTCGCGGAAGATGGCGGTGCAGTGCGTGTGCACGGCGAGGAAAGAGCGGGTGTTTAGTTCGCATTTGACGTGCGCCGAGCGCGGGTTGGCGTTGCCGGTGTATTTCGCCGAGGTCATTCACGCCGAGGATTACCCAGATTTCGAGGACTTTTACAACGAGATTCGCTCGAGATGGGACAACGCGTGGAGCGCGGCGAACGGGGTGAGCGCGGCGGAGGCGGAATCGCTTCCGGATTACACGCCTCGAGAGCACGTCGTTCGGTGCACGCCTCGTCACGACGCCGTCATCGTGTCGAGCGCTCTGCTCACCGTCCTCGGCGTCGCCTTGACTTGGCGCGCGTGTTCGAAATTGTTGTAGCGCAGCGCGTCGCCTCGCGCGCTCGCGCCGTCGTCGCTCGCGCGTAGCGGTTTTCATCGTCAAAGTCTCGTCGCGCCGCGTTCCAACCGCCGCGTTCGCCCGCGCGCGCCGCACTCGCCCGCGCGCGCACCGACGTCCTCGTCGTCGCGCGCGAGCGTCATGACGACAACGACGGACGACGCGTTCGTCTCTAAAACCACGCAAGAGCTGTTGAACGCGCGCGAGGCGATGGAGATTGAAATGCAAGCCATCGCGAGTCGACTCACCGCGCCGAACGCGCCGGGCCTGCGCGGCGCTCTGACCGATGCCGATGGGTTCCCGATCGCTGGACGCGATTTATACGCCGTTCGCGCCGATCGAGGGCGGTACGACGGTGCGTGAGAAGACGCGCCGCGTCGACGCGCGCGCGCGCGGCGAAACGCGACGACGATTCGACTGACGTTTACGCGCGTGCGGACTCGCTGAACGATAGTGCTTCGGAACGATTATAAACGAATCATGACCGAGTTGGAATCTCGCGTGATTCGGGGAATGCAAGGAGACGGGGAGGTGATGAAGGGCGTCGGGGCGCCGACGCCGACGCCGACGCCGACGGAGGACGCGGCGCCGACGGAGAACGACGTCGGAAGGGCGTTCATGGTGATCGATGAAATCATGGACGGATGTCCCGGGGAAGTCGATGGACTGCGCGTGGGTGATCGCGTGTGCGCCGTAGGAAACGTGACGTGGGGATTCGAGGACCCGAGCGCGTCTCCGCCGGCGGAGGTGTTGCGAAACGCCACGCAGACGTTTGCGGATAATGAGAATTCTGTCGTTCGGGTCGTGGTGTTGCGTCGAGGTGAGCGCGTAGCAGTAGAAGTGACTCCGCGCGCGTGGTCGGGTCGAGGTTTAGTCGGATGTCACATGCGTTCGGTGTGACAGGTAGTGTACACGCCGAATGAAATTGAATTAATAACCACGTTTGCGCTGCATCCGCAAGTGTTCTTTACGTTCCTCGGGAGTCATTTCGCGCAAATCCTTCTTTTTCTTTTTCTTCTTTTCGGTCGAATCCGTTGTTCCTTCTTTCTTCTTCTTCTTCGTCTTTTGCATCGTCACGTCGTCTTCGTCCCACGTCCCCGCGTTCAAGCCCGTCCCCGCATCATTTTTCAATAAAGCTTTGAACGCCGCGCTACCGCATGGCCCTTTGCGTTTCAAATCCTTGTTCTCGAACACGCCTATCAATCCCGTGCGCTTTGTTGGATCCTTCTCCTCTTCGTGCGTCGCCACTGCGCCGTCGCCATCTAATACTTTTCCTTTGTTCTTTGCCACGAAGAGTTCCACAAAGCTACGTTCGCTTTCACCGCCGCCGCCGTCGTCATCCTTTTCACCGTCTCGTCCCTTCACGCTATCCTTTACTTTCTTCCTCTTCTTCGATTTTTCTTCCGGATCGATATCGTCGAGCTCATCGTCGCTCGTCGCGTCCGCTCGTTCCGGCGGTCGCCCTCGCGCGTCTCGAGGCTTCCTGCCGTCTAGTAATTTCAACCCGGGGCACATGCGCGTGATCTTCTCCGCGTACTCTGGATCGTTTGCGATCGGGCACCCACGCAGTGTCAACTGTTCCAGACGATTGAGCTCGCGCAGCGCGCTCAAATCGCCCCAATCCGAAATCTTATTGTACCCGACGTCTAATATCCGCAAATTCGGCGTCTTCGCCACGCACGGCGGAATCGTCTTCAACTCGTTGTGCGCCACGCGCAACTCTCTTAACCCCCTGGATGACTGCAACGCATCTATTCCGAGCTTGGACAGGGCGTTTTTCGACAGATTCACCTTGCGAAGCGCCGGACTTTCGCTCAACGCGTCGCCGACGTCCCGCAGCTCGCACTCGGCGCACGCCAACGTGTTCAATTCCTTCAACCCACGCACGTGATCGATATCTCGCAGACCGCACTCTTTCGCGATAAGAGCCGCCAGTGCGTGCATGTTTTCTACCCCGCGCAGCGTGCGCAAGCCGTCGTTTCCGCTCACATTCAGCGTGCGAATCCGAGGACAGTTTTGTCCCAGCGCCGCCAAGGCGTCCGACTTTAACACGTTATTCGCGCACGAGAACCACGTCAGCGACGTCGATCGCACGCCCGACAAGTCGCTCAACGCATTTTCGCTCACGTCGAGCTTTTTAATCGCCCCGGAAGTCGTTTCCGCGCGCGCCAGGACGTCGTCTTCGACGGCGTTCAGGGAGCAAGCTTTGAGCGCGCACGCGTCGCCGATGGTTCGCGCGCTCGCGAGCTCGGGCGTGAGCGTCTTCATGTCGAGAAGACGCCAAATGCGCTCGCGTCGAGCGTTCGCCGCGAGCGCTTCGCGTTTCGAGGCGCGTGGGACACTGAGGATTGGCGTCGCCGCGCTCGCGGTGGTTTACACTTCGCCTACTGTTCGTACATGTTGAATCGTTTTCGTTTCGTCTGGAGTCGTTTGGTGGACTCGAACACAATTTTCTATGACCCCATCGCGTCTGCGTCCTCGTCATCGCTCTCGTCGTCGTCGCTATCGACGACGAGCGGGTGTCGAAGCGTGTCGGCTTCTTCGGCGCGCGCGCTCGCGTCGCCGTCCTCATCCGCGAAAGAAGCCGCGCGAGCGCGCTTCGGTGGTAACTTTCGAAGAACGTATAGCACCAACGCGCTCGGTAAGATCTCCACCGCGACGTAATACGCTACGTTCATCGTTTTTGACGCGTACACATCGACGGCGTATTTCGCCTCTCCCCCCGTCGCGAGGAACAAAACCACACAGCGCACCGCGAACGCGGTGACGCACACCGCGGTGACGCTCCCGATTTCGCGTATTTTCTTCGCCCGCGTCGTCAGGCCTTCTGGAAACTCTCGAAGCATGACGTACAACTTTGAGCCGTAAAACGCGAATGCGAGCGCGACGCTCGCGCTCGCAAACGCCAGCGTCCCCGAAGACGCTCGCTCGAGCGCATCACCGCGCCACTTTTCCTTCCCAAACGCCATCAAAGACCAAATCCCAAGTTCGGTCGCGTACGCGACTACGTTGACTGCGTAAAACGTCGTCCGCGCGCGTCTCGTCCTCGCCGCTTCGCCGCGCGCCGCGTGATAGATGTCGCTCCAGAACAACACCAATCCCGCGTACGTGGACAAAAAAACCAAACCCGGGCCATCGTTCACGATTGCGTTGATGGTGTGCGTCTTTTCGATCGCGCTTCGACCGAAGAACGCGCACGCGCGCGCGGTAGAGGTGAAAAGATTCGCCAGGTGAAACATCTGTTGCGTGGTGAAGAAACCGACGTGTTTCGGCGTGCGTCGTGCGATTCTGTACACCTGCACGACGCAAGTCAACGCAATGAGTCCATAGAGCGACGCGAGGACGTCGTACGCGTCCGAGATCGACGCCGCGGTGGTCGTCGACATGACGGTGTCCTTTTGACTCCGAAAATCTCGGAGGGCGACTGTGCGGCGCGGCGCGCTTCGCGAGCGCGAACCAAACGGTGATTGATGTTGTGATTCATGATTAACAACTCAACAAAGACATTTTAAACTCTAGAAACAAAAATTGGACGATAATAGTGTCACGTGTGATGACGCCGATACGAGCGTCGCTAAGAGCAATGGTGGACCGCGAAGATGTCGCGTCGCCTAGGAAGAACATACGGGGATATCACAAACATCAGTCGCTTCCGCCGGTCATGCCAGCCAAATTGAGCGAGCTTGGCTCTTGACCGAACGGAATCCAGCAACAGATGTTGTTGCGGTGGGCGATGCTTTCAGCGCCGGCGTAACCGACTATTTCGTAGAATTCATCCGCCGACTTGCCGATGAAGGTTTCGATTTCCTCCGACGAGTAGTTGGTGATAGCGCGGCCAAGATCGCGCTCGTCGCCAGTTTCGGAATCGATAGTCAAGATTCTCACGCCGTCTTCCGCGACAAAGTCGCCGCGGCAGGCGACGATGCCCGTAGAGAAGAGCGACTTATTGGTTTCCATGGCGCGCGCCGCGTTGGCGTTGACGACCAAGTCGCCCGAAGGCGGAAGCAACAAGATCCAGCGCTTTCGCCCGCGCAGAGGCCGAGGCATAGCGAGGAAGAGCGTGCCGACCGACTTCTGGTGTAAAATGATATCCGAAAGGTCCGGCAACGCGTTGGCGTGCATGACGACGGTGTTGCATCCGCTCGCTGCGGCGAGACGCGCGGCGGAGAGCTTGGTCGCCATCCCGCCCGTGCCCAAACCACTCGCCCCGGCGTCGTCGGTGGAGACTTCCAAATCGTCGATATTTTCAACCACAGAGATTCTCGTCGCGTCCGGGTTCGTGTTCGGGTTCGCGGTGTATAAACCATCGACGTCGGTGAGCAAGAACAAGTAATCGGCGTCGACGAGCGCCGCCACGTGCGCGCTCAGCGTATCGTTGTCCCCAAACTTCGTGTGCTGCACCGCCACCGTATCGTTTTCATTCACGATTGGAATAATATCTTGCGCCAGCAACGACCGAAACGTGCTCTGCGCGTTCATATACTGTTGCCTATCCATGATGTTATCGAGCGAGATGAGCACCTGCGCCACGGGCTGCCCGACGCTTTGAAAAAAATCATCATACATTCGCATCAGGCGCACCATCCCGACCGCCGCCATAGCTTGTTTTCCCGCTAAATCCTGCGGTTTCTTCTTATTCAGCACCTGACATCCCACGCCGACGGCCCCGCTCGTGACCACCACGCACCGCATCCCTCGTCGCTGCAGCTCGCAGCACGTCTCCGCGAGCATCCCGAAATTCGACAGGTGCAGGTGTCCGCTCGTCCCCCCTTTCAGCAGCGACGACGTCCCGACTTTCACCACCACGATCGGCGCTTGATTCGCGCCCGCGGGCGAGTTCGGTCGCGGCACCATGCCGCCGCCATCGAGCGCGATCGCGTCGAGGTCGCGTCGAACGGCGTCGCCGTGCGCGTCGCTGGGCGCGCGGAGTTCGCGTCGCGCGCGCAGATCGACCGCGGCGTCGTTTCCATTCTCGCTGCGTTCGAACGGCATCGCGAGACGACCGCGACGTCGCGCGACGCGACGAGATTTGACGTCGTGCCGAGTCGATCGCGGGACGGGCGCTCGAGCGGTCAACTGGGAGACTGGGGAGACTGGGCGAAACCACACGACTAGGCGTCTAAGGCGGCTAAGAGCTCTTTCAAGGCGTCGGCGTGGAGGGGAATGGAGAGTAAATCTCGACCGTCGTGACCGCGCTTGCTGCGGACGAGCTCGTGGTCGGTGAACTCGGTGAGGTGCGCGCGCAGGGTGACTTCGGAGGAGACGAGAAATTGCTCGCGACAGGCGGCGTAAAAGACGTCGAGAGGACGGCCTTGGGAGTCTTCGTTTTCGAGCTGGTGCTCGGCGAGAAGGCGGAAAATGGCGCGCCCGTTCGGCGTGAGCGAACGCAAGACGTTGGCGGCGCCTCTGACGTGACGCTCTTCGCCCTTGGACGCGAGGAGTTGCGGAAGATTCGCCGTCTCGAGCGCGTACGGCGCAAACGTCGCCGCCTCTTGCCACACCCAATTGAAACGCGCCGCTTCGCGTTTGCTCCAGAGCAACGGTGCGTTGATGTGGTCGATGCTTGCTATGAGGTGCACGCGATCCATGGACGCAAGCTCGCCAAGAAGCGCCTGCGCCTCGCTCGTGCGCAACTGCGGACCGTCGATGTTGTGCAAGACGATGTAAAGACGCCTGGGTTCGCACGTCGGTGATCCGCGCGTCGCACTTTGAATCTGCGCGAGAAGCACTTCAGTGGGCGCATTCGCGCCTACTTCGGTGCTTTCATCCGACAGCGCCGCCGCCGCCGCGGCGACGACTTGCTTAGGCGTGAGCGAAGGGAAGAAACCGTTGACGACGATGACGCCGCCGTCGAGAAAGTATCGCCTCTCGAAATCCTCCATCAACGCCTTCTTAGACCCGAAACCGTACAGCAAAACGTTGAAACCAGCGCTTAAGAGCTGAAACCACCTTCTGTGTTGCTTCTCGTGCTGCGTTTTGATGGCGCTACGCTCGTTCACGTGCCCCACCGGAAGGTGTCCGAGCAGCGTGCGCACCACCTCCTCGTCCGCCAGGTCCAACATCCCGAGCATGTTCACCTTGGCTGAATGTTGATACCCGTGCCCTTTACTCGCGATATATCCTATGCCCTTATTTTCTTGTCTCTTTCGTCGCTTCCGCTTCCCATCGCCGTCTTTGTCGTCCTCCTCGTCGCTTCCGTTTCCGCGTCGCGCGCCTTCGCGTTCAAATTCCTCCATCTTACTTTTCGCGTGTTCGATCGCCAGCGCCAGCGATTCGTCCCGGCTCGCGAGTTCGCTCTCTCGAGCATCCTTCGACGTCGTCGCTCGCGCGTTCGCTCGCGCGTTCACCGCGTTTTCCTTCGCGTCGGCGCGTTTTTCTTCATCCAATCTTTGCAAGTACTCCAACGATTTCGGTACGTGTCCTCGAATTCTTCGTCCGACGCCGCGCGCCAGTCGCGCACCGCGCGTCTTCGTCGCGAACGACGGCGCCGCGGTCGTCGACGCGCGTTTTTTCGGCGGCATCGCGACGCGCGCCGTCGTGTCCCGATCGTTCAGCGTGTCCCGGCGTGGATAAAGCGTTGCGTCGCACATCGCGCCGCGCGCCGACGCGTCGACGCGCCGTTACGCGTCGTTTCCGCTCGCACGCGATGCGCGCGATACCGCACCGCGCCTCGACGGTCGCGTCGCGCGATCGAAGCGCTTCACGACGACGCGCGGAGCGCGTTTCGACGACGCGACGTCATCGGGGCGTCGCCATCGCGCGCGCGGTGGCGCCTACGTACGAAAAGGTGTTCGACGAGCGCACGGGACAGGACGTGGATGTGCTTTCGCAAAGCGTCGAACGCGTCGAGTTGGGACAAGGCGTGACGTGGGCGTATCGTCGAGGCGTCGCGGCGCCGAAGGAGGGGGCGACGGCGCGCGAGACGCCGGTGGTGTTCGCGCACGGACTGGGCTCGCGTGCGTATGGATTTCGAGCGATGTCTCGCGAGTTGCAAGAGAATGGATTTGAGACGTACGCGGTAGACGTCACGGGACACGGAGATTCGAGTAAGCCAGCGGTGGGGAAAGGGTTGGCGGCGTACGACGCCGCGGCGACGGGGGCGGCGATGGAGGCGTTTTTGGAAAAAATTGGGTTGGCGAATGATCGCGTGGACTTGATCTTGCACGGATTCGTGATACCGCAACACTTGTTACTGCTCGTCGCGCGCCGACCTGAATTGTTTCGTCGGGTGGTGATCTTAAACTCGCCGTTGGCGCCGTCGCACGCGTACCCGCCGCAGATGGCGACGTATACGAGACCGTTCGGCATGGGCAAGGGCGCACCGTTCGACGCGGCCGGATATTTGTATAACGGAAACGAGTTTGCGTTACCGGGCGATGTTTTGGCCGAGTACGAAAAGCCGTACGTTGGCGCAGAGGCTGAAGCGGCTCGCGCGGCGGCGGAGGCGTACGTCACCAAGTCGAGCGACTTGAAAAAGCTCAACGCCGAAGTGAAGAACGCCTTGAGCGCGCGCGGGTTGCCTAAGATTCGCGTCGTCTGGGGGACCGCAGATCGCTACCTCGACGACGCACCGATTTACGATTGGTGCGCGGACATTCGCGCGTCCTTTTCCGCCATGCGTAAAGTCGGGCACTGCCCGCACGAAGACTTCGCCGCCGAAGCCGCCGCGCGCTGCCAAGAGTTCTTCCTCGCGGATTTGCGCGCGAGCGCCAAGGCGGCACTCAACTCTGTGCGCGTCGGCAAAATTACCACTGACGATGGTCAAGGGTAAAGTGCGAAGTGGTTTCGCTAGAATTCGTCTTTGTAATCATTCAAAAATTCCGATTCATTCCTTCAGCGAGAGCGACGACGGAGAGTTTGTGTAATGTGTTTTTCTTTTTTCTCTAACAATTGAATTACGTATTGTGTTTGTACTGTGATTAATCTCCGCGAATGCGACCCCAGAGCGCGGCGAGAATCGGAATCAAGCCGACGCTGCCGAGAGACATGCGTTGATTCGTCGTCGCTCGGACGGAGATTTTCCCCGTGCCGCGCGAGTTGATGTTGAAACTACTGGTGACTTGCGTGTCCTTGCCGACTTGGATAGAACTCATACCATTGCACCCGAGGGCGAGGTCGCCGCGCCAGTTCATGAAACTCGCGCTGAGCGTGGATGAGTTCGGGTTCGACGGGTCCTCGCTGTGACGGATAATCGTCTCGAGGTTACCTGCGTACGCAACATCCTTTTGCGCCGTGACAGCGCCCGTGCTAACGACAACCTTCATTCCAGGACGAGCCTTGAATCGGTTCTCGATCTTTGTACCGAGAGCCACCACACCACCGACAAAAGAGGCGGAAAGACCACCGATGATCTTGTCGACGGCGCAAAACTTCCACCTCGTCTCCCCTCGCGCCGTGTACACCAAATCCTTGCCCACGGTTTGAATGTCGACGCCCGTCGTCGAAATCAGAGTTCGCGAGTGCGGGACAGACATTTCACCTTCAAAACCGAAGTTGCTGTCCTTTTTGTCCTTGGAAATTTGCGCTTGAACCACACCTGGGACTTGGTCCTTGAGAACAAACTGATGTTCGACGGAGAAGCCCTCCACGCCAGTCTCGTGATCCCAGCCGTGCGCGTCCACGATCGGTCGGCACGACCACTGTTGGTTCGACTCAAGTTGCCGGTAATGGTGACCTTGCGTGTCGCCATCGAAAGACAAGGGCAATTGAGGATCGGGCGCCGGAATGGAGACTTGCTTTGGCGTCGGCGTCGGCTCCATCTGATCCGCGGGAATGTCGTACGGGGACGGCTCGCCAGAGATGATTTCGTTCTCCAAATCTTCGAATCCATCGTCTTCATACTCCACCAAACGACGAGGCTTTCGAGTGGTGATGAGTGAAGATAACAAGAACGGAAGCGGGGGCACCTTTTGTTGCCCCGGCATGCCACCCGCGCGCGCCGCCTTGGCAGCCTTTTGTTGGTCGGCGGCCAAGTTCAACAACGTATTCGCCTCCGTGAGGATCTTGGACGCGAAGCACAACAACAACAACTGCGGCTTCCAAACTTGTCCGTTCGGAAGCACTCGCTCGCCCGCACGGTTGGTGCGGCAAAGCGGGTGGTTCTCCGCGAGCGCCACTGGGTTCATGAGACGCATGTCGCCCGCGGCTTGGCGAATCGTTTGCTGCACGATGTGCGAACGCTGAGCGACGTACATTTCGTAAGAAATCGGCTGGCCATTTGCGCCATCCGGCGGCGCGGCGGCGGCGTGCGTCAAGACGACGATGGCGTTGAACCAAATCGCTTGGCCAAAGGTGTTCGTGATTTGCTTCAACAACGGCAAATCCGCCGCGTCCGATCGCGACGGAATGTCGAGACGATCGAAGTAAAGCACGATGTCGGGCTTGTGTTGCTTGGTAAACTTCTTCGCATCGTTCATGATGGTGGAGTTGTAACGAATGTCCGTCGCAGACGCTTGCAAACCAGGCGTATCGATGAGTCGAAGCGTCATGCCGTGAATCTTCTTCTCAATCAGTTGCACCTTCTTCGTCGCGTCCTCATCGTCCGTACCAGACGGCGCCGAACCTTCGCCCAACAGAGAGTTGATCACCGCGGACTTACCCACGCCACTCTTACCCAAAAGCAAGATGGTGCACGTAAAATCCAAATCCGCGTCGGAGCCCTCTTTCTCGGCTTGCTCGGCGAGCGCCACGGCGCGATCAAAGGACGAATTGGACGGATCTTTCTGCGCCCCTTTCCCAGCCTTGAGCTGTTCTGCGAGTTCCAGACGGTAGATCACCTGCGCCACCACCGTATTTCTCGGGCTTTGTTCCAATCTCGAAGCCAAGCGCAAGAGCTTGATGCGAAGCAATTGCAGCTTGTACGTCCTCGTCGCATCTTCGTCGCTCGGATCTGGCTTCACTAACGGCTCCACGGGCGCCGATTTCGGTTTCACCGCCGCCAATGCGCTCCCAGCCGCCTCTCGTACGGTGCTCGCGAATGACTTGGCCAACATGGGCGCCGCCGTACCAGCGGCCCGGAACTTCGCCCCGGCGTCGACGCCCGCCGTCTCGCCTCCATCACCGCCCGCGACCTCTGTCTCTTCTTCGTAGTCCGACCCATCGTTCAATTCGTTTTCATTGTCTTCCCCCTCGTCGCTCGCGTACGCGTCCGCGTCGTTCGTCATCCCTTCCTTCGTTTCCGTTCGCTCGACCTCGAAACCCTCGGCTCGCGTCTCCGCGCCTCGCTCGAGTTCCTCGCTCTCGGCTTCCTCCTCGTCCTCGCTCGACCGCGCGAACGAGTGATCGCTCGATTCGTCGTACTCGATCGACTCCTCGCTCGTCTCGTCGTCGTACGATTCGAACGAACTCTCGTCGAACGAGGCTTCGTCTCGACTGTCGTACGCGTACGCTTCGCTGTCGCTGCTCGCGTAGTCGTCCTCGCTCGTGGACATAAACGGCGACGACGGCGATGCGCGAGGGCGTAGCGCTCGTTCGCGACTCGCGCGCGCGTTCGGGGCTCGCGAAACTGGCGCGCCGCGGAATGGCGGCGAAATGGTCAGCGATCCCCCGCGCGCGAGGGTTTGGTCAGCGCCTGCGCCGCACGATAGGTTGAATTACAAAACTGACGGCGCCCGCACGAAGGTGCTGCGAATGCATGCGTCATAATGTTGACTTATTGAGACAAGAGAAGGCGCGGCGCAGATGGTGCGTGAGCGCGCGCGCGCGATGGTGCGCGTGTTCGGTCCTGGTATTAAGGAGGCCCGGGCGCCCGCGGAGGAAATTACGAGACGACGCAGCACCCCGGTTGGGCGTCGCGCTCGTTGGCGTACTTATCCACCATGGGTTCTAATTCAGCGATGATTTCCAAGAAACTCGGACGCTTTTTCACCAAAGGATCCCACATGCGAGCGACGAGGGCGGCGAGCTCGGGGGGCATGTAACCCTCACGAATGGGCGGCCGCAGGTTCTCCAGGCTCGCCGCCCTGCACGCGTCGACGGGATTTCGACCGGCGAATGGTTGTTGGAAACTGAAGAGCTGGTAGTAAATCATCGATGCCGCGTACACGTCTACGGCTGGACCGTAGAACTCGTGGCGGAAAACTTCTGGGGCCATGTATCGGTACGATCCGGTCTCGCCCGTCATGTTAAACGCTTGCGACATTTCTTGCGGAAGCTTGTTGCGCACCGACAACGTCTTGGAGAGGCCGAAATCACCAATCTTGAGCGTTCTATTCGCGGTCAACATCAAGTTTCCCGGCTTCAAATCACGATGAATCACGGGAAGAGGCGAGCGACCGTGAAGGTACGCCATTCCTCTCGCGCAATCGAGCGCCATCTTCGTCGATAGCTTCAGCGGAAAGATTTCGTCGTTTCTGAAGAGCGTCTCCAAGCTTCCACCCGACATGTATTCGCTCACTATGGAAGTCAACCCGTCGTCGGAGACGGTGGTGCCCAGAAATTGCACGATGTGCGGATGATGCAGCTGCTGCATTATCTTCAGTTCCAATCTAAATTCCGCCTGCGCGACTTCGTCCGCGTTGAGGTGCTTGTGCAACTGCTTCAAGCACACGCGCGTGCCTCGCCACAAGCCGCTGTACACGACACCGAACGCGCCGGCGCCGATTTCCGCGACGTTTGAGAACTCACCATCGGGAATTTCCCACGCCATCGTATCCGCCGGGAGCTGCGTATGGAACACCCCGGAAAGATGCGACTCCTCCAGCGGCACAAACGTGCCACTGACCCTGTCTTTGATCTTGGCGCCGTTCTTCGCGAGCATCTTCACCAAGTCGCTGTGATTACCGTAGACCGCGCTTTCTAACGGCGTCGACCCCCATCTATCGACTGGATTGATCGTCACTCCAGATTTTACTAACCAGTCCGCCACCGCAAACGACCCCTCGCTCGCCGCGACGTGCAACGGCGTCCGATTGTCGTAGTCGCTGAAATTCTCGCTCGTAATCGTCTTCTTCGACCGCTCTAAAACTCGTTTCAAACGTTTCAAATTCCCCGTGGACGAGCAAAACAACAATTCACTGGTCAAGTGTCTCTCGGTGTACTGTAAAAACTTCGCCGTCCCGGGTTTATTCGTCGCGTCGTCCCCGCTCGTGGCGTCTCCGTCGCTGTGCCTTCCGAGCGAGCTGTCGTTGGTCAAGTCCTCGGTGCTGTCAAACTCACTCATATCGACCCGATACGGCGCCCGGATCCCCGGCGACGCGCCGACGGGTAACGCATCGTTCGCCATGCGCTGTCCACTGTCGCTGTCGAGGCTTTTACGCGGGCTCGCGGGCGCCATTATTTCTTGCCGCCGTTATTTTAGGCTAGGTCTGCGAATGCCGCGACGACGACGACGACGACGGCGGCGCGACGCGCGCGCGCGCGATGCGGCGAGCGACGCCGCGGACGATGCGCGCGCGCGCGTTCGCGCGACCTCACGCGGTTCGACGCGCGGTGGCGTTCGTGAGAGCGCGACCGAGGGCGTCGACCACGCGGCGGCGGACGACGAATGCGGTTCGACGCGGGACGGCGCGCGGTCGGAGATTTCCAGACTGCGGGCGCGATCGACGCGCGCGAACGCGCCTCGCGGAGGGAGATGCCGCGGACGCGAGCGCGCTTCGCGCGTCGAAAGACGAAAGACGAAATATGAAAGCGAGAAGTCTAGGGAAATCGTGTATTTAATCGAAGAATCAGAATGCGTCGAGAAGATGAGCGGACGAGAAGGGCGCGGCGCGGCGGGCGCCGAGTCAAAGTCGAAGCGCTCGAGCGGGACCTAGTGCGCGGTTGCCGGCGATCACGCCAGCTTTTCCCCGCAAAACATGTAGTGCGTCGGGCGATAAGGCGTGTACGGCACGCGCCCTTCCTCTTCGGCGTAGTACACGGTCTTGTAGTCCTCGTTCGACAACAACCACTTGCGGTGTTCTTTGTTGAAGAAGACGCCGTCCATGGCGAACCACCACTTATATAATCGCTGATCCCAGGATCGCTCTCTACCCTCGCGAGTGACGAAATCAATCAACGCTAGGTTACCACCAGGGGCGACCAAGTCACTCATGGTCTTCAACGCCTTCTTCCAATCGGGAATCATCGTCAAGCAGTACGAGCACGTCACCAAATCCGCTTGCTTGGGCAACTTCTTCTTCACCGCGGCGCTGTTGATGTCACCCTCCACGAAGACCACTTGAGGCGCGAGACCGAGCTCCATCACGCGTTCGCGCGCCATTTCAAGTAGGGCGTCAGATAAATCGCACAAGTACACCTTGGTGTTGCACTTTCTCACGTGACCGACGACGAACTCAACGTCGCGCGCCGTGCCGCAGCCGACAGAAATCCAAGTCTTCGGTTCTTTCGCCCACGGAATGACGTGGCGCATGAACAAATCACGAGCGGGTAACAACGCCTCGCGGAAACCGTCGTAGTTCTTGCCCTGTTTCTTGTAGAACTCGCGCACATCCTTCACTTTGCTCAAGCCTTGCTTTGCCATCGCCAACATAACCGAGACATCCGCCCCGAACGAGTTCGTGAACGTGCGACCGCTGCCCTTTTGCACGATCATCTCCGGATTATAGTTTTTCGGCGTAGGCGCGATAAACTGCGTGAGATACCAGCCAACGCGATCGTAATCTGGTACTAGAGTTCCATCGAGATGCGCGAGCACCGGAGAGTGCACGCAATCGGCGAACGAACGCCAAAAGATGCGACCCTTTTCCTTATCCATGTTCGCCACCACCTTTGAAATGTTCTCCGCAATCATCTCCGCCGGCATCCAGTCCATGGAATCGAGCAGCGAAGCGATGGTGATCGAGCCCGGGCCTTCGCGAACGGCGGCATCAGCCCAGGTACCGTGGAAGAGGTCGACGCGGTCGACTCTCTTCTTCAGGTTGGTAAAGTTCTTCTTCTCCAAGTAGCGCGGGCAGCAATCGGGAGCGAATTCACCGACGATGTAGCCGTAGTAGAAGTAGTTATTAGGCTTCCACACACGCACCTTGAGGACTTCCACCAAGCGATCGGCGAACACCTCCGGGTTGCGGCTCAACAAGTTGAGTTGCTCGAGAGGCACGCCGCCTAGCGGCGCGATCCAACTCCACAAGAACGTCATCGAGCACAACTTCAACGTCAACCAGAAAAAGATGCCGCCCGGACTATCTTCAAACTGTTCGCGGTTCATCACGCGTCTGCGCATGCCCGACAGGCGCAGCGGAAAGCACAAAATTTTCGCCATCAGACCAGACGTGCCGGCGTACATGAAGTTGTCTCGGAACAAGTTGTGATTGTCATCCCAAAACTCAGCGGTTTCGGGCTTGAGCAGCGGGCGTAACTTGGACTCGTAGACAGATGTGAACACTTTGTAGTTCGAGCGACCCCAAATGTCGAAGAACTGCTCCCAGTTCAACGCACGAATGCACGCCAGCTTGAGCTCGAGGGTGTGCAACTGCGCGGCGTTCATGTCGACGGCGATGATCTTCTTCGGACCTTGGCACAGGTAGTCCAGAACGTTGCAGCCAGCGGAAGAGATCGTCAGAACCACGTCTTGGTCGTTCATGTGCATCACCTTGTGATCGACCGCGGGATCTTCCCAAGAAATATTGTAGATGATTTTCTTGCGGCCGATGGACGTCATGATGAAGTTTTGCGTGTACACATCGTGCACAACGACGCCAAAACGATACATAAAGATCAAGAGAATGGTCGCGTGCATGACAATAATTGGGACCGACGGCGGCTGAGTGTACTTGGTGTAAACCAAGTCGTACGCCGCGTAGGCGTGCGCCATCGTGTTCGCCGCCAACATCATCGCGAAGAGCACGAGCTTCCCCTTGAAAGGCATGCGCTTACGACCGTGCGAACGCATCAAGTATCCACGAACCCAACGCTGGAACTCTTTTACGTGCAGCATTAACAGACTGAGGCCGACGGTGAACACAAGAGTAGAGAACTGCGCCGCCTTGTAAATCAACACCGTGTGGAACACGATGCGGGTGAGAAAGTACAAGACGCCAAACAGCAAGCTCGGTCGCTGCTTGTTTTGCACTTCGTGGAACGCCAACAACATGATCGGCAGCTCTTCCACGAGCGCAATGGCAAACAAGGACGTGAGACCGTCGTGAATCAAGTATGCGCACACCGCGATGTACAAAAAGTGGTGCGTCCAGCCGTCGTCGTACGTCAGCAAGTTTTCGTAGTGCATGCTGCCGAGAAACAAGTCCATGATGCAGTAACCGATGAAGAATATAGCGGCGTATCGCGACAAATCCGTTTCGTTGTCAATCGTCGCCGTGAACCCGTCGTGGCAGACGTGGTAAAACAAGTACAACCCGACGAAGGATGTGACAAAGGACGAGTACAGCGTCAAGTACCACGAGTGATCGGGAAGCTTTAAGAAGCGCAAAAAGTAGTACACGAACGCGCACGCGATCATGTTCGACCCTAAGAGTATCATATCATTACCAGAAAATCGCACGTTCTCCGCCAAGAACTGCGCCATCTGCGCCGACGCCGTCGCGATTTGAGCCACCATGTCGAGCGTCTCCTTCGTCTCCTACGAGCGCGTCAAAAATCACCACACGTCAGTCGATGCGCCATGATCAACGCCTTCCTCGCTGGCAGATCCATCATTCTATGCGTTCACATCGCAGCCATCGCTCGCTCGTTCGCCACGATGGAATTTCCCTCGCATCCTCGCCCGCGCGTTCGCGAGATCGCCCGTCACTATCCACAAGCGCCTCGCCGCGAGCCGTCCCGGTCCCCGCCGCGCCCGTTCGCGTCCATTCGCGCGTCCGAGTCCACTCGAGCGTTTCGAGCGCGCGTCTTTCGCGCGTTTCCCCGACGCGCGCGCGCGCGCGTCCACCGTGGACGCCGCACCGCGCGCGAACGCGTCGCATATTCCATCGGCGCGAACTTTTCGACGGCGACCGATCGTCGTCGTCGTCGCGCGCGCGTCGTCGCGTCGCGTCGCATCGCTCGACGCACCGATGACTCGAACGCGTGCGCCCCGACGCGTCCGCACGACCGAGCGTCGTCGACTGCGGTGACGTCGCGCGTCTCGAAAGATGTGTTCGATGACGCGCACGAACCGGCCGCGCGTCGCCCGCTGTTTGATTATTTGGTTTTCGCGGCCGCGCGAGAAGGACGAGGCGACTACATACTCTTACAAATGCGCGCTAAAACGACGACGAAGGCGCGTCCCAAGCGGTGGTGGTGACGACCGTCCATCCCGCGCGCGCGGGCGCGCACGCGCGGCGAACGAGCGAGGCCAAGTCTTCGGCGACGCGCGCGGCGGCGCGCTTGGGCGGCGGGCGCGCGAACTCTCGCGAGACGACGCTCGAGCGTTCGGTGGAAGCCGCGTCGACGGCGACGCGCACGAACACTCTCGGGACGCTTCCAGCGTATGATTCCGCCCACGCCGCGTTCGTGCTCACGTCGCGGACGCAGAGCGCGAAATCTCGCAGGCACTCGAGCGAGGCGCCGGGCGGCGCGCGGGCGGCGGCGTCCACGGCGGCGTCGAGCTTGTCTTTCAGACCGTCGCACAGACAGCATCCGGGCTTGGTGTACACCACGATGGTGTTCGCGGCGACGTCATCGTGCGCGCCGTCGTCCTCGTCGTCGTCGCGTGCGAATCCGTCGTCCGCGCGCGCGCGCGTCGTCGGTCGGCGCGTGGACATTCGCACGTGCACTCGAACCGTCGCGCTCGGACGCGCTCGAGACGCTCGAGACGCGCGAGACGCGCGAGACGTCGACGCGTCGAGCGTGCGGGACGCCGCGACGTCGACTCGGGCGAGGGACATCGCGAGTCGAACGACGCGGCGTCGCGAAGTGTCGTACGCGCCGCGCGGCGGTTGGCTAGCGCGGGCGTCGGCGGCGTTCTGCGACGGACGCGACGGGCGGGATTCGCGATGTGGGTGCGATTCACGATGTGCATCAACATAACATACACGTACGCCCACATCGCAAGGTGGTGAGTGGATGGCTAAGAAATCCTAAGAGATTGTGAACGAGCGCGAGCTCGCTCGTTTACTTCTTCGCGCCCTTCTTCTTCGCCGCTCGCGCCTTAATCTCACGGAGCGCCGCATCACGCGCCGCGGCGCGCACTTCCGGCTTTTCGTTACGCTTCTTCGCGAGCACCTGTGAAGTTGCGGTGATGATCACCACTCGTCAGTCTCTCGTTCGCGTCGGTTCGCCTCGCGATTTGAAACCCTCGCCGCGCGACGCGGCGCGTTCGTCGATGCATCCATCGATCGCGACGGCCGCCCTGACCGTGCGTCGACGACCGCATCGCCTTGCCTCGCGCTCGACTCCACCCATAGTCATCGCGCGCCGTCCATTCGACGTCTCTCCGCGCGCGTCGCTCGTCGTCGACGCACCTCCAAGGAAGCCCCAACCAAAGATCGCGTGAACGCGCTCTTGTTCACCCGTCGCTTCTTCGTGCGAGTGCTAGCTTCGATGTCCTGCGTCGCGAAAACGAAATAATATCCAGTCAATCATCGACGTCACTCGATCGCGCGATCATCGCCGCGCGCGTCGGTCGTCGCGAACGACGATCGTTCGCCGAAGCCCTAACGACGATCGCCGATGGATGGTGCGCGCGCTCGCACGCCGCGCGCGCGTTCTCCCGCGCCTCGCGCGCGCGCGAGCGAGAGAGGTGAAATATTCGACATCGATCCCTCGTCGCGTCGTCCTCCTCACCTTCTTGTGCGCCTTGCGGTACGTCGTCGTCCACGCCAACTTGGCGGGTTTCTTCTTTTGCGCGTGCATCTTCTTCGACTTGCCGTTCAGGAACAGGAACGTCGTGGAGTCGATCTTCGTCAGGCGCGTGCCGTGGCCGGGGTAGACGCGCAGCCCGCTGAACGCGCACTTCTCGGTCTTGAGCACCATGACGTCGGCGGTTCGCTCGCGTCGCGGAGAGACGGTCGGGCGACGACGCGCGGGGCGTCCGTCGAGCGGTCACGTGCGCGCCTCGGGACGGGGTTTTGTGGTCCGTGTGGCGCGCGACTGGTCGACCGGTCGAGTCTCGCGCCGACCGACGGTTCGTCACCGTCCGTCGCGCGTCGTCGTCGCGCGCGCGCTCGACGTCGAATCGCGCGGGCGAGGCGCGAATGCGAGCGATCGCTCGAATGGTGCTCGCGGTGGCCGGTGCGGTGATCCTGGCGCGTCGCGCGAACGCGCCGAAGGGGCGAAGATTGTCGCGGACGAGGACGAAGACGCGCGGCGAACGCGCGGCGGCGAAGAAGGAAAGCGGCGACGGGGGGGGCGAGCGAGGGCGAGACGACGACGCGAACGATGCGGAGGACGCGAACGCGCGGCGCGCGTACGCGGACGACGCGAACGCGCCGGAGAAACCTCGAGCGAGGCGCGAGACGCGTCTCGTAAAGTTTGGCGTCGTCGAGGGCGAGAACCGCGGCGAGGACGCGATGGATCCAGCGCGGACGATAGAGGACGATTTGTTTTGGTTGCGAGACGACGAACGGAAGAGCGATGAGATTTTAAAGCACTTGGAGCGGGAAAATGCGTACACGGAAGCGCACACTGAACATCTGAAAAAATTGGAGACGAAGATTTACGAAGAAATCATCGCGACGATTGAAGAGACGGATGAGGACTTGCGCTTCGCGTGGGGCGATCGTCACGAGTATTGGGTCAAGACGCAAAAGGGCAAGGCGTATCCGATCATTTATCGATGCGAGCGCGCGAGTGGAAAGCACGTGGAGAAGGTTTTGGACGTCAACGAGGTCGCCGCCGAGATAAAGTATTGCTCGCTCGGCGGGTTCAAGCCGTCGCCCACGCACGACGTGTTAGCGTATGCCATCGACGCCACGGGGTTCGAAACGTACACGGTTCGGTTCAAGGACTTGAATACGAATGAGCTCTTGGACGACGTCCTCGAGGGATGCGCGGGCGGCGTGAGCTGGGGAGGCGGCGTCAATCGCGAGGTGTATTACTCGACGATGGACGACGCTCATCGCCCGGACAAGGTGTGGCGCCACACCATGGGAACGCCGCAATCGAGCGACGTGTGCGTGCTCGAAGAGCCTGACGAGTTGTTTAACGTCGGGTTCTCGCGAACGTCGAGCGGACGATACATGATGCTCGAGTCTGAATCCACGGAAGAAAACGAGTGTTATGTCATCGATTTGGACGCCGCGGACGCGGCGCCGGATGTGCGTCTTGTGCAAAAGCGATCGCCACTCCATCGGTACTACTTGGAACATCGAGGTGATACGTTTTACGTGCTGACGAACAAGGACGAGAAGATAAATTTCGAGCTCTTGATGACGCCCGTCGACGCCTTAGGGCAAGACAACTGGGTGCCAGTCGTCGCCGGCGCCGGCGCGCCGGTGTTCGCGTACGACGATAAACGCACGCTCGAAAGTTTCTTCGCCTGTAAGAACCACCTCGTCATCGATGGTCGCGAAAACGGCTTCAGCGCGATGTGGGTCGTGCGTCTGAGCGAGGAAAGCGGCGAGGTGGTCGACTGGCACAAGACGGAGTGGCCGAGCGAAAACGCCCTCGTGTACCCAAGCGTCGCCGGTGAGACGCTTCGATGTGTCGGCGCCAATCAAGTGTGGGACACAAACGAGATTTACGTGTCGTATTCCTCGCTCAATCAGCCGCGCACAGTGTACAAGTACGACATGAACACCAAGTCAAAGAAGGAGATGAAAAAGACTCCGGTGAAGGGCTTCGATACGAGTAAGTATACAACGATGCGACTCGAAGTCACCGCGCGCGACGGCGTCAAGGTTCCGGTGTCCATCGCGTTTAAAACGGATTTGCGAGCGCACCGAGGACCACTGTTGTTGGAGGGTTACGGCTCTTACGGTATAAGCAACGATCCGGCTTTCATGCGCACGGCGGTGCCGCTTATGGACCGCGGCGTTACCATCGCTATAGCGCACATTCGTGGTGGTGGAGAGATGGGACGCGAGTGGTACGAGAAGCGAGGCAAGTACTTCACTAAGCTCAACACGTTTCATGATTTCATCGACGTCGCCGAACATTTAGTGAGCACGGGGTGGACACAACCGAGCAAACTCGCGATTAGCGGTCGGAGCGCCGGCGGTTTGCTCATGGGGGCCACGCTCAACATGCGGCCGGACTTATTCCGATGCGTCGTTGCGGGCGTTCCGTTTGTGGACGTCATGGTGTCCATGTGCGATCCCTCGATTCCCTTGACCACGGGCGAGTGGCTGGAGTGGGGTAATCCGAACGTCGAGAAATATTTCGATTACATGATGAAGTACGCGCCTATGGAAAACATACGACCCATGGAGGTTGCCCCGGATGTGCTCATCACCGCGGGATTGTACGATCCGCGCGTCGCGTATTGGGAATCCGCCAAGTACGCCGCTCGTTTGCGCGATGCCGTCAAAAATGGTGCGCGCGTGTTGCTCAAGACAGATCTCAGCGCCGGTCACTTCAGCGCGAGCGACAGATATCAGCACTTCAAGCAAACCGCGTTCGAACACGCGTTTACGCTCGAATGCCTCGGGCTCGCCGGTAAGAACGTCGCCCCGAAATGGATCTCATCAAAGTAGGCCTATGTAATCGAATTGATTACAACGCTATGTGTGCTATCGCGGCGCTCGCGCGTTCTCGTCAACCGCCGCCGAACCAACCTCGTCCGCGTCTCTCCTTCTCACGCTTTCGCGCATCTTCCAACCACTGCGGTGTGTGATACAAAAACGGGTCGCGCGGTTCGTCCCCGACTTCGCTTCGCATGCACTTGACGAACAACGACCACGCCGGCGGCGTCGTCAGTAGAGGATTGCCCTCAAACAACGATTGCACCACGTCCTCGAGCCTATCGTTGCAACGATGTTGACGCGCGCGTTTGGTGGTCGCATACAACTCAACGCCGCCGCGATAACCGTGCGACGCTCGAGCCTTAGCACCGTCGTCTTCGGCGCTCGAACTCGCGGCGAACGCGAATCGAGACGATCGTCGCGGCTGCGACTCCGACGACGACGCGTCGTGCGCGGACGACGCGCGCTCGACGTCGATCACGCGCGCGCCAACGCTCGCCATCGCGCGATGTGTGACACCGCCGCGCGCTCGAATCGTTCGGATGCGCTCGGGAGTGAAGTGAAGACGAGCGCTCCGCGGCGGCTCGAGCGAGCCGCCGTCGCGTCGACTCGGTCGAGCACGCGCGAGCTTAGAAGAATCGCAAATGTAATTTAAACACGCTACATACGTCCTACGCTCGCTTGACGATCGTCAGAAAGACGAAAGCGTCGAGGGAAGTGTCTGAGGCGTTCCGCGCCGGAAATCGTCGCGCTCGCGCGATTTATTGGCTGCGCGAGAAGAAGAGAACGACGCTCGTCAGTCAAAAGTGGTCGGGATTTCGCGCGTTCACGTTCGCATTAACGCGCATGCCGTTTGCATCGCGCGCGCTCGAGGGAATGTGAATGTGTACTTACCAAGAAGCCTCGTACGCGGCCGCATCCATCATCGAGTCAGTCTCAGACGGATTGCTCATCTTCACCTTCATGAGCCAGCCATCCGCAAAGGAGGATTCGTTAACCATGCCCGGGGTGTCGTTCAAGTTTTCGTTCACTTCGATGACTTCACCAGAGATCGGGGAGTACACGTCGGAAGCCGCCTTAACAGACTCGACGACGCCGAAGGACGACTTCGCCTCAACCTTGGAGCCAACTTCCGGAAGTTCGACGTACACGATGTCACCCAATTCAGCCTGTCGTCGAATGCGTTGCGCGAATGCGTCAGTTTACGAATGCGCATCGATTTATTGTCCCGTGCGTCGCGTTCGCGCGACGTCACGAGCGCGCGCGCGAGTGTTCGTTCGCCCGAGTTCGCCGCGATCGAGGCCCCCGTCGTCGTCTCACCTGCGCGTGATCGGAGATGCCGACCGTCGCGATATCACCTTCGACCTTGGTCCATTCGTGCGAAGGCATGTACTTCAAACCTTCAATCACTGTTCGCGCGACGCACGAGGCGCGCTCGTCAGTCATCGCGTCCACGGTCCCGTCTCCTCGCCTCGCCTTGGCGCGCGTCGCGCAAGGGGCCCATCCAAACATTCTATCCACACCGCGTCCCGCCCGTGGCGTCGTTTCGCGCGCGCGTCCGCGCTCGTGCGTCTCGCGCGACGTCATCGGTGCCACGAGCGCCGAGTTCGACCTTCATCGCGGTTCACACGCGCGCCCGAGCGTTCGATCGCGCGTCGGATGACGTTCGGACGTCCGCGCGCGGGCCATCGCATCACATCGTCGTCGTCGCACCGGTGGAGTACGCGCGCGCGCCGACCGCGGTCACGCACATGGGCGCGAACGCGGTGGTTTGCTTCGTCCATCTCAAGAGCGCCGATCGCGCCGACATCGCGCAAAGTTCGTTCGTCGACGTGTGCGGACGACGCGCGCGACGACGCGACGGACGATCGCGCGCGTCGGCGCGTCGCGGGTGTGTGTTTTTATACACAGATGAAAACATCACACACGGGCTTAAATGGGCGTCGAATGCGGCACCGATCCGTCGTCGCGAAAAGCGACCGAGCGACCGATCGCGCCCCGAAAGACGACGCCCACCGCACCACACGGACGGCGAAATTGCGAAATCGCGACGACGACGACGACGGCGACGCGGGCGGGATTTCGACGCGCGCGGGCGACGGCGATCGCGAAGACGCCGCGTCGACGCGTCGCGACGCCCGCGTCGATCGATCGCGATGTCGACCGCGAGCGGCTCGACGTTCGCGCGCGCGTCGGACGCGATTCGACGCTCCGCGGGGGCGCTCGCGAGCGCGAGCGCGACGACGAGCGCGAGCGCGGACGCGGACGCGGCGGTGAAGGCGACGCCGCGCGTGGTCGTGGACTTCGCGGGGCAACTGCTCGGGTTCTTCGCGTTCACGTGGGAAGGCGCGTGTTGGGCGCTCGTGTGCGCGCTCGTCGTGGGGAACTACCTGGCGAGGAAGTGGCGCCGAAAGATGCGAAAGACGCTGGCGAGCGCGGAGATGAAACACTCGCTCGATTCACAGTTCACGACGGTGGAACACGGGGCGATGGAGTGGATCAATCACTTCTTGAGACATTTGTGGAGCTCCACCGCGGGGACGTACGCAGACGCGCAAGCCGCGGACGTCTTGCGAGGAATCATCGAAGGTTTGGGATCGTCTAAGCCGAATTTCGTCAAGGAGGTGACGCTTACGGATCTCACCTTGGGCTCGACGCCGCCAAAGATTCAGTTGTACACGGTGCGATACAATCCGACGCTCGATTACTTGCAGTTTGAGTTCAACGTCGACTGGTTCGCCGACGCGGCGCACGGACGGTTGATGACGAAGATCAAACTCGCCGCGGCGCTGCCGTCGCTGCGCGTGCCGATTCACCTGACCGATTTTGGCTTGCGTGGACGCGTGTTGATGGGCTTCCGGCTCACTAAACGCGTGCCCGGCGTCTCGGGCGTAGACGTCTCGTTTCGCGGCGCGCCGAAAGTCGACGTGTCGGTTCGCCCGGTGGGATTGCCCGTGGCCGATATCCCGGGCCTGTATCAATGGATCATGGGAAAGCTAGAAGAGGTGATTTGCAAAAAGTTTCTCGAGCCCAGACGTTTGTACATTGACGTCGAGGGGAAGTTTCTGCGAAAGATGGCGAGCGCCGATTTCCTCGGTCCGGGCGGTACTTTGGTGTGTCGAATCGTGTCTGTGAAGGGTATGCCGAAGAACACGGGCTCGGGGTACCCTTGGGTCGAAGTGTCGTTCAACGGAATTCGTCGTAAGACGTGCACGAGACCCGTAGCGAAGGTGATGGAGTACGGCGGAGCTATGGCGTTTCCTTTGCCCGCGGACACGAATTGGAAATCCACAGAGGATAGCACGATGAACGTGGGCACGGTGCGCGTGCGCATCATGGACAGAGCCGCCGTCGGTACAGACGTGTTCGTCGTCGGTGAAGCAGTGTTTGGGGCGCACAGACGATCCGACACCGGGACGCATCACGCGTCGCTTTCTCTTGGCTCGCACGCGGCCAAGTCTAAGTACGGCGTCAGCGGAAAGGTGTCCACGATAGCGCAAATAGAATGGGAAGTTCTCCCTCCAATCGAGCGATGGAACCCACTGAAACCTGCGGTGGTTGAGTCTCGTTCGTCGGCGCCGCTCAAGCAGCAAGACGACGCGTCTGAGGACGACGACGACGACGACGATGAAGAATACGACGAGGACGAGGACGAGGACGAGGACGAGGACG
>VMHT01084883.1_pt1 | contig 27909 bp, 24 predicted proteins | sample 4693611 | NCBI WGS metagenome assembly VMHT01 (sample SAMN12280063, study PRJNA550983) | marine metagenome | isolation source: seawater sampled from same location over 5 years 0.02-0.2 micron viral filtrate | place: USA: collected off the coast of southern California halfway between the port... ... | reverse complement strand
CTTGATATCGTGTTAGATTTTGTGACTAAGGTTGATACTGGATCAGTTAAGTTTATAATAGTTTTAGCCATTTAATTTCTCTACAATCTGTGTTAACATTTTTTTAATATCACTAACCTCATTCTTTAATTCACTTATTTCCTTATCCTTACTAAGTCTTTCTGCCTTACGTCTTTTTGCAGCTTTGATCTCTTCATCATTAGTGTTTAAAACCGCGCCACTTGACTTATCTTTAACATAACCACTGTGGCCATCAATATTTACGTAACTCATTATACACTCAATGCAATAATTCTTAAGTCTTTAATTCTAGGCACCTTGGCGCTGTTAGTACTTCTAAATACAATCTTAGCCTGAAACTTTGTAAAAGCTGGTAATGAACCATTTTGCCCGCCTATTAAGTATCTATACTCTCTAAAAACATTTGGATTTTCATCAGTAGGCAGTGTTGTTTCAGCAGCCTGTAACGTATAAGGTTTATCAGATAAGATTTCATCCGCTGTCGCTGTTCTAAAAAATAATTGAAAATCAGTTCCGTTCGGCCTGTTAGCACTTAATAATATATTTAAGCCTACTGCATCATTTTCTAGTGTTATAGCTCTAGTAATATGTTTTGAAGCTGCGCTTCCACCACTAGCACTTGTTTCATTAATAAATGTAAGTGGTATGTTAAATCCAGAAGTCGATGATTGATCTTGCTTATCTATTACGTTATCAATTAATGATACAGACATTCTTTGTAGGTCCAACATAGGTGATACATCTGAGTCTTCTGATCTCATAAGTATTCTCATATCTAATGATTTATTACCTGCACCAAGTTCTGCAGTTTCAGCGCTATCAAAAGCAACCAAATACGGTTCAAGCGCTATATTATTTTCATTAAGTTTTACAGCTTGAAATGAACTTTGTTTTTGAAAAGAAGTTTCACTTCCTGCAAAAGACTTACCAGTTGTAGCTTTAATTGAAGCACCTAAAGACGTATTTACTGGTTCTACTTTAGTAACATGCGGATATATTACGCTATATGGAATATTTTTTGTTGTAAGAATATTTGATCCACCGGCAATTGCATCAGAGTCTGCAGCAGAGTCTGCTTCAAATCTATAACCTGTAAAATCTACAGCTGTAATAGTTCTTCTTCCATTAATACTTGAAGCATTAATTCCACCTACTCCTATAGAATCTACTCCACTTATTTCAATAGCGTTACCTATTTGTAATCCATGCCCAATATGCCTTGCAGTAACTGTTGCGTCTCCAGAAATAACAGTTAGAGGATCTTTTTTTAATTTAGTCTTTGGCACAGAAGCATTCTTTAACATAACTGTAGCAGAAGTATTTTTAAATTTAGCCTGATGTATTACAAAAGATAAGTCTTGATTCTGTGAAGGAGTCCAAGTAACACCATTTTGAGAATAAAATAAACTTCCAAGGTCAGGTTGTTTTTGTACTCTTCTTTCAGTAGAACCAAATAAGAAATCGTTTATTTCTGCAATGTATATCTGATAATCTTTTGAATCTGCAATAACCACTAATGCGTAATCTTCTTGGCCATTAAGAAAAATTGGCTCATCAAATTCAAAAGAAGTTGGAGTAAGTCCAGGCCCGCTAGTATCAACGTTAATGTTACTTGATGGAAGCATTTTTATTGTACCTGGTATAATTTTATTTGATGAAGGAAATCCATTAACCATTGGTCTTATCTGAATTTGCACAGGCAATGCACTATCTTTTGCTGCAAAGAAAAGATCTACCTTTGTGCAGTATATTCCACTAAGAGCATTTATATAAAACGATTGAGCTATTGGCTGTTTATTAAGTTGATAGCCTTTTGATGTTAATGCCATTATATACCTCTCTTATTGGAATTTTTCACAATATTACCTGCTACATACACTATTGGATGTATTATCTTACAGAATATATTACCTACAATACTGTCTTTTGTTTTTCCTTTAGTTAAAACATATTTTAAGTGTTGTGTACGCTTCTTTGCTAGATATGCGCCAAAATCTGTTAAAACACTACTTTTCTTCATGCCTTCTACGTATGGTTTAAATAACCAATGGTAACCTATTTCATGAATAGGCGTTAAATACTTTTTCTGATATATATACCAAACTTTCATTGCCTTAGACCAATCTTCTAATTGTGTTTGCCTATACATTTCAGTACATACTATTTTTCCAGGATCAGATGCTTGTGCGTCATTTGAATACATAGAATTTTGTATACTCTGATTATTTGTATGAGTTTCATGGTCGTTAATACCATTTTGGTGAGCATTATTACTAAATGTTCCTCCTCCTATATGTGTAGCGCTACTTATAGTTGTGCCTCCTCCAACTGTTCCATCACCACCATCATCATTATTATGTGTCTGGTATTTAGCGTTATCTCTTAGTCTTACTCCTTGAACTTCGAGTACTCGAGTTGATTTATAAGTGCTTTCTACTGTATCTAAATAACCTGTAGCAGTATATGATGCTTTAGCTATACATGCTGCATTAATTTCTTTATTTGCACTTATATCAAGTAATTTAAATTCTCTTGTTCCAACCCTGAATTTTAAAGTGTCATTATTTGGAATAATAAATGAGCCAGCTATTGATCCATTGGCATCAGTAGTTAAGGTTGAAGACGTGTTTGGATGAGAGGTTACACCTATTAGTGTGTTACCAAAATCTGAATCGCCATCTGAATAGAATTGAAAGGTTTCACTTTTTGTAAAACTAGAGACATCTACACCATCAAAGAAAGGAAATACTCTTGTACTTGGTCTTAAGCCTTCTGCTTTAAAAAATATTTTTCTCGATCTCATAAAAGGTAGTAATGCAGTTTGAATAACTCTATCTTCTACAAATTCTATAACAGTTTCATCACTTACAACTTTATTAACTGTTCCGGAAATATTATTTGTTTGACTACCAACTACTAATTGATCTGTAGGTACGCCACCCCAATTCCAAGACCAGTTATTCCAGTTATATGCTTGAATTGGACTTAATCTTGACCCTCCTGTTATAGTTCTATCTGCGGCTTTAACTACATCTCTCCATTCGTCAGAAGCAGGAGATAAAGTAGTAATTCCTTCGTATATTACAACATTAAAAGGATTTATTCTTATAGATTTACTTGCAAGATTTTGATTAATATATGGTACTTCGTCATAAGCCATGTAAACGTTATCACCTTTACGAATAGTATTAGTTGATGATGCGGAATCATATATTAATCTTATATTATCTTCAGTAAAAGTAGGTCTTATTAAATTATTAATTGGATCTAATGCGGCTCTGTATTCGTTTACACCTCCAGTTAAATCTGAAAAAGTATGATCGGTAAAATTATCTACTATAAATCCAGATTTTGTTCGATCGTTTCCAGCTGAATCTAATACTTGAAAGTGTTTAGTATCAACTTCTAAAGCACTTAACGTTGCAAATTCTTCAAGTTTATCTAACCTCTTTTCTAAAAATCCAATGTCTTTCATTGTAAATCTTTTATGTTCTATCTTTCTCATAAAAATATCAGAGTCATTAAGAGTATTAGCCCCAAGAGTTAGATCATATAACCCTAAAGTTCCATCTGGTTTATCTGGCATAGTAGGTACAAAACCTGATGCGCCAAATATAAGTCTTATTACACCTTCTCTATCAATAACAAGTTTTGCAGACTTTGCTAAAAAGTATGTTATATCCGCTGTAACAAGAGAAGTTGGTTGAGGTAATTCGATAGCTCGAGCTCCCAGTCCAGAATTAGAAAATTCTCCTGCCGAATCCATCACAGATCTAAAATCTAAATAATTATATAATCTAATGCTTTGACCATTAGAAAATTTGTACCTAGGAATTTGATCATATGTTACTTGACCTGTGTAAGAATTTACTGCAAAGAAATCACCTGATACTCCGTGATTAAAATGTCTGTAATTAACAAATACGCTACCTGCAGGCGCTGATTGACCACTTTTTAATAATAATCTACCAAGTGCATAATGATTATCTCTTTGTCCATTATCTAGTGTGAATCTATTAGCATAACTAATATTACTATCACCACCTTTTAATATATCTTGTACATCAAAAATATCAGCTTTATTTAGTGGTAAGAATTTTTGTCCATTACCATCTGAATCTATACTAACTGTAATTGCTTTTTGAGCTATTGTTTTAGTTTTTATTGACGCCTGACTTTTATTTACGTAACCAAGTATTTCAACTGCCTGGCTTGCTGGTAATCCAGTTAAGGTAGCGGATGTACTTCCTGTTCCTGATATACTTGCATTTAAGTAAACATCACTATCGGTTCCTACAATCCAATCATCTGTGTTTGTAAACGTTTCACCTGTAGCAGAAAGAGATATGGATGCTTGTCCTGATCCATTCGATGTAGCAGTAAAACGTCTTTGCGCAGCAAAAGATATATCAGTTAAAGATTGTGCTCTAGGACGAGGTAAAATAAATAATGATGTATTATTATTTGCTTCTTTTAATACAGCTTTACTATTTTCTAATGTAGGCCTAAAATAACTTGAAGTGCTAGTACCAATACTTTTAACGCTTCTAAAAGCAGAACCACTATTCATTTGCACATCAAACAAATGATATCTTAGTTTAGTGCCGTCTTCATTTATTGCTTTTACTCTAGCACTACCAATTGTATTACCAGTATAATCTAAACCATCTTTTAAATCTAATTTTTCAAACACATTAATATTAGGTATTCCAAAAGAAGCCGAGTCACCAAAAGTTCCGTTATCCACAAAAACATAATTACCAAAATCTGTTCCAACTACATCATTATTAATTGATATAGTATCAGTTGATTTTTCTATTCTAAGAGTTGTAGGAAAAGTTCGTGCCGCTCTAAATCCATCCACAACTGCCGTTCCTGGACTTACTTCAAGATTTAAATGTGTTGTTGCAGAATCTAAGTTAAACTTTGCTGTAAAAGGTTTTACAAAATAATCACCAGAGTTTTCATGAATTCTTCTTGCTATAACTTTGTTAGGGATATCATATGAATTTCTTTCATCAACTGCACTATAAATCACACCTTCTTTTACAGTTGCAATATGAATAAAGTTTTCGTCTGAATCAACATCACCATCTTCTACTATAGTTAATTCAATCTTATAACGATCAGCACCAGGCGCAGTAAGGTTTGGAGAAGCTCCTTGGTTATCAAATAATGAATTATCATCTATTGATGTAACAACGCTTTCAACTGCTTTAAATCCTACGTTCGTATCAACTATGTCACTATATTTTGATATGATTTTTGACTGATCTTCAGTAAATACAAAGTGGCCACGTGCATAGTATATTCCAGATAATAAAGTTATAAGAATACCAACACCAGTTGCAGGATTGGTTAACGTATTTGTAGTTTGAACTGTAAGAGTGATAGAACCGTTATTTACATCTTCACCAGCAGTCATACGTATTGTATTAGTGCCAGAAGATCCAGCACTCGTATTGGTATATTGCACATATAAAGTTGCAGGATCAGATCCTGTTGCTGCAACTACTTCTAATACCTTTACTATAACGCCTGAAGTTTGTCCTGTAAACGATGTTCCAATTAAAACAGATGTATCAGTTGGTAGAGCATTTGTAGTAGTATTAAGCTTAATAAATTCATATTTTTGATTTATTGTAGCACCACCAGGTTTTACCACAGCACCTTCTTTAAATATATTATTACCAAATCTTGCTATTTGCTCTTGTAATATTGTTTGTAATTGTGTTAACTCACGTGCTTGTACTGCTTTACCTGAGTTGAATAATATTTTATGAAAACCTGAGCTGTCAGAAAAGTCATCTTTAAATGTATCTGTAAATATTGCTTTTGATAATGTTGTCGCCATGTTAAATCCTTAAAGTGTTATTACAACTTTTATATCTTCTGTCTGGTTTGCAGAACGTGTTACTGGTGCTCTATTTTCTATATATATTATTTCTCCGGAAAGTTTATTAGCATCATCTTCAGTAAATGCATCACTATCAGCATCTACACCTGCTGCAATTAAAGTTCCAGATTGTCCTCCACCAGTTATTGCTTCACCTTCCTGAAAAGGTTTAAATCCTGTTTCTTCCGATTGATGAAAATATAGTCTGTCACTATCAACTTCATCAACAAAAGCTTTTGCACCACTAGTTCCACCGGTAATAGTTGCATCTAAAAACCCAGTTGCTGCTGCTGCTTGTAATTTTAAAAAGTTTAAAACTTTACCAGAAGCATTATCAAAGTCAGATACTGATCCAGGAACTGCAGAGTCTGTGTGCTCTTTTGGATTTCTTATAAGACCTACTTGCCTAAAATCTTGACCTACTATAAAGTTACTATCTTCTATACCATTAGGTTTTGCATTAAACATTAGTGATGTTGATTTTAACTCATCTCGAGGATCTGCTCCTAATCCATTTTCTGGTCCAAGTATTGCACGTGCAGTAGCAGATGATCCGCCTCCTCCAGTTATTGAAACACTGGCAAAAATATATCCTTGACCCATAGCCATAGCGCTATCAGTACTAGAATCTAATTCGATTTTAACAACTGCTCCACCACTTACTGTTGCAGTTGCTGCAGCTCTCACGCCATCACCGTCAATTGTAACAGTTGGAGTTGATGTATAGCCTGATCCTGCCGTTGTAATAGCTATACCTAATACTTGTCCAGGAACAGCCGAATCCTGAACAAAAGCTTGCTGAACTTCTAATGTTGATAATCCTGCACCAGCTGCAGAATCTAAAACTTTTTCTATTGGTACAAAGTTTGATGATAAAAATTTACTTGATCTTGCAGCACTTAAACTATATAAAAATTTCCATACATATCCATCAGCAGTTTTAAATGGTTTTGCAACAGTACCTGTTGGTTTTATTGTAGACGCGTTTGCTGTTCCAGATGCATTCTTGCCTTGTTGTAAACATATATAAACTTGTTTATCTTCGGTTAAAACGTAATAACTATTTGTTGCTGGAATGCTAGCAAAGTTATCATCATATGCATTATAAAAAGCACCAGATGACCAGTTATATCGTGGAATAACGTAACTTAAATCAGTTGCAGATTTTATAGACTGTAATCCAGCTCTAAAGTTTCTTATAGTTCTAGGCGTGTCAGTTGGATCTGGAACAGTTTCCGATCCGTCCCATTGTTCTGATCTACCTATACCTACGTAATATCTTGCAGTGGCAAGTCTTGATTCATCAAACACAGTTTGTGTGAGTTGTTTTTTAAACGTGTCTGTAATTATTGCTGACATATTCTATTCCTTATGCTACCGTTACTTCGCCTTGGTTACCAACTAAGAACCAATTACTTCCATCCCATATACACGTACAACCATCGTTTTGAGCTAAGGCAAAAGATGTACCTTGTGCAAAATTGGATGGAGCAACTGTCATAGCTCCTGCACCCTTATTCGTAAAAATTTTATATTCACCAACAGTTGTTCCATCTGCTAAACTTACTGCCAAAGCCGAACCTTTATTACCTATTATCAAAGTTGCGGATGTACTTGCTGCACCGTTTGCAGTTATTGTAGAAGAACTAAAAGCTGCCTTATTTAATTCAACTGAACCAGTTCCCTTTGGTGTCATAATAATATTTAAATTAGTTCCACCTCCTGTTGCAGAGAGTGTAGGTCCAGTTGTTGTTGCTCCGTTTGCGACTGTTAATTCATTGACAGCACTACCAGTAGTTGTAAACTTAATAAACTCATTTCCATTAGCATCATTTAATGAAGTGCCAATGATAGGAGTATTTATTGTAGGTGACGTTAAAGTTTTATTTGTGAGAGTTTGCGAACCTGCAATTGTTGTAACTGTTCCCGCGCCACTTGGTATGGTAATTGTTCCACCGTTTGTAATTGATGCTATAGTTGGAGTCGTTAATGTTTTATTAGTTAGTGTTTGAGTTGCGGTATCTAATACTACATTACCTCCGGCATTTGGTAAAGCAATTGTTCTATCTGCTGTAGGATCGGTTGCAATTAATTTAGTTTCATGAGAGTCTGTGCTCGTTCCTTCAAATATAATAGTACCAACACTACCAGAATCTTTTAATATAACCTGAGTTGTTAAAGTACTACTATCACCTCCAAGTTGTGTATATATTTCTTGGAAGTTTTGATTAATTTTAGAACCAGCAGATCTTAAAGTATCACCAGTGCCGTCGTTTGCAGATGAACCTATATTTATGTTTTGTCTTGTCATTTTTTAAATCCTAATAAGTCTATTTATACTAAAAACTCGAGTCACTCAAATATCTTGTGAACATATCGTTATCCATAGTCTCTGTTATTAATGAGAAATCTGGTCTTGCAGAACCAGCGCTATCTCCAATATCGCTATCATCAAATTTAAAAGAATTTACAGACATCATTTCTTGTACATTATGATATGTTTTATTTAACTGAGATAACGTAAAACTTTGGTAGTCACTTACTAGATCAGTTAAGTCAGTTCTTACTTGTAACGATGAGCCTCCAAATCCAGTTTGCAACACAGTGAATTGCCTAAATGGTAAGCTAATAGCAAGTGAAGCTTGTGAAGAAACGGTTGGACCAGTTGCAGAATCAGCAATTGATAATGGTGCTGATAGCGTTAATATTCCTTCAGCATCTGTTACAACTTGCCCTTCATAGTAAAATCCAGCCGGATGTATAAATTTTTTATATAACGCATTCCAATTACTTATATCTGTATTTGTGTTTATTCTTAAACCAAAAGTTTGAAATACTTTATCATTTTGTATAAATTTTAAAGAATCTACGCCTATAGTACTGGCAGAATCTCCAATTGTAAACATGGATTCTTTACCATACTCTACTTGTGCACTTTGCTGAAAAAATAACCTAAAAAATTCTTCTGCAGAAAATCTTGTTCCTTTTTGTCTTAAAAATTGTGCAAGTCTTCTTAAGCCAAATCTTTTGTCAGAAAAATTATCTGCTGTTTCTAAACCACCAGCTAATTCTGGAACATACTTATTAATAAGATCACTTGGCATTTCACCAATATCTTTAGTAGCATATGATTGTTTTAAGTCATCACCAAACGCGTGAGTACCGTCCGCAGAATCTAAAAACTCATAATACTTTTCTAAAAATGTAACTAATTTAGGAAACTCGCTAGTAAAATATTCAGGTAAAGATTCTCTTACTTTTCTTACCTGGAAGTTTTTAAGCCTTCTTTTACTTTGAAAGTCTATTGCCATTATATGCTAACCTGCGTATTTTGAAAATCTAGTAAAGATCTTGAAGTTGATAAGTCTGTGTCAATATCTAAAATAAAATTTCTTAAAGGCCTTACAGTATTTTGATTTGCCGGTAAAACTTTAATGTCAATCTGTGAACCATTAAATCCACTAGGCTTAAATCCAATTAGTGTTATTGTGCCTGTAGATGCTTCATAAGATCCGGCATTATCAATTTCTACTGTTCCATCAAGTGTTATTACTTGTAATTTATTTGAACTTAATTTATTTCTAATAAAACATGTTTTATTATTTAAACTAAAATTAGTACTTGTTATTATAAAAGTTGAGTCATTCGGGGTTGATAAAATTACTGGAAAAATTATTTTGTATTGTAAAGAAGTATTAACTGTTGGTATAAATCCTTGCATTAACTGAACTTCCATTTTTGAGTTTAGTATTGCTGGATCAAGTGCATCAATAAGAGTTAATATATTTGATCTTCTAAAAACTTTATCAAATCTTTTTAAACTTATTGAGAAGAAATTATTAATAGTACTTTGTACTTGAGTTTCCATAGCTTGAGGTGTTAAACTAGTAAGATCTGGATCTAAATTAAAAGTTGTACTCAATATCATATTAGTTGTTATTGGATCAACAAAATCTGTAGTAATTGACATTATAGCAAGATTATCTGTTAGCTCAGTTGTAATTCTATCTTTTACTGTTTGTTGTGTATCTAACGTAATACCATCTTTAAATTTTAATCCAATAAATACTTTTCCAAAAACTTTTGGAACATTATCATTACCACCAAATGAAGTTACATCATCTAAAAAAGACCCAAACTTTGTTAATATTAAAGCTCTATAATCTTCTGCTGTAACTAGTCTTCTTTGAGATGAAAATGCTATAGGAGCATTTTGCCTTATTGATTCTATGCTTTCCTTAAATGATCCACCTGCAGAAGCAGCCTCTGTTGCTGTAGTAACATTATATTGAACACTGTTAACAGTTATTATCGCTTCTGTTGAAAAAGTTGTTGCTCCATTTGCAGTGCTTCCAACTGTTGATAAATAATCAATAACAATTTTATTACCTGCTTTTGGTGCAAGTCCAGTTGAAATACCATCACCAAAAACTATTTCATAAAAACCATTTGGTGTTTCTTTGATTTGATAAAAAGCTGATTCATTAGTTATTCTAATACCATCAACTATATTTAAGTAAGTATCAAATGTTGTGGCAGAACTTGTAGGAAATACTCTAACTCTAATTGTGCTAGTATCTAATGTTATGTCAGGTATAACGTATATTTGAGTGTCAGTTGTGTCTCCAACAAAGAATGTTTTTGTTTTTTCTGTGCCTTCAAAAACTGGTACAGCTGTTGCACCATCAGCATTTAAAAATTGATATGTTCCATTTCCGTCATCACTTCCTACAAAGTTTTCTCGAGTTTGAAATGTATATGAAACCCCATCTACAGAAGATGTAAATGTAGTACCTCGAGGTAAAGTTATTGCTGTAGGTCTATTCGAACCACTTACAAGTACAGATAAGTTTAATGCTGCCTGAGAAGAGGTAAAAGAAGAAGGGACATATCCTAAACCTTCTGCTAAAGCAACAACCGAGCTTCTTAGTTGTGCCGTGTTTATAAATGATTCATTTAATGCAAAGTTTGCAGTAAGTCCATTAAAATGTGTGTTATATGCCAAAACATCTAAAATATTACTTAAACCAGAGGCCTCAAAATCGTAATCTTGAAATTCAGTTTGTTGCTTTAAAAAATCTTTTAATCGTCCTTTTATTGTATCAAAGTCTAATTGTGTTGATTTAATTGTTGTTGCCATTATCTTAACCTCGTTAGATTTAATTCTGTAGTTACTGTTTCGTTTGTATTGACAACTCTAAATGTTACTGTAACTTTTACTTCATGTGAATCGTCTCGTAATTCTGTCGATACGTTTAATACTATTGCTCTAGGCTCGTATATTTTTATTGTCTGTATTATTTGATCTTTAACTTCTTGTGAATCAAAATCTGTGTTTAAGCCAAATAATAAAGCATTTAAGTTGCCACCATAGCGAGGTAAAAAAGGCTTTTCAGAAAAGTTAGTTAGTAATATATTTTTTACAGCCTGTTTTACAGCAGCCGCATGTTCTTTTTTAAATATGTCTCCAGAAACTTTTTTAGCAAAAGACAAATCGATATCTTTCGAATTTTTAGTCTTCGAAGTTAAAATTTGTCCGGAATTAATATTTCCATCTTCTACTGCAAAAGCTCTTGTTGGCATCTAAATCCTCTGTACTATTTATACTGTTTATGTTAACAGTTCTTCAGGTTTTTCATCAGTTCTTAATACTTCTATTAGTTCATTTGTTGCTTGAGTAATATTATTGTATCTTGTTTCAAACACGTTCTTATATGCAATATTATAAGGTGGTGTTATTTCAGGCATTGTAATTATTATCTGTACATTTAAAGAATCATCTGGATTAAAGTTATCATAGTCTAAAATCATTTTTTGATAATTCAAATTATCTTTAAAGTATACGGCTAAATCAAAAGTTTTTTCTACTGCGAGCTCACCTTTATTATTAATCAACTCGTATACAACAGTTTGACCTCTTGACATAAGATAATTTATGCCATCGCTTACGTCTAAATTTTCTCCAGATTCTGCTCTATATAATCCTTCAATAGGTACTAATCTAAAGTTTTTAAATTGTAAAGGTGCTGAACTTGAGTTAATTAATTTTAAGACATCTGCATGTAGCACGTACTGCTTTGCTAATCTTAATCTTTCATTATCATCTAAGATATGTGTTAAAGTAACAGGATCTCCATGAGCACTTACAAATTTAGCCATACTTACGCCAGGTGCTAATCTCGTTCGACTTGTTATTGGAATTCCAGCTGATACTTGATTAACAGGGTTAAACTTTGGATCAACATAATAATCAGTTCTTACATTTGTTATCTTATTAGATTTATAAAGCTTTGTGGGGTTTCTAGATCTGCCTAGAGGTTTACCACCTCTTACAGCAACCTTGTCTTTACCAATTGTTCTACCAAGAGCTGCAGGGCTTAATCTTGAAACATGTGGAGATAACGTTCCATCGGCTATACATGCACCAATAAAAATTTTATTACGTGCATTGTTTGGATCTCTAAGTTTCGATCTTATTTGTGCAGTATTTAAATCAGTAGTTGAAACACCACCATAATGTTCTAACTTATTTAATTGATTAAATAATGCAGCGTCATCGTCTATTGATACTCTCTTAATAGCCACAGAAGAATTTTCAAGTGCGCTATTCATTAATGACTGAGTAGGTTGTTGAGTGTTTTTATTAGTTGCTTCACTGAAACTTACTGATGACTGTGCGCTTCCTGCTGCTGGACCTAAAGCAGCTGTTGCAGCTTTTCCTGCTGTATTAGCATTACCTGATAGATTACCATTGAATGTAGGTGCTGTCATACCTACATCAGCTATTATCCCTTGAGACGCATGAATAGAAGTTGAATTTACTCTTGGAATGTGCGCGGTTTTAGCATACATTACAATTTCTTCACCACCTATAGTTCCACTATCTCCTGTTAACGCTAGAGAAGAAGCAACTACATTAATACTTTTTGATGTACATGTTATTTCTTTTTCAGCAGTCATGAATAATGTTCCGCCTGTGTTATTGTTTTGATCTTCTCCTACAAATAAACCTTTTGCTCTTTTAATTATTTCATTACTATTACCATGAATAAAATTCATAACATCGCCGCCGATTGTTTCTGATTTACCACCAAGAACTTGTACTTCTTTACTACCACCTATATCTTGAATATAACCGCGCTTAACTGTTTGCTCCACATCGCCATCAACTTTAACATTAAAGTCTCCACCAACTTCTAAATCAAAATCTCCAGACACTTTTAATTTTAAATTACCATTATAATGTAGTTCACCGTCACCATCAACTATAACTTTTTCATCATGTGCAGTAACACGAATTGTATTATTAGTAGACCCATAAACCATAGATCCATCAGCACGCATCTCAACACCGGAACCAGACTTATGTCTTATCATAATTCTTTCGCCACCAGGAGTATCATCATATTCAACAATGTGACCTGATGCTGTTTCCTTAACTTGACTATTAGGATATGAACTTACGGGTTCTTTCTTTAAGTCAAGATCTATATCAGATGTCGCACCGCCAAGTTCTACATTAACTCTCTTAGTGCCTCTTGCTAAATTATTAACTGAAGAAGCTTCTTCATATTCTAATCTAGGAAATACACCTTCAGGATCACTTCTGCCATTGTCTCTTTGTTTAAGAGATGCAGCTTCAGCCTGTGATATATTAAAATTTTTCTCTGTTCTTTTAGCCATTACAATATACTCTTAATTTTTTTAGCTATATCTAAAGAATTAGTTTTTGCTAACTTCATAAAATCTTCAACTTTTCCTATGTTTGCATCCTTTATAGCTGTCTTTGTATTTATATTTAAATCAGCAAAGCCTTTTTCTGCGGCTGCAAAAGACTTAGTAGAAGCTACTTCAATATCTGATTCGATATCAATTTTGCCTGTTTTAATATCATTCATAACGTTACCAATATTAGCTAACTCTGTGTCTATATCAGCTTTTATTTCAGCTCCTGTTTTAGGATCCTTAGTTTCAAACGCTTTTGTAATACTCGTAGGATTTGTAATATTAATTTTGTTTTGCAGTTGCGTAACTGATTGCTTAGCTATTACACTTTTAGGCGGCTGTACTATTGCTAGTGTTTTTCTGTCAATGTCTTTATTTTCTTCTGAAGAAGGGTCTTCTATTATCTTAAAATCTTTATCAAATTTATCTCTAAAAGAACCTACATCAAATCCTGGTCCTAATAAAGTTGAATCAATTTCATTGTCACCAAATACATTAAGACCTGGTAATACTTTATACATTCTTTCTAGTAATTCTTCAAATGCACGTAGTTGTTCGCCGTTAACAGGATTTGTTCCTCCAGCAACAAACGATAACTCTAATCCCGTTTTAGAATATGGATCTCTGTCAGGTGCGCGTGTTTTACCTAGCGGTCTACCTCTTTGTATTCTACCATCTGTTAAAATTAAATAATGTGCTTGTATGCCATAAAAATCAGAAAGACCTACGTCTTCCATTAATGCATTAGCTCTTTGAGTTGCAACTGTTGCAGATAATCCAGATGCAAGACCTTGTTCTATTAAAAATTCTTTATCATCTTTCAATTCAATTTGATGTAATTTTTCAACATTCATTTTATTAGGTCCACCATATAATTCATCACCAGTGAAACCTACTACTAAAAAGCCTATAGTTTCATCTGTTAAACTATTAACTCGTGTACTATTAGCAAGCTCGTCAATTAACTCATCAACTGTATCTATAAATTCAAATTTATGATTACTACTATTTGATCCTTTAAACGTAGTAGGACTTGATGAGACAATTACTGGTGTGACGGGTTTAACATTTCTTATTAATGATCCTTTAGGTATAAATTTACCTACATTGGTATCTAAAGATACTTTACCAGTTTGGCTATCGAAACCTTCTATCAAATTTGGCACGCTCTTACCTTCTGGTATGACAACACCTTTTGCTGTTCCAGCTAATGTTTCACCAATTTTTGGCAATTTATCTTTTGCAATGTTTAATAGTTTTCCAATGCCATGTGGTAAAGCATTTGCACCAGATCTACTTGCGCCTGGAATAAGTCCTTCCGGATCAAAATCAAAGCCAGCAAAATTATTTTCTTTAAGATTTTTACTTACTTCTGTTTTCACACCTTGCGTTATATTATCTGCTGGTGTTTTACCTAATGATTTATCCGATATTGCTTCTTTTGCAACTTGTAAAACTTTTGGTGTTATAGTACTTGGTAATACTTTTTCAGTTTCTTTTTTTATTTTTTGATCTGATAAAGTTGTATGCTTTTGAAGTACATTAAATATTGATGAAGTACTGCCAAAAGAAAAAACAGATTTATTAAGATTTCCGCTTGATGTCATATTTTGTTTTTTAAACAAACCTGTTAATGCAGTAACACTAGCATCTACTTTATCCGCTGATCCATCGGCCGCTCCTGGCTGAAGCTGCACAACTCTAACTCTAGGAGAAAAATCACTTGTTGGTTTTGCGCCTTCTTGCAAACTTTTCATACCATTTTTTATTTCTCCGGCGCTATTAAATGAGCTCATGTTTGCAACAACATTCTTCATTTTTTCACTTTCAGCAATTCCTTTTAGATCTCCACTAATTCCACGTAAAACTACTTTTCTAAACTGAATCATTTCAGGTGTTGCTGATGCATTAAACTCAGACTCAGATATTTCTCTTGTAAACTCTACTGCAATAAATTCTTGTCTACCTACTTGAAGTTCTATAGATGTTCCGTTGAATATATATCTCTCTTTAGATAAACGTTGCGAGAATGCATTAGGATTATCTGCAGCAGCTCTGCTTTTTTTAACTCTAACATCTACAAGTTCTAAAATTTTAATATTACTAGCAAAAGTAAATACGACACCATTAAAGGTACTACCTGCTCCATCATTTCCATCTTTTGCTTTTATTTCAATTAAACTCATTCTTCTGGCTCCTGTCCGCCAATTCCTAACTTATTAAAAGTTTCTTGAGCAAATGCTATTCTTTGTTTTGTGTGTGCTAGTGCTTTGTTTGGTCTTTCATATTTATCTTGAAAAACAACTGTAGCTTCTTCTACAGTTTCTGCATTACGCAATTGACCTAACCCAAGAAAAGATTCTGTTTCTAATTCAAACTTTACATATCTAAGTTGAGCTTCAATCGTGCTATAACTTAAACCTATTCTTGCAGAATAATCTACTAATTTTTTAAATCTTTCGCCTGCGGCTTTTGCAGGATTCCATTGAGCAATACCAAAGGAATTTTCATCTTTAAATCCTGATCTTGCTAAAGGATTTATATCTCCACCGTTAGCGGTGGCTGCAGATTCTACGCAAAAATTTCCAATCATACCACATGCTTGTTCTGGCGTAAATGAACCACCAATTGGTGATATAAAAAAATTAAATGCTTTTTCAATATTAGTGTTTCCATCTAATTGTAAGTTATCAGTGGTTGAAGGTTGATTGACATCATTTCTTAAAGATTCAAGTTTTGGTATTGAACCTAGTACTAAAGGTAGTTGTGAATCTTTTCCATCCAAAAATACTCCAAAAACTTGAGCTCTATTTTTAAGTCTTGAATTTCCACCAAGTCCAGAGCTACCATCTTCAGTTACAGGTATATTAACTTGCGCCCATGGTAAATCGTTGTCAGGTATATCTACAGTACTTTCACTGTGAATACCATGTATTCTAACTTTTACTCTATCAAGTTTTAAAGGATCATTAATATTTACAACAACACCAATAAACCACCTAAAGTTATCACCATAATAGTCTTGCATTATATCTGAATCTCCACACCTAAGCTAGCAATTTTTCCAAGTAATAAAGTTGTTTCTAATGCTTCACCAAAAAAAGAATGAGTAGCACCTACTATTATATAGTCACCAGACTTTTTTAAATCAAGACTTGGTTTGTTTTCGTCTGAATTTGAATTTGTATCTAAAAAAACAACTCTTATGGCTTTACCTATAGTATAGTTTGCATCTCCACTTAAAAATTCTCTTGATTTTACGGTAATTGATAATGGTGATTTTGCTAAGAAATTTTTAAGTGCTGCTTGTTTAATTTTTTTATTTTGATTACCTTTAATTGTTTCATCATTATAGCTTTTAAAAACGGTATTTAAATTATTATAAGCTCCAGTTGAACTTATTGTAGATATTACTTTTGAATCATAACTTGATATATTTTTACCATTAATTTTAAATTCATTAGAAAAAGCATATCTACTATTATCACCACCTAGCATATTTTTTTTCACTATTTCCTTAAATAAATCATCTACATTAAAATGAATCGATTCACTTATACCATTTAACGTATCATAAAAAACATTTTTAGATCCAACATTTCCTGATTGTATTAGTTTTACTAAATTTTCAGCTGACTCGTATTTATATTTGTTAATTGTATAATATTTTATACTAGATATTCCTACATTAGCACTAGGAGCATATATGTATGGCCGTCCTAAGTTTTGGACAGTTTGAGTTAACATTTTATCCAAATCTCTTATTACTATATTGTCAATGCCAAGAGGAGAATAAACAAAAAAAGGAAATCCACTTGCTGTCGTCGATCTTTTTTTAAGCCACATTGCAGCTTCTATAGGATGCATATTAGGTATCACTACTTTCATATCTTGAATAGAATCAGCACCATCTATTATAGCTTTTTTACTAAGACTGCTGTTTATTATTTTTTCTATTATTGATGTAGGAGAACCTGTAAAGGATTTATTAATGTTTTGAACGATTGATTCAAACATGTGATATTCTGTGCAGTGCAAAACTACAACTTCTATTCTTTCTTCAATTTTAGTTGAAGATATTATTTTATCAATAACAAATTCTTTTTTAATTTCATTACCAGTATCTGCTTCTTCATTTTCAACAAATCTAATTGTTATTTTTTCACCACCTTGAAAATCAAAATCTTGTACTATATTTTCTTCATCTGCAAAAGAAATACCCATAGTAAGATATGGTTTTTCTATATGTTCATATATTTTCATCGCATTAACAACTCTAGAGATATCGATGCCCGTTACAGCTCTATCTGATGTTATAGTTGCTTCAACTAAAAAATATTCGGTTGCACTTTCAGCTGCATTATTAGCTGTGCTCATGTTAACCTCTTATAGCTTTCTTAAAACTAGAAGATAAAGAACCTATAAGCTCTGGCCTTATCACTGCGATTTGTCTTAAATTTTCATTAACAGCAAAATAAACATCTTCATGTGTTTTTTCAGTAAGTAAAGCACCAGGCCCTACTGTAAAATCAATATCAGTAATAGTATTACTGCCATCAACATAATGACTTGCTGATAAGTATTCTTTTGAACTTGAAATTATTACCATTGATTCAGCAGTTCCTGTACTGTTTGTTGATGATATAATTTCACCAGCTTCAGTAAAGTTTTGAACACCTTCAATAATTATTTGTCCTAAATCTATATTTCTTTTTAATACTTTACCATTAGCACCTGAAGTATTACCAGTCACAGTTTGACCAACTTTAAACTTAGTAACTAAGTCACTATCACGAGTTGTAAGTGTTGTATTAGGAAAAGCAGTTTTCATATATTCTTCAAACTCAGGTCTTATTAACGGCCACCCCTGTTCTCTTATGTCATCGTTTAATAAATAAAATGTCCAATAATGAATTGGTGTTCCATATAATATTTGTGAAACTTGGTCAGGTCTAAATCCTTCTTGTATGGTAAAAGAGTTTAAAAAAGTTATATCATTTTTTATGCCATCTATTACATCTGCAAATATTGAAATATTTTGAAATATAGTTTGATCTATTTCGTCACCAAACCTATAAGATACATTTTGAAATTCATTAAAATATAACATTAAAAACCTTCCTTAATATCGTCTTGATCTAGCGTTGTATGTTCCACAAATTGTAAGCTTAAATCAATTTCATTTGGTTTACCATCTACTTTAAATCCGCCACCAGTTGGATTTACTGTATGAGACATACTTCTTAAATAACAAACTTTTATCTTAGGTATATTAGCATTTTCAATGCCTTTAAAATTAAATCTTATTTTAAAAGCATTAGGAAAGTTATATCCTAATTTTGCTTCAATTCCAAAGTCACCGGGTAAATCGTATGCTTTAGGGTATAATTCTGTTCTAAATAATTTTATAATATTTTGAATTTCTCTGCCTTCTTCTGGAGAAGTTCCTATCATCTTAAATTGAAAAGAAAATTCTCTAACATTAACTCCATTAAATAAAGTTCTAATATTTGGATTAACAGCCATTCTAGTGATATTATTAACAACATTAGATCCAGTACCTCTAGCAGCTGCTCTTGTTGCTGCAAATCTTGCTTCTTCAGTTCCTAATGCACCAATATCACGTTGTTTCAGTAAACTGTCAACTGCTGCTTCCACATCATCTTTAAGACTAGAAATCATAGCTCCTATCGGATTATTAAGTCCAGCATTAACTGCGCCTTCAGCGGCACCTCCAGTGATTCCTAATCCAGGACTTTGATACTGAACTCCATCTAAAAATACTTGTGACATCGGAAAATACATTTTCACGCCAGTCGCTCCTATTTTAGGAAAAAAATCAGGCGTATTATTTGTTGTACTAACTACTTTTTTTAATTGTGTATTTTCAGTTTGACTATCTTTCTTAGCCAAAAAATTTAATGCAGCAGCGTCGTCACCTCCAGCAAACCTATTAGGAGCTGCAGCAGTATCTGATACAAAGGTTGTAGCTTGATTAGTAGCTCCTAAGAATTGACTGTTAGCGTCATTAGACATTTGAAATCCTGGATTCATTGATCCAAAATCATCGACCATACCTAATCCAGCCGCGGCATTACGCGCATCATCTTCTTCTTTTAATTTTTGTTTTAAATTATCATCTTGTTGTTTAAGATGTGACTTTTGAGATTTACCAGGATTTGGCGCTCTAAATTCTTGAATTTGAAAAGACACAGTTGCAGCATATGCTGGATTACCTTCAATATCTAGTGGATAATTAAACGTTTGTCCACCTCCACCAAATGAAAGAATTGATTTTAATAAAGATGAACCTCTTTGAGCTAAATCTTCTAATTGTCCTTGTGCATTTCTCATACTTGTAAAACTAGATTGTGCATTTGGCGCTAATTTTTCGCCTAAAGGTCCGACTTTATCGAATATTGACATTATAATTCCTTATACATATATTAAAGTATTATTTTTATATTTATATGGTTTATTCAGGTCGTTACATAGTTAAAAACAAAACAAAGTACAATGGTGACTTTAACAATGTTATTTATAGGTCGCTTTGGGAGCGTTCTGTGTTCGGTTGGTGCGATAACAATCCGAAAGTAAAACGGTGGTCTTCTGAAGAAGTTATCATTCCATATTATTATGATGTTGATAAAAAATATCATAAGTATTATGTTGATCTTAAAATAGTATTTGAAGATAAAACGCTATTAGTAGAGATAAAGCCTGAAAGAGAAACCGTGCCACCAACTGGATCTAAAAGAACTAAGAGATATGTCGCTGAAGGTTTAACTTATGTTAAGAATATGAATAAATGGGAAGCGGCAAATGAATATGCAAGAGATAGAAAATGGGAGTTTCAGGTTTGGACTGAAAAAACATTACAGGAAATGAAGTTAATGCAGAAGCCAGTTCCAGGTAAACTTAAGAAATATACTCCTTTAAAACCATTTCGAAGAAAACGTAAGAAAAAGATATAAATAGATTTATGAGTAACTTATTTCAAAAATTAGAACTTGAAGCTTTTCGTAAAGGTATAACACCTCGTACACAAGAGTCACGTGATTGGTTTCGTAAAAGAGTACAGCGACTTACTCGAGTAAATCGTGAAGCTCTTATGAGAGAAGATGAAATTAACAAAGTTAGTAGGCCAATGCTTGGTAGTATGATGATGTTTTTCTATGATCCAAAATTTAAAGACAAACTTCCATATTATGATACATTTCCGTTAGTAATACCAGTGGAGAAAGCTGATGGCGGGTTTAAAGGATTAAACTTACATTATATACCACCAATTCTACGAGCAAAGTTTTTAGATAGTTTACTTGACGTAGTTAATAATAAAAAATATGATGAATCAACACGTTTTACATTAACATATAGATTACTTAAAGGCGCATCTAGATTTAAATACTTTCAACCATGTTTTAAACATTATTTGTTAGATCATGTTAAATCCAGATTTTCGCAAGTACCAGCACCTGAATGGGAAATTGCAACATTTCTACCAACTGCAAGTTGGAAAAAAGCTTCTGCTGGAAGAGTATATTCAGATTCAAGGAAGATAGCAAATGGCTAATACCGTAGATGAATTAAAAGCTTTAGCTAATACTAAACTAGGATTTGCTAGGCCAAATAGGTTTTTAGTTACGTTTCCAACTAGTTTTGGTGGTAGTGGTGGAATACTAGGTAGCGTATTAGGATTACTTAATGTAGGTGGTGGCGGTGCTTCAGGCCGAGAGCTTAATATACTTTGCTCTAATACCACATTACCTGCAAAAATTACGCTCACATCCGATAGAAGAATTGGTATGGAGTTTCAAAAAGTAGCTTATGGTTATGCTGTAGATGATATCAGTATGACTTTCTATTTAATGAATGATTACGGAGTAAAAGAATATTTTGATGCATGGCGTAATACAGTAATACCAGAAGAAGGCAGCAATGCGTTTACTAGTAACTATAAAAGTAGTTACGCAAAAAGTATTACAGTTCATCAATTAAGGCAGCCTTTAGCAGGGTTTAGTAAACAAGTAGGTCCAATAAGGTTTGGATTAGGACTTGGAGGAGGAAGTGTTTATTCAGTAGAATTACTTGAAGCTTTTCCTATATCAACAAGCGCTATTGAATTAAATAATGAATTAGATGGTCTTGTACAATTAACAGTTACATTTGCGTATACTAACTGGAAGAGAGCTACAAATACGCAAGGATTTATTAATATGGATATTGATACGCCATTAGGTGGATTAGATATACTATAAGGAGTGAAATGAAATGGGTTTACCAAAATTAAACAATGTACCAAAATATAATATGAAGGTACCTTCAACTAATAAAGAAATAAGTTTTAGGCCTTTTTTAGTTAAAGAAGAAAAAATATTATTAATAGCTTTAGAATCACAAGATCCTGTGCAAATTGCGACAGCAATAACTGATACAGTTACTTCATGCATATTTGAAGATATTAATAAAAAAGATTTAAAATCATACGATATTGAATATTTATTTTTAAAAATAAGAGCAAAATCTGTAGGTGAAAAAACAGAATTGCTGTTTAAATGTAAATCTTGTGAAACAGAAAATAAAATTAATCTTGATTTAGATACAATCAAATTAAATGTAACACAAATGGAAGATAAAGTAAAAATTTCAGATACTATCTATGTTGAAATGAAACATCCTTCTTTTGAATCTATAAGTAAAAATAAAAAACTTGTTACTGATTCTCAAACAACTCAGGTTTTTGGATTAATACAAGAATCAATAGCTGCAGTTTTAACGGAAGATGAAAGAATAGATATTAAAGATACTAGTGATGAAGAATTTCAAGAATTTATTGAATCTATGACTCAAGAACAATTCAGTAAAATAAGAGAATACATAGAAAAAATACCTAGGCTGACACATGAAGTAAACTATACGTGTACCAATTGTAGTACAGATAATACAGTTACATTGGAGGGTCTGCAAAGTTTTTTATAATTAGTCTATCTCATACTTCATTAAGTAATTATTATCAAACTAATTTTAGCTTAATGCAACATCACAAATATTCTTTAAATGAGATAGACGAACTTATACCGTGGGAAAAAGAAGTTTACGTATCAATGTTAATTGATCATATTAAAGAAGAAGAAGCTAAACAAGAAAGAGTAAAATAATGGCAAGAAGATATTCCACATTAGGAGACGTTATTGATCAGCTTAAAGCAAATAATGATTCTCAACTCGATACTATGGACGCCGTTGATAGTTTAACAAATGTTTTATCCAAGCAGTTTGTTAAACAAAATAGAGAAGCGCTTGAAGCTCGAAGAGAGTCTAGTGGTAGTAAAGCTAAATTAGCAACTTCTGCGCGTGGCGCAAACGTAACAAATAATATAGACGGTGGACCATTTGGATTAGGCGCTCTAGCTTTTGGTCTTGGTAAATTAATTAAAGGTGCCGGTGTTGGAATAGGTGCAGCGGCAGTAGGTCTAGGAGCATTCTTCACTATGCTAGCAAAAGCTGATGAAGCTTTACCTAATGGTGGAGAAAATGTTAAAAAACTTCTTACAAATACTGCAGATGGATTAGCTGCATTTACAGATAGAGATTTAAAAGCATTTGGTGTATTATTAGGAGCTGGAGCAATTTTCGGTGCAGTTCCAGGATTAAGTGGAATAGGAGCTGGTATTGGTATCGGTGCAGTAGGTGTAGGTTTAGCTGCATTTTTTACAGGTTTAGCTGGAGGCGATATGGCCATAGGCGCAATGGAATCTACTGCTGCTAATTTAAAAGTATTTTTAACAAATTTAGGTGAAGGGCTTAGCGCTCTCACTAGTGAAAATTTTATAGTGCTTGGTGGATTAATGGGAGCAGGTGGCGCACTAGGAGCTTTGTTTGGAGTTGGTAAAACAGCAAAGGCTGCAGTAGGAATGGGAGCTATTGGCGCTGGCATCGCAGCATTTTTAACACCATTAGCCGGCTTAGATGCTTTAGGTGGTGTAATAGGATCTAATGGAAGTAACTTAGGTGGTCTTCTTAAAAATATAGCTGAAGGATTAAGTGCTTTTGACGCTCAAGGCCTTGCTGCTATGACGGGATTATTTGCGGCTGGTGCTATATTTGGAGCAGTTCCAGGAGGATTGGCTATAGGTGGTACGGTTGCAGTGGGATTAGGTTTAGTAGGTGTAGGTCTAGGTGCATTTTTAGGTGGATTAGCTGGCGTTGGAAAATTAGCAGATTACATGGGTGTTGACGGTAGTGGCATTAGTAAAATTATGAAAAACATTGCAGCAGGGATGAATGAACTTGCCAGCTTACCAGATAATATTGGGTCTAAAGTTAAAGCTTTAGGAGGTTTAGGATTATCATTAGCTTCTTTCTTTGGTGGAACAGGCCTTGGACAATTAACTGATGGTATAGTAGATGCTGCTAAAAAAGCTTCAAATTTTATATTTGGAACTAATTTTGAAGATCAAGCTGCAGCTCGTAAGAGTATGATGAAAGACATAGTTGATTCTATACTACCTTTAAAAGATTTAGACATGAAAGCTGTTTCAAATCTAGATAAGCTATCAGATGTTTTAAGTAAATTCAGTGATAATGTTCAAAAACTAGGAAAAACAAATTTAAAAAGTTTTGATAAAAGTGTAAAAAATATGATTGGTAGTATGAAGCTTCAACTTGATTTGTTAAACGCAATGGCAAACGGTGGAAAAGTTGGAAGTGGGTATTTTGATGGAATACCTGAAGCTGATTTTAAGAAAGGTTTTTTAGATCCTAATTTAAAGATAGATGAGTTAAGCGTGCTTATGAATAAAACTCAAGATATATTAAATAAAACGAACATAAATCCTAAACCTACTCCCATGTTACAGTCTGGAAGTTTAGAGCAAGGTGGTAGTAGTAATGGTGCCAGAATTAATGCACCTACTATTGATAATAGTAATCGCACTAATGTTTATAATAACAGTAGTGCGATCATTTCTCAAGGACCTATTAACGATTTACAAGATCAATTTTTATTATAACTAATCTTGCTTTGCAAGTTTAGAAAAATAAGATAAAGTATCTTCATCTTCACTACTGATTTCTTCAGCAGTTACTGGCTCATGAACAGGAATAGGATCATTCATTTTAATCTCTTCCTTTACAGTATAAGCACCAGCAGTTGCTTCCTCACCTAAGACTCTCATTAACTTAGTTTTAAGTTCATCATATGTCTTATAGTTCTTAGGATTGGTGAACTCAGTTAGGTCATGCATATTATTATATGTTTCTTCTAACTTAGCCTCATCGGCACTTAAGAACTGAGATGCTGAAGAGAACTCTGACTTATCATAGTTTCTATAGCCTTCAACGTTTCTTATCTTAAGCTTAAAGTCAGCGCCTTCCCAGAAATCAAATGGATCGATTGGTGTCTCGTCCGCGAAAGCTGGATTCATAAGATCATAAATCTTATCAAATATCTTCTTACCAAACTTATATAAGAATACCTTACCTTCGTTTTGAGGTGCTGATGGATCATTAACCACATAGATATTAGTCACATAGTGCAACCTTCTCTTTTGTGATCTTGCCTTATCCTTATCAGACTCGATACCTGAGTTCCATAATCTTGAGTTAAGCTCGCCAACAGGATCAGGCTGACCTACTGAAGTAAGCGAGTTTTCAATATACCATTGACCAGTTGGGCCTTTAAACCCGTGGTCCCAGTATCTTACGAATGGAAGGTTGTCATCTTTACCAGGAAGAAACCTGATAACTGCATAACCATTACCTGCCTTATCGACAGTTGGCTTCCACATTCTCTCATCTACATAAGATTTTGTTTCACCGGTGTTAGTGGCTTCTGCTGCTTTGATAATTTTATTGATATTTGAACCGCGACTGCGTTTTAATGTTTCGAATGACATAGTATTGTCTCCTTATTTACTGAAATATTAACTGAAATGTAATACTATATATAATAGCATTTAGTTGAATAAAGATGAGTCAATAGCATTCTTCTTAGGTAAGAAGTTTAAGTCCATTGCCTCAGCTTCAAGCTTATCTTTAATAACTGGCGATATAAACTTTCGAATGTCTTCGATTTCTATATTGTTAGTTTCACAGACCTTAATGATTGCATCCATGTATGGAATTTTAAGATCTGCTACGGTAGCTTCGATAAGCTTTGTAAATTTAGACTTTGATAAAAATTGTTCTTCTATTTTCATTTGTCTAAAATCCTTAATAAGATCGTATCTTTATTGATACGACCATTTGCGTCTTTACGCTTAACCTTTTGGAGCTTCTCATCTAAGAACTTACTTATTTGATTATAGCTCTTGTTAAGTAGAGTTGGAAAGATTTCCATTGGCTTTCTAAGTTTAACCTTGAAACTTGCCTGTGTATTAAAGTTCTTAATTGTAGAACCAGATATTTCAAATCCACGTGATGCCTCAGTTTCATAGACACATAACTCTTTATATTTGGTATTGAAAGTATATAGCTTGTACTTACCAATAATTTGAATAGGATGAATTGATACGATCTTAAAATCATTATCCTCATTCTTATATTGCACTTTAGAAACCTGCTTATCTGCAGCCTTAGGCTTCTTAAGTTTAACTGTACGTGATGCTTTAGTAGCTGACCTGATTCTTTCAAGGTCTTCTAGCATGGACGTACATATTTTAATTCTTTGGTTGAGGACCGACCGTTTAAGGTGGGAGTAACCTTCTACAGCTTGTTCGCATCTCTTATGATATGCGTCTTCATAATCAAGAAGCCAGCCCTCAACCATTGGCTTAACGTGACTTATTGCAGTGTTTGTTAAGCCGTGATACTTGAATCTATCGTATAAGTTAATAGTGGCATCTTCACCTTCGATCCACTTGTCTTCAAGTTCAAGTAATTCTTGCATAATAGTATTATTAATCTTACGTACTAACCTATCCTGTGGTGACAGTGATATCACATTTAAGTTAGCTTTCTTTTCTTGTTGTCTTTCTTTATATAAGACCTTACCAGTTTCAATAAGAGGTATCATCTTTTCAAAGAGGTGTGAAAGAAAGTCAGCAGCCTTTTCAGATTCCATAGTCTTATTTAAGTTGTTATTATACCAGTAGGCTGTGGCCGCATGGTGTGTCATAGTAAAGTGATAGTCTGGATTACAAAGCATGTACTTTGATGGTACAGGAAAGTTTTTCTTAATCCATGTCTTGACTTGACTTATACAATCTTTCTTATCAACTTGTAGATGAAAGTAATCTTTTACCGCATCAAATCCTTTATCAATTGGAACACCTGCTAATCCAGTTCTTGCTCCAGCTCTTACGTTTTTCTTTTTGGCTCTTTTGCCTTTTAGTGCTTGTAGTCCCATATTAAACTCCCATTTATATGTTGTTTTCGTTTATGTAATTAAGTGTTGCGCTTCGTACTATAGTAGGATATTCTCCTAGGTATGTACCAGCATCTAAATCTTTTTTAGTAACTAAGTGCTTATGCATGTGCTCAATGTCATCATAATTTGCAAGTATGTCTTTTGCTAACTGATCGAATTCACTATCTGGAATTAAGTTAGTGTCAAGTTGATAATAAGCAAATGCACACATTAAATACTTAGCAATAGGATTCTTCATTAAGCATGACCTCTTATCTTAAGAGACTCATGCATTGCATCAGTGTCAGTATAGTACTTATCCTGATGAGCGATGTTAATCTTAGTAGATATGGCAGCACCTAATCCACTATTTTTTTCGATGAGCTTTTGAGCAAACTCATCTTGATGAGTTGGTGACATTGCTTCCAGCTGTCTGATAATATTGGCATAATTAAACATATTTGAACTCCGCTTTTTTCATTTTATAGATATATTCTATCACAGTTTTTCCGAAAAGTAAAGGACTTTTTTCACTTTTTTTCATTTTTATTGTTAACATGTTAATTACGTCTCATGGTGGCATATTCTTTAGCATCAGCATTTTTACTAACAGGTACCATGTTTGACTTATGCATAGTGGCTATACCTGTAATAAAATCACCAGTATACTGATTGGCAGTTTTTTTACCGACTATTGGACCTACATAGTTTGAAGTAGGAAGTGACTTACCACTACTATATACCGGAACTTTATTACCTGAACTCTTAGACTTGTGCTTTAGCTGATCAGGATGTACACCGCGAGACCTAAGCCACTTATCATGCTCAGCTTGAGCCTTGAGCCAGCCGGGCTTACGAAAAGGTTGCTTTTTTTTCTTGGTATTATTATTGTTGTAATAGATCGGTAATAAATGCATTGT
>VMHT01185547.1_pt1 | contig 27924 bp, 28 predicted proteins | sample 4693611 | NCBI WGS metagenome assembly VMHT01 (sample SAMN12280063, study PRJNA550983) | marine metagenome | isolation source: seawater sampled from same location over 5 years 0.02-0.2 micron viral filtrate | place: USA: collected off the coast of southern California halfway between the port... ... | reverse complement strand
AAGCATTACGTCACAAATCATTCTTAAATTTTTATTCTATCCATGGGTCTGTAGCTCAGTTGGTTAGAGCGCACCCCTGATAAGGGTGAGGTCGGTGGTTCGAGTCCACCCTGACCCACGGAATATCATGTCAAAATACCCTACAATTTTAATAGATACTTACTAATAACTATGTAGTAAGATACAAGGGATTATTTAAAGAAGAAGAATTACATGAACCAAAAATCAGATAATGAAGTCGGGTTATTAGATTTTTTTGATATTGTATGGAATGGCAAAAGAACAATATTCACTTTCGTGTTAGGTGTACTCATAATTGCAACCACATATATCTATATTAAAGAGCCTGTTTATGAGTCCAAGATATTTTATCAAACTGATACTTTACCACCATTTCATAGTGGCAAAATTAGGCTATCTAAAGATTTCCAAAAATTATTCTACAGCGAAAATTTATTTAATACCTGGAAAAATAATAGTAAATCCAGCTTACTTGTTTTTGAGGATTTTAGTTCTACACAAACTATTGATGGTGTCGTACTGTCAAAACATGAGGATAATAGAACAGCTATACTGCATAAAGATAAAAAGAATGGTCCGTCTATCATTGTAAGATCGAAGGAACTGACATTAATTGATGACTTTTATAACTATGCTAATTATATCAACGACATGCTTACTAAGGATTATATACTAAGGTCAAAAGATGAAATTAATATAATTTACAAAAGATTCAATGATCCTAGCGCTACCACAGATACTCTAACTGGTGATTTATTGGAAATTGATAGGTATATAGTAGAGGCAGAAAAAGACAATAGAGCTCTTATTATCTCTCGTCCAACGTTCCCTGTTTTGGCCGAACCAAGAGTTAATTTAATTATAACAGTAGCTTTTGTGCTCGGGCTATTTTTAGGGCTCGTATACATATTTTTTAGCGATGCTATTCGCATACGTAAAGAACAATTGATCAATACTGAAGAATCCTAACAATTACAGAATTTTTAACGTATAAAACTATGAAAAATACAAGAAATATATTTTATTCAAATATAGTTAATAAAAGAATTCCTAATAAAAACGCTTCAATTTTGATTTGTGGCGGCGGTCAATTGGATAAAGAAACATTTCTAAATTTAGGATACAAAGATGTAACGGTATCTAATCTTGATACAAGAGTATCATCAGATGAGTTTGCACCTTATACATGGGATTACCAAGATGCACAATCTCTCAGTTATGACAAAGATGCATTTGATTATGTTGTTATTCATGCTGCAATTCATCATGCGTCCATGCCTCATAAGGTTTTACTAGAGATGTATAGAGTTTCGAGGTTTGGTTTCCTTGCATTTGAGGCAAGAGATTCTATTTTAATGAAGATAGTCACTAAGCTAAGTTTAAATCAAGAGTATGAACATGCTGCTGTCTTTTATAATGATTGTTTATATGGTGGTGTTAATAATACAGAGATTCCAAATTACGTCTATAGATGGACAGAAAGGGAAATAGAAAAAACTATTCAATCTTATTCACCCATCTGCGAGCACACGTACTTATATGATTATGGCACCGCTTATCCTTGTACTCCAGAGTTAGAGTTGAAAAACGGTTTAAAGGTATTAGCGCTTTCTTTATTGAAACCATTCTATGTTATCCTTTCTAAGATATTTTATAAACAACAAAACCTATTTGCTTTTTTTGTTAAGAAGGCAAATGATGAAAGTAAACTGTTTCCTTGGTTATATAATGACAAAGAAACGAATAGTATAAAGTTCAACAAAGAGTGGGCAAAAAAGAAATACAGAATATGATCATAGTTATAGGTATATTTGAATGAAAATTATTGTTGTAAGTGGTGGATTTGATCCTATACATTCTGGGCACATTGCCATATTTAAAGAAGCAAGAGAATTAGGTGATAAACTTGTTGTTGCTCTTAATAGTGACGAATGGCTGATAAATAAAAAAGGAGCGTATTTCATGCCATTTCATGAGCGAAAAATAGTCCTTGAAAACTTATCATCTGTAGATATGGTAATCGACTTTATGGATGATGACTTAGGAAGTGCTTCAAACGCAATAATCAAACTTCAAGAAATGTACCCTGATGATGAGATTGTATTTGCAAATGGTGGCGATAGAGATAAAAGCAATATACCAGAGATGGATGTGAATGGAGTAGACTTTGCATTTGGTATAGGTGGTGATTATAAGAAGAATTCATCATCATGGATTCTAAAAAAATGGAAATACTATCATGAAGAGAGAGTTTGGGGATCATTCAGTAATCTATTTCAAGAAAAGCGGGTTAAAATAAAAGAATTAGCTATACAGCCTGGTAAAGGCACGAGTTTTCAAAGACATTTCAAGAGAAATGAAATATGGTTTATAAGTAAAGGTGCGGCTCTAATAGTTCATAGTGAGTCTGATCCTGATAACAGACAAAACACAAAACTGAATACATTTGATAATTTTTTTGCTCCATTAAATCAGTGGCATCAAATTACTAATCCTTATGATGAGCCATGTCATATAATAGAGATACAGTATGGTGATGCTTGTGAAGAAGATGATATTGAAAGAATTGAAAATTACTCACCAAAAACTTAATTTAAAGAAAAATTCTTAACAAACTGTTATACAATGCATGTTGAATACCGTATCTACACAAAGATATACTATTTGGGGAGTTGAGTATGAGTAAAAATAAAGTTGCATTAATTACCGGTATAACTGGGCAAGATGGCGCTTACTTAGCAGAGTTCCTCCTAAATAAGGGCTATGAAGTTCATGGCATCAAACGTCGCTCATCTTCATTTAATACAGATCGTATAGATCATCTTTATCAAGACCCACACGAGAGTAACAGGAAGTTTATTCTTCATTATGGAGATCTGGCTGATTCTATGAACTTAGTTCGTATCATAAAAAGCATTCAACCTGATGAAATATATAATCTAGGGGCACAATCACATGTGGCTGTTTCATTTGAGTCTCCAGAATACACTGCAGATACTGTTGGACTTGGAGCTCTAAGAGTACTTGATGCGATTCGTATCTTAGGTCTAGAAAATAAAACACGATATTATCAAGCATCAACATCTGAATTATATGGACAAGTTCAAGAAATTCCTCAAAAGGAAACTACGCCATTTTATCCTAGATCTCCTTATGCTGCAGCTAAGCTTTATGCTTATTGGATCACAATTAACTATCGTGAGGCATATGGCATATATGCTTGCAATGGAATTTTATTTAATCATGAATCTCCTGTTCGTGGAGAAACATTCGTTACTCGAAAAATTACAAGAGCATTAGCACGAATATCTCTAGGTTTACAAGAAACCTTATACTTAGGAAATTTGAACGCTATGCGTGATTGGGGGCATGCTAAAGATTATGTTGAAATGCAATGGCTAATGTTACAGCAAGATGAACCAGATGATTTCTGTATTGCGACTGGCATACAATATTCTGTTCGAGACTTTGTAAATTTTGCATGGGGACATATTAATAAAAAGATAAATTGGAAAGGAGAGGGTTTAGATGAGAAAGGTTATGATTCTGAGACAGGTAAATTAATCGTATCAGTCGATGGCCATTATTTCCGTCCAGCAGAAGTAGAAACTTTGTTAGGAGACCCATCAAAAGCAAAAGAAAAATTAGGCTGGGAACCAAAAATTACTCTAGAAGAAATGGTCCATGAAATGATGGAAAATGATATTAATATCGCTAAACGTGATTGCTTAGTTAAGAAACATGGTTTTAAGGCGCCAGACTATAGTGAATAAGTAAATTTGTAATGGAGTTAAATGATAAAATTTACATTGCAGGTCATTCAGGATTAGTTGGATCTGCGATTCTTAGAGAACTAGAGTTCAGGGGTTTTAATAATCTCATAACCCGTTCTCGTAGAGAGTTAGATCTTATAAATCAAACGCAGGTTTGTAACTTCATCCAACAAGAAAAACCAGACTATATTATTCTTGCAGCAGCTACTGTTGGAGGTATACTTGCGAATGACTCGTATCCTGCAGATTTCATTTATCAAAATATTATGATTGAGGCTAATGTGATACATGCAGCATATGAGAATAACATCAAAAGCCTATTGTTTTTAGGTAGCACTTGTATTTATCCTAAAAATGTTAAGCAACCAATGCAGGAGGATGCTCTACTTACAGATACACTCGAACCTACAAATGAACCATATGCTATAGCTAAAATTGCAGGCATTAAACTTTGTGAATCATATAATAGACAGTATAAAACAGATTTTCGTTCAATAATGCCAACCAACTTATATGGAATTAACGATAATTTCCATCCAAAAAATTCTCATGTAATCCCCGCGCTGATGCGAAGGTTTCATGAGGCGAAGACAAATAATGATGAAGAGGTAATAATATGGGGTACCGGAAATGCAAGAAGAGAGTTTTTATATGTTGATGATATGGCTAAAGCATCAATCTTTGTGTTAGATTTAGATAAGAAAACTTATCAGGCTAATACTAGACCTATGTCATCACATATCAATGTTGGTACTGGTAAAGACACAACCATAAAGGAAATAGCAGAGATCATGAGAGAGGTAGTAGGTTTTCAGGGTGAATTGTCTTTTGATACTTCCAAGCCAGATGGCTCTCCAAGAAAACTAATTGATTCATCCCGTTTGTCTAATATGGGCTGGAATCATACCATAAGCCTTAAAGAAGGTATCGAGATGACCTACAATTGGTATCAAACAAGTGCTATCAAATAGCAATAATAACTTTAGGTTCTGATTACACCTGTGGAATAGTCTAAAATTTATGCTTAATCATATTAAACAACTCTTTAACTTACTTACAACTAAACAACGCAAAAGTTTTTATACTCTACAAATTCTAGTTGTTTTATCAGCTATTATGGAAATTGTGAGTATTGCATCAATTATTCCTTTTATGACACTCGTAGGTGATATAAGTCTCCTTCAAGAAAATACAACTATCTCTCAATTTTATGAATATAGCGGTGCTAGTTCGAAATTACAGTTTGTGTTTCTAGTAGGCCTAGGTGTACTTTCTGTATTTCTCGTATCATCAATAATATCTATGTTTACATTATGGAGATTATTTATGTTTGCAAATAGGACTGGAATTGAGATTGCAAATCGACTTTATAATCATTACCTAAATCAAAATTGGTTATTCCATGCAAATGGTAGTAGCGCACAACTAACAAAAAAAATTTCTACGGAAACATCAAGGGTAACTAGTCTAGTTCTTGTGCCTCTTTTACAGATGAATGCAAAAATAGTACTTGCAATACTATTGAGTGTAAGTATTTCTATTTACGATCCACAAGTTGCCATAACCGGGTTATCAGCCTTTGCAGTCGGCTATTTTATAATTTTCAGAAGTGTAAGAGCTCGATTGACAAAAAATGGAAAAGCTATCTCACAGGTTGATGAACAGCGTTTTCGTTTGATGAACGAAGGTTTCGGAGGCATTAAAGATGTATTATTGTTTGGAAGAAATAATGATTTTATAAACCGTTTCAGTAAAGCTGGTGAAACATTTGCGCATAGCCAAGGCACTAATCAATCTTTAGCTCAAGTACCTCGTTATATGGTAGAGCTAGTAGCTTTTGGGTTTATGATTGCTCTGGTACTTTATCTGATTGCCACCCATAAGGGTAACTTAGGACTAGTCCTGCCAGTTCTCACTGTCTATACACTCGCTGGTTTTAGGTTACTTCCTGCGTTCCAACAAATTTTCGCTTGTATTGCTAACATAAAAGGTAATATTTCTGCGTTTGAATCAATTCAACAAGACTTAAAAGATTCCTTGCAAACAGTTGAAAAATTAAAAAAATCTAGTACTGGTTATATGAATTTAAAAAAAGAAATATCACTTGAAAATATAACTTTCACTTATCCACGAAAATCTGAGGCTACCCTCAAGCAGCTAAATATGTTGATACCTGTGAATAAAGTAGTTGGTGTAGTGGGTTCATCCGGCTCAGGAAAATCAACCTTAATTGATATTTTACTTGGTTTACTAGAACCTCATCATGGAGAACTAAGAATAGATGGTACGATTATAAATTCACAAAATCGTAGGTTATGGCAAAATACAATTGGTTTTGTTGCTCAAAGTATATTTTTATCAGAGGGTAGTATTGCAGAAAACGTTGCATTTGGAATTCCAAAAGACAAGATTGACCTTGATAAGGTGCAGCAAGCTCTTGAGCTCGCACATCTTTCAGAGTTTATCCAAGGACTTGAAAAAGGTTTGCACACGAAAGTTGGTGAACGTGGAGTACAACTCTCAGGGGGACAACGTCAAAGAATAGGTATCGCTAGAGCTTTATACAATAAAGCGGAAGTACTCATATTTGATGAAGCAACAAGTTCTCTAGATGGGCTTACAGAAAAAATGGTTATGGAGGCTATTCATAATTTTAGTGGAAAAAAAACCATAATCATGATTGCTCACCGAATTAAAACAGTAGAGAAGTGTGATCAAATATTTTTTATTGATAAAGGAAAGGTTGTTGATCAAGGTACTTTCCAAGAACTAATTAAAACAAACAAGCAATTTAAAAAAATAGCCGGGCATGCTTAAAGTAGATCAGTATGAATAAAAACAAAATTTTAAAAATAATAGGTCGTGACAAAGAGCTTTTTACAAAAGATATAAAATCTTATGATGAAAAACTTCATACAATTATATCTTCCTCTTCTTTTCTAGTTCTAGGAGGTGCTGGATCTATTGGTCAAGCAGTTACCAAAGAAATTTTCAAGCGAAACCCAAAAAAGCTTCATGTAGTAGATATTAGCGAAAATAATCTGACAGAATTAGTAAGAGATATTAGAAGTTCACTTGGATATATGGATGGTAAATTTAACACTTTTACCTTAGATATTGGCTCTGTTGAATATGATGCATTTATCCAAAATGACGGTCAGTATGATTATGTGTTAAATTTATCGGCACTAAAGCATGTACGTAGTGAAGAAGATCCATATACATTGATGAGAATGATTGAAGTTAACATATTAAATACTGACAAAACGATTAAACAATCTATTGAAAATGGTACAAAAAAATACTTTTGTGTAAGCACTGATAAAGCGGCAAACCCAGTTAACATGATGGGCGCAAGCAAGCGTATTATGGAAATGTTTTTAATGCGTAGATCTCTAGATATTAAGATATCAACAGCTCGATTTGCTAATGTAGCATTTAGTGACGGTTCTTTATTACATGGATTTAATAATAGAATTGAAAAGAATCAACCAATTGCTGCACCAAGTGATATAAAGCGTTATTTTGTAACTCCACAAGAAAGTGGAGAGCTTTGCCTAATGAGTTGTATTTTTGGAAATAACAGAGATATATTTTTTCCAAAATTAAATAAATCACTTCATCTCATATCATTCTCCGATATTGCTATAAAATATCTCAAGCATAAAGGTTATAAGGTCTATAAGTGTAACTCTGAAAAGGAGGCAAGAACGCTTATTGATACTTTACCAAATAAAGGAGAATGGCCGTGTCTATTTACAAAAAGTGATACAACTGGTGAGAAAGACATCGAGGAATTTTACACTAAACATGAGAAACTCAATATGGATAGATTTGAGAACCTAGGTGTGATTACTAATAAGCCAGAATATAATGAAAAATTATTAAATAATTTTGAATCTTCTATCAAGCAAATTAAAACCAGTTCTAACTGGGATAAAAAATCTATCGTCAATGAGTTCTTTAAAATAATACCTAATTTTAAATATTATGATAATGGTAAATATCTTAGTGGAAAAATGTGATGTTCCAAAATATAATTGATTTCATCAAAGAGACTTATCAAACTGAAAATTTTATTCCTTTGCATGCCCCAAAATTTATTGGAAATGAAAAAAAATATTTAAATGAATGTATTGACTCAACCTTTGTTTCATCAGTAGGCAAATACGTTGATGAATTTGAAGAGACAATTGCAACCTATACTGATGCAAAATATGCAATCGCAACAAGTAGCGGAACTTCTGCACTGCATATATCTTTACTACTTGCAAACGTAGGTTCAAATAATGAGGTTATTACCCAGCCAATAACCTTTGTAGCTACTTGCAATGCAATTAGTTATTGTGGCGCACAGCCGATATTTATTGACGTAGACAGAGATACGATGGGCCTGTCACCAGATACACTTGAACATTTTTTTAAAGAAAAAACGACAATCAAAAATAAACAGTGTATTAACAATAAAACTGGCAAAGTTATTAAAGCATGTATACCTGTGCATACCTACGGACACCCATGTAGAATAGATCAAATAAAAGAAATTTGTGATAAATATCATGTTTTTATAATCGAAGATGCAGCGGAAAGTATAGGGAGCTTATATAAAGGTAATCATACCGGGACATTCGGACAATTAGGAGCTTTTAGTTTCAATGGGAATAAGATTATTACATCTGGCGGTGGAGGGTGCATTGTGACCAATACCTTAAGCCTTGCAAGAAAAGCAAAGCATTTAACCACAACCGCTAGATTACCTCATGAGTGGGACTTCAAACATGATATGGTAGGTTATAATTATCGTATGCCAAATATAAATGCAGCTTTATTGCTGGCACAACTTGAAAATCTGGATAAGTTTATTAGTAACAAGCGTATGTTAGCTAATACATATAAGAAATTTTTTAGTGATACAGATTATACATTTGTTAAAGAGCCAATGGAATGTAGATCTAATTATTGGTTAAATTCAATTTTACTTAAAAATAAAAACCAACGCGATAAATTTCTAAATGAGACTAATTCCAAAGGTATAATGACACGCCCTTTGTGGAATTTAATGAATCAGTTAGAGATGTTTAAAGACTGTCAAACAACTGATTTAGAGAATGCAAAGTTTCTCGAAGAAAGACTTGTGAACATTCCTAGCTCGGTGACATTAGAATGAAATTAAATATCGGATATTTTGCAGATGGCCCTTGGAGTTATGCAGCATTTAATAAATTAATAAATGACCCTAATATAAAAATCTTGTTTATATGTGTGAGGTATGACACTAAAGACATTACTTTAAAAAAATATGCAAAGCAGCATAGTATTGATTACTTAAAGCATGAAAACATTAATTCGGATGAATTTATTACAACTCTACAAAAATATAATTGTGATTTATTTGTTTCAATGTCTTTTAATCAAATATTTAAAACTAAAATAATTAATTTAGCAAAATATAAAGCTATAAATTGTCATGCAGGTAAATTACCATTTTATAGAGGAAGAAATATTTTAAATTGGGTATTGATAAATGATGAAAAAGAATTTGGTATTACCGTCCATTACATTGATGATGGAATAGATACTGGAGACATTATCTTGCAAAAAAGTTATCAAATATCAGATGAAGATACTTACAAAACTCTTCTTGAAAGAGCTTATGTAGGTTGTGCGAATGTTTTGTATGAAGCAATATTAATGTTTAAAGAAGGTCCTGTGAAAGCAAAAAAACAAAATGAAATTCATCCTATAGGTTTTTATTGTTCAAAAAGAAATAAAGATGATGAAATATTAAATTGGAACCAAACAAGTAGAGATGTATTTAATTTTGTAAGGGCTATAAGTAGTCCAGGACCTTTAGCGAGAACGTTTATTAAAGAAAAGGAAATGAAAATTACCAAGGTAGAATATATTGAAAATGCACCAATTTATAAATCTACTATTGGCGTTATTATAAACGTGAAATCAGATGGTTTTATGGTTAAAACTCAAGATAGCTTTATAAAGGTTACTGAGTATACATATGATGGAAAAATAAAAATAGGCGATAGATTTGAAGCTAGATAAAGTATTTATTATCGCAGAAGCTGGTGTTAATCATAACGGATCAATTACTCTAGCAAAGAAATTAATCGATGAGGCTTCTCGTTGCGGAGCTGACGCCGTAAAGTTTCAAACATTTAAAGCGGAAAATTTAGTTACACATAATGCTGAAAAAGCAAAATATCAAAAAGAAAATACAGATAAAGATGAATCGCAATTTGATATGATAAAAAAACTTGAACTTGACTCTAGAGACCATAAAGAGCTTCTATCTTATTGCAATAGTAAAAGTATAATATTTATATCAACACCCTTTGATCATGATAGTATTCAGCTTTTAAATAGTATGAATATGAAAATATTCAAAATACCAAGTGGTGAGATCACAAACCTTCCATATTTAAGATACATAGGTAAACTCAATAAAAAAATTATTCTCTCTACTGGCATGGCAGATATTAACGAAATAAGAGAAGCTTTAGATATACTTATTGATTCAGGAACAAAAAAAGAAAATATTACGGTACTACATGCTAATACAGAATATCCAACTCCTATGGAAGATGTTAATCTGAGAGCGATGTTAACCATAGGGAGTATATTTAATGTCGCCTATGGATATAGTGATCACACTCAGGGAATAGAAGTAGACATAGCAGCTGTTGCAATGGGGGCAAGTTGCATAGAGAAACATTTCACTCTAGACAATGATATGGAAGGACCAGATCATAAAGCCAGCCTTGAGCCCGATGAATTAAAGGCTATGATAAAAGCTATAAGGAATATCGAATTAGCGCTTGGAACACATGAAAAGAAACCATCAAAAAGTGAAGCGCCGAATATTCCATTAGTTAGGAAATCAATAGTGGCTAGCAAAAATATTTCTAAAGGGGATAGGTTAAGTGAAAATAATCTTACAATCAAGCGACCAGGCAATGGCACAAGCCCAATGAGATGGGATGAAGTAATTGGAACAAATGCAACTAAAGACTACATCAAAGACGAACTCATATGATTAAAAGAAAAATATGCATTGTTACAGGAACGCGTGCGGAATATGGTTTACTTTATTGGTTGATGAAAGAACTAGAGTCTGATGTCGAGGTAGATCTCCAGATAATTGTTACAGGTATGCATTTGAGCCCAGAATTTGGTTTGACATATAAAGAAATTGAAGAAGAATTTAAAATTGATAGAAAACTAGATATATTAACATCCTCAGACACTACTGTGGGTATCTCAAAGGCAATGGGTTCAGCACAGATATCTTTTGCTGAAACATATGAAGATTTAAGACCAGATATTATTGTTGTTCTTGGAGATAGATATGAAATTTTCAGTGCAGTTAGCGCTGCTATGATAGCAAGGATTCCTGTAGCACACATACATGGTGGCGAGATAACAGAAGGACTTATTGATGAAGCGATACGACATAGTATTACTAAGATGAGCCAGTTACATTTTACTGCCACAGATGAATATATGAATAGAGTTATTCAATTAGGTGAAAAACCAAGCAGAGTATTTAATGTCGGAGGTATGGGAATAGAAAATATCAAAAGAATGCAACTTTTAACTAAAGACGAATTTGAGGAATCTATAGGTACTAAATTAAATAAAAAGAATATACTCGTTACATTTCATCCTGTCACTTTAGAAAATAATACCTCAAAAAAACAGTTTCAAGAATTACTATGCGCTATAGACGAGCTCAATGATACAAACATTATCTTTACAAAAGCTAATAGTGATACAGATGGAAGAATTATCAATCAACTAATGGATGAATATGCTGCAATAAATAAATCTAAAGCTAAAGTATTTGCATCATTAGGACAACTCAGATATTTAAGTGCTATGCAATACATAGATGCAGTAGTTGGCAATAGTTCTAGCGGGCTGATTGAAGCACCGACTTTCAAAATTGGAACAATAAATATTGGGGATAGACAAAAGGGACGTATAAAAGCAGACAGTGTTATTGATTGTTTACCAGATAGACAAAGTATAAAAAAGGCATTTGAAGAGCTATACACTGAAAAGTACCAATCAGACATTAAAACCACCAGAAATCCCTATGGAGACGACTGTGCTAGTAAACCTATAATAGAGGTTTTAAAAACTATTGAACTCGAAAATATCTTAAAAAAAGAATTTTTTAACATAGAATTTACATTATGAAAATAGTATTCATTGGTACAGTAGAGTTATCAAAAAAAGCGCTTGAGAAACTTCTTGGAATTGATAGTGATATTGTAGGTGTCTGTACACAAAAAAAATCTAATTTTAATAGTGACTTTGCAGATTTAACGCCCCTATGCAAAGATGCGGGAATACCATATAAAATTATCGAGGATATTAATTCAGAAGAGAGCGTAAGCTGGATTAGAGCCTTGAACCCTGATATTATTTTTTGTTTTGGTTGGTCAAGTTTAATAAAAAAAGAACTATTAACATTACCATCTATGGGTATCGTGGGTTATCACCCTGCTAAGCTGCCACAAAATAGAGGTCGTCATCCGTTAATTTGGTCTTTGATACTAGGCCTAAAAAAAAGTGCTTCAACATTTTATTTCATGGATGAGTATGCTGATAGTGGGGATATATTATCACAGACAGATTTCGACATTTCTCGTAGTGATGACGCACAAACACTTTACACCAAAGTAACTAGAATAGCTCTATCTCAAATTGAAAAATTCGTACCACAGCTTGTACATAATAATTATGAAAAAGTCCCACAAAATCATGCAATAGCTAATACATGGCGGAAGAGAAGTAATATGGATGGCAAAATTGATTTTCGTATGAGCAGTGAGACTATTTATAATTTAGTACGAGGTTTAAGTAAACCATATATCGGCGCTCATATTGAGTACAAAAAGAAAGATATTATTGTATGGAAGGTAAAGATGATTGAAAATAAACAAAATAATATTGAGAGTGGTAAGGTTGTTACATCATGTAAAAATTCATTTCTAGTGAAAACCTGTGACGGTGCAGTAGAAATTTTGGAGCATGAGTTTAAAGAACTTCCAGAGATCGGAGAGTACCTATGAATAATAAAGTTTTAATTGTCGCTGTACATCCCGATGATGAGACATTAGGATGTGGCGGAACTTTACTCAAACATAAAGCAAATGGGGATCAGACTAACTGGCTGATATGTACATCAGTGGACATAAAACATAATAACTTTCATTCTAGAAAAAAAGTGATAGACGAAGTTTCAGAACTGTATAATTTCGATAGTGTTCATGATTTACAATTAAAAACAACACGAGTAGATGAATATAGTATGAGTGAGCTTATAGAGAAAATATCAAAGGTTATTAATGACGTTAAGCCAAATATTATATATCTCCCATTCAGGGGAGATATTCATAGTGATCATAGAAGAATATTTGATGCTTCATACAGCTGTACAAAATCATTTAGATATCCATTTGTTAAAAAAATCTATATGTTAGAAACTATCAGTGAAACTGAATTTGCGCCCAGCACAAAAGAAGATAGCTTTATACCTAATATATTTGTCGATATTAGTAAATATATGGAAGAAAAGGTCAGAATAATGAGTATTTATAAAAATGAAATTGGACAACATCCATTTCCTAGAAGTGAGAAAAATGTAAGGGCTTTAGCAAATTTTAGGGGCGCTACCTCCGGATGTGATTACGCAGAGTCGTTTGTGTTACTAAAGGAGATTATTTAGTGACTGAAGAAAAACATCAAGATTATATTTATATAAATGAAAATTATTATAAAGATCCAAAAGAATCTTTTTTATTTATCCATAAGATAATAAATGAAAATCATCATGTACCATCTGTTCTAGATTTAGGTTGTGCAAGGGGAGAATTTTTGTACTATTTAAAAAATAATATTGAATATGAGAGATTAGCAGGAATAGATTATAGTTATAAGTTGATCAATGAAGCAAAAAAGTTTGATGGTTTAAATGGAGTTGAGTTTGAAGTTGGTTCAGCAGATAATTTTAATTTAAATTCCAAGTTCGATGTTGTTGTAATGTCAGGGGTGTTATCATATTTCAATGATATTTATAAAGTGTTTGAATGTATGAAAAATCACTTAAAATCTGGTGGTAAAATAATTATATTTGGATTTTTTAATGAATATGATGTGGACCTATTAGTTAAATATAGAAATAATAAGTTTTTTGACACATTTGAATCTGGATGGAACATCCACTCTATCAATACTATATCGAAAGAATTAAAAAAATTAGACTTGGCAATAGTAAATCAAGAAGTATTTGAATTGTCATTCAAAAGCAGAAAACAAGATGATCCATGTAGAGCTTGGAATATTGAAACCGAAGAAGGAATTAAATTTACTAATGGATTAAAACTTTTGTATGATATGTCAGCTTTAGAAATCGCAGAAGCGAAATAATGACAAGAATAATTGCAAAACTTGATGTTAAGCCGCCATATGTTGTTAAACCTGTTCATTTTGAGGGGTTGAGAAAAATTGGGTTACCTACTGATCTTGCAAAAAAATACTATGAACAAGGTGCTGATGAAATTTTCTATATCGACATCGTTGCATCTCTATATCAAAGAGAAGTACTTTTAAATGAAATTGAGAATACTGCGAATGAATTATTCATACCGTTCGGTGTAGGTGGTGGTGTAAAAACTATAGATGATTTCTCAAAACTTTTTCACAGGGGAGCTGATAAAGTAGCAATTAACACATTTGCTGTGCAAGAAAACCCTGAAATTATCAATCATGCAGCTGAGATTTTTGGAAATCAGGCAGTTGTTGTAAATATCGAAGCAAAGAGATGGGATAGATGGTATGAGTGTTATACGGACTGTGGAAGAATACAGTCCAGTATAGATGTAATTAAATGGGCAAAAGAAGTTGAATCCCGCGGTGCAGGAGAAATTTTACTACAGTGTGTTGATACCGATGGAAGACAAAAAGGTTTTGATATAGAACTTGCAAAAGAAGTAATAGATAGTGTAACGATTCCTGTTGTTGTTACAAGTGGCGCTGGTAAGCTTGAGGATATCAAAGATCTTATTGAAAATACACAACCAAGTGGAGTGGCTATATCAAGTTTACTTCACTATGATTCTGTAACAATCAAAGAGGTAAAAGATTACTTAAGAAAAAATAATATAGCGGTGTCAGGATGAGCAACATAGTTGGTATAGTCAACTATGGAATTGCAGGAAATATTCATAGTATAGAAAAGGCTATAAATAAAGCAGGAGGTAACACAACTATTATAAATAATGTTGAACAGTTTAGTCAAATTGACAAATTAGTTTTGCCAGGGGTTGGTTCTTTCAAGGACGCCATGAAAGAGCTTAAAAGCAATGGATTTTTAGAAGCTCTACAAAACAACACAAAACCAATTTTAGGTATTTGCTTAGGGATGCAGATTCTATCCACTATAGGATTTGAATATGGACAAACAGAAGGCTTAAATTTTATCAAAGCAGAGGTAAAACCTCTTCTTATAAATGCTAAAGTACCACATATGGGATTCAATAATATCGATGTAGTCAAAACAAATGATATTCTTGATGGCTTACAAAATGATGAATTCTATTTTATGCATTCATACGAAGTAATAAATTCAACAGATGTTGCTTCACTAACTCAATATTCTGGTCATAAGTTTGTATCTTCTATCAAAAAAGATAATATTTATGGCGTGCAGTTTCATCCAGAAAAGAGTAGAGAGCCTGGTATACAATTATTTAAGAATTTTATTAATCTAGGATCAGATAAATGAGCAAGTTATTAGGCAAATATGGATTGCCACTGGATGTGGTTTTTTGTAAAAAATGTACTATGAATAATCAAAGACCAGCTTCTACAGTTGAATTTAAACAGACAAACAAAGATAAAAAACAGACCCTTGCTTTTGGCAAGGATGGTATTTGTGATGCGTGCCATTATGCAGAAATGAAGAAATCAATAAATTGGAGTGACAGACATAAAGAACTAGGCGACCTTTGTAATAGATTTCGCAGAAATGATGGCAGATATGATGTGATTGTCCCTGGTAGTGGAGGCAAAGATAGTGTTCAAGCAGCTCATACATTGAAATATAAATATAATATGAACCCTATTCTAATTACATGGCCTCCAGCACTTTATACCGGCATAGGTAGAAGGAATTTTGATTCATGGCTTGACGCTGGATTTGCAAACTATACATATAATCAAAATAAAAAATTACATAAGTTCTTAACAAGAGAAGCTTTTTTGAATTTAGGACATCCATTTCAACCGTTCATATTGGGGCAAAAGAATCTTGCTCCAAGATTATCCGTTTTGTTCGATATCCCACTAGTAATATTTGGAGAAAATGAGGCCGAATATGGTAATGCCATTGAAGATAATGAGATACCAACTAGAGATCCAAAATACTACAGTGCAGAGTTAAGCCTTAAAGATTTGGTATTAGGCGGAGTACCAGCAGAGCAACTCATAAAAAAACATGGATTTAAACTCTCAGATTTAGAGGCATATTTCCCTGTAGATCCAGATCAGATAGGAAAAACTAGGACAGAAGTTCATTACCTTGGATACTATATGAAATGGCATCCACAAGAGACATATTATTACTCAGTAGAGAATAGTAATTTCATGCCCAATGATCATAGAACAGAGGGAAGTTTTAGTAAATATAGTTCACTTGATGATAAAATTGATTGGTTAAATTTTCACACAACTACTATCAAGTTTGGTATAGGTAGGGCAACATATGATTCATCGCAAGAGATAAGAAATGATGATATCACAAGAGATGAGGGAATAGCACTTGTTAAAAGGTTTGATGGAGAGTTTCCAAAACAATATATAAAAGACTGTTGCGAATATATGAATATATCTTTACAACAATATCATGATGCTATAGAAAAATTTCGAAGCCCACACTTATGGGAAAAGAAATATGGAGTTTATGAATTAAAGCATCCAATATGGAAGGTAGGCTGATAATGAAAAACCTCAAGGATATAGTTGTAAGAGAGCCTGCTTCTGTTTTAGATGCGCTAAAGATTATTGACAAAAGTTCAAAACAAATAGCAATTGTAGTTGATGATAAAAATAAGTTATTGGGAACCATAAGTGATGGTGATATTCGTAGAGCTATCTTAAAAAATATATCATTAGATGAATCTATTAAAGATATATATTCAAAAACACCCATCGTAGCAAATATCAATAATTCAAAAGAAGAAATCCTGAATATATGTAAAGCTAAAAAAATACATCAGATACCAATTGTAGATAGTAAAGGTAACTTAATTGGCTTAGAGGTATTAGATGAATTGATTTCAAAAGAAACGAAATTGAATAAAGTTGTTCTCATGGTTGGGGGTCTTGGAACAAGACTTCGTCCACTCACAGAAAATATTCCTAAACCTATGTTAAAAGTTGGAGATAAACCGATTCTTCAAACTATAGTTGAAAAATTTTCTGACTATGGATATAGAAATATAATAATGTGCCTGAACTATAAGCTGAATATCATTAAAGATTATTTTGGAGATGGAAGTAAATTTGGAGTAAATATAGAATATATCTCGGAGAAACAAAGAATGGGGACCGCTGGAGGATTAAGTTTATTAGAGGAAAAACCAACTGAGCCATTTTTTGTAATGAATGCTGATTTGCTTACCAATATTAATTTTGAACATCTTCATAATTTTCATATAACTAATAATGCGATGGGTACAATGTGTGTCCAATATTATGATTTTAAAGTTCCATATGGAGTTGTAAATGTTGAAAATACCAAGATACTTTCTATCAAAGAAAAACCTATAAAAAAATATTTTATTAATGCAGGCATTTATATGCTAAACCCAGATTGTCTTGAATATATCCCTGATAATCAATTTTATGATATGCCAACTCTTTTTGAAAAGCTCATCAGCGAAAATAAGAATATTATCTCTTTCCCACTAAGAGAGTACTGGTTGGACATCGGTCATGTTAAAGAATATGAAAAGGCTAATGATGAATATGACGAAGTATTTTAGTGTATAAAAATAGAACATTTTTAGGAATCATTCCGGCCAGAGGCGGAAGCAAAAGATTACCTAGAAAAAATGTACTTAACTTGAGCGGTAAACCTCTCATTTCATGGACTATTGAAGCCGGGCTCAGAAGCAGATATATAGATAAATTAGTAGTATCAAGTGAAGATGAAGAGATATTAGGTGTCGCCGCTCAACATAGAGTAGAAACATTAACAAGACCAGATGAACTAGCTGATGATAGATCAAGTTCATTTGATACAATAAAACATACTTTAGATAATTCAGAGGAATATGATTATATTATTTTGCTGCAGGCTACTAGCCCACTCAGAAACCAGGAGCATATAGACAAAGCCATAGAGCTTTTAGAAGAAAAAAATGCCGATGCAATTATAAGTGTATGTGAGACAGATCATAATCCTTTGTGGTCTAATACTATAGATGATAGTTTATCTATGAAAGAGTTTTTGAAAGATCATGTTTTAAATAAAAGAAGTCAAGATCTTGAAAAATACTATGAATTAAATGGAGCAATATATATATGTAAGGTGAGCAAGCTTCTTGAAGAGAAAGGATTTTTTCTGAAAGATAATATCTACGCTTTTAAAATGGATAGGGAGAGCTCCATTGATATCGATGAAAAAATTGACTTTAAAATAGCCGAAGCCTTAATAGAAAGTAACTGACCAACAGTATAATACTGTTTCATTAAATTAATATTTTAGATTGTATGCTTCTCGAGAATAAATATGACACATGATTCACTATTTTTTCGTTTAATCAAATTAGGGCGTTTATTTGCAGGCAAGATATATAAGCTAATTTTTAGAATTAGGAATATTAGTTGGTTTATACTTGATTACTTAAAATTCAAAAAATTTATAAAAAAACAAAAACTTAACAAACGTCTAAAGAAATTAGATAACAAAACAATTTGTGTTACCGTAATCCCATGGTTAGGAACTGCCATCCCTTGGTATGCTATCACTATAGCTCTAATGTTAAATCAAAAAAGTAAAAATATATTTATACTCTTTGTTGACATGCCATTTGGAGATGATGAGCTATTTCATAAAATTCAATCAAAATTAATTTATAGAATATTAAAACAGCTGCCGATTAAATTGGTGAAACTTTCTAACTATAATGACTCAGGTAGTGATAGTAATGGAATTCGGCATTTATCTAAGTTGAATTCATTACATTACGTTCATGGTGAAACTAATACAGAATTGAGGCAATCCTATGAGCGCATAGTAGAAAAGCAATTGACGCCTGTGTATTCTAAAATAGCAAGTTTATATGAAGAGGAAAGTTTTGATCAAATTATACTACCAGGGGGCATCTGGGGACCTAGTAGTGTTATTTCATTATTAGCTGAAAGAAATAACACCCAGTTAACTACTTATGATAGTGAAGAGAATGAATTTCTTATGAGTATTTTTGGTATAGCCGCTCAACTCAATGACATTCCTCACTTTTTTGAAAAACTTTTAAATAATCCAAAAGAAAAATCATTTGCTATCCAAAAAGGGGTAGAGCAACTTCACAACAGAAGAGTCGGTAATGATTTAGGAAGTCATTTTTTAGAGGCTACTAATACTGAAGAGTATGGAGACGACTACTACTTAATGCTTTTGAATTCAGTTTGGGATTCAGCTGCGTTAGGACTTCATACGGTTTACGACAGTATGATTGATTGGATATTAGATTCAATAGAATGGGTCTTAAAGAATACAGAAAAACCTATTCTAATAAGACAACATCCAGCAGAAAGAAATAAATATATAAATAATACAGATATGTATGCAGAAAAAATAAAAGATAGATTTGGTAACAATAAAAGAATTAAATTTATTGCTGCAAAGGATACTGCGAATACATATGATTTAATAGAAAATGCTACTTGTGTGCTTGGGTTTTCAACTACAATTATAGTAGAATCAGTTATGCTTGGTAAACCAGCAATTATAGTATCAAGTACATACTTTGCTAATTTTGGAATTGTTTATAATGCAAATAATAAAAAAGAGTATTATATGTATCTTCTAAAATCTGCCAGAAATGAACTCAAAATTACTCAAGAAATGAAAGATAGGGCTTGTATAAGTAACTATATCACTCAAACATGCAACTATTATAATACAGAATTCACTCCGCTAAGAAATAATTATCTTAGATGGAGCAGACTTACATTAGAGGAGTTGGAGAATGATTATTTACCGCTACAAGCTATATTGAAAAATACTCCATTATCTACCCTGCAGCATGAAAGGATTTTTGATGATAATAAATAAGTTTAAGAATATAATAAAGAAAATTTTGGGGATAAAATATTATACCTTAGGAAAAAATAGTCTTGTAACATATCCAGATCAAATAATGAACCCATCAAAAGATAAAAAAAAAGTAACAATTGGAGATGATTCAATCATACGATGTCAAATACAGATCTTAGGACATGGTGGCCAGGTAAATATTGGTAATCATTGTTACATAGGTGAGAATTCATATGTTTGGTCGGGTAAAAAAATTGAAGTAGGTAATAGGGTGTTAATAGGCCATAATTGCAATATTTTTGATACAGATGCACATCCTTTCGATAAAGATGAAAGACATAATCAATTTAAAAAAATTTTTTCAAGCGGTCATCCAAAAGAAATTAATTTAAATGATATCGAGATAACTATAGAAGACGATGTATGGATTGGAGCAAATGTGACTGTTTTGAAAGGAATTAAAATTGGAAAAGGTGCCATCATTGGTGCAGGGAGCATCGTTACTAAAAATATCGAACCCTTTACGGTTAATGCTGGAAGTCCATCAAGAATGTTAAGGAGATTAGATGAAAAATAAGTTATATAATTTTTTTTCTTTTCCAGCAGCAGTCCTAAAAAAACTTACTAATATACAAGAAGCGCTGGGTAGAATTGAAATGCGCCAAAATCTAACAATACAATCACAAGATATAAATGATTACGAATTCAGAGTCTCTTCCCAATGGGGAGAAGATGGAATAATTCAATATTTGATAAATAAAACAGAAATTAGTAATAAAGTTTTCATAGAATTTGGAGTAGAAAACTATACTGAATCTAACACAAGATTTTTGCTTCAAAATAATAATTGGAAGGGCTTAGTTATCGATGGTGATAAGGAAAATATTTCTTATATCACAGAAGATCCAATTTACTGGAAAAATAATTTAAAAGCAGTATGTGCTTTTATCAACACAAAAAATATCAATGAACTTATCAAAAATAATGGCATAACTGGTGACATTGGAATTTTATCTATAGACATTGATGGTAATGACTATTGGGTATGGGAAGCTATAGATTGTATTTCTCCAAGAATTGTTATTTGTGAATACAATAGCCATTTTGGTGACACTCATAAAGTAAGCGTACCTTATGATTCGCAATTTGTTAGAGAAGAGAAACATAACTCAAATATATATTATGGCGCCTCCATTTCCGCGCTTGACTTTTTAGGAAAAAAGAAAGGTTATAGTTTGGTCGGTTCTAATAAAGCTGGGAATAATATATTTTTTATTCGAAATGATTTAACCTCAAATTTTAATATATTAGCACCAGAAGATGCTTATCAAGTTTCTCAATTTAGAGAGTCTAGAGATGAAAATGGCAAATTAACTTTTAATAATATTAAAGATAACTTGAAAGCAATATCTGATTTAGAGATGATTAATGTTGAAACACAAGAATCTATCAAAATTAAACACTTATTTTGAAAAAAATCCTCATTACTGGAGCTAAAGGGTTTTTGGGTTCAAACGCAGTAGAATATTTTAAAGGATTAGGATATGAGACTTATGGTATTGGACATGGACGTTTTTCTGTTGAGGAGTTAAATAAATCAGGACTGGATCATTGGAAAGAATCTGATGTATCCGTAGATTCTATTCTTGAATTTAAAAAAACTTTTGATGTGATACTTCATTGCGCAGGAGGTGGTTCTGTAAGCTACTCTATGGAGTACCCTGATGAAGATTTTAGAAAAACAGTAAACGGAACTATTGAAGTTTTAGAGTTTATAAGACTGTATAATTCAAACGCTCGACTTATTTATCCATCTAGTCCAGCAGTCCAAGGTGAACATCCAGACCTACCCATCAAAGAGGAATATGTAGGAAAACCAGCATCACCATATGGCTATCATAAAAAAATAGCAGAGGATTATTGCCACAGATATTCAAAAGAGTATGGGTTAAAGATTTCAATAGTAAGACTATTCTCTTTATACGGAAACAGATTAAAAAAACAACTTCTGTGGGATGCTTGCAAAAAGATCAGAAATTCTAAAAACGAAGTAATTTTTTGGGGAACCGGAGAAGAGACTAGAGATTTCATACATATTACTGATGCTTTAAGCTTATTTGATGTCGTGTTAAACCAAGCAGATAATTTTTTACTAGTTAACGGAGGGTCTGGGAATAGATATGCTGTTCGTCAAATTATTATTTTAATAAGAGATTTAATAAATCCGAGTCTTAAAATTAAGTTTAACAATGAAGTAAAAGCAGGTGACCCAATATATTATTGGGCTGATACTGAAAATTTACAAAACTATGGATTTTCAACTAAAAAAATATTAGAGCAAGAAATAAAAAATTATATAAGCTGGGTTAATGAAGTAAATGATTAAAATAGGATTTATTGGTTCAGTGTCAAAAGAATGGATGGGTGGATACAATTATTTTAAGAATCTACTCTATGCAATTAATGTCTTGGGAAGTAATGAGCTTAAAGTTTTTGTATTTTTAGGAAAAAAATCAAGTCCTCTAACCAAGGGTATGTTTAAAAAATATGCCACCGTAATTGAAGATAGTGCATTCGATAGAATGAGTTTAAAATGGTTTCTAATAAAAATCGAAGAAAGAATATTTAAAACAAATTATATACTTGAATTCATACTTAATAAATATGGGATACAAGTTCTATCACATTCATTTATAACAAAATTTAAAATAATAAAAACAGTAAATTGGATACCAGATTTCCAGCATATTCACTTGCCAGAAATGTTTTCTAAAAAAGAACTAAAAAATAGAGATAAAACATTTTTAAATGTAATAAAACAAAGCGATATTATTATTGTTAGCAGTAATGATGCTCTCACTGATTTGAAAAATTTTGCTCCGGGATATGAGGTAAAAGTAAAAGTCTTGCAGTTTGTATCTCAGCCAGTACAAAAATATAATGCTATGACTAAAAATATATTAAAGATAAAATATGGTATCAAAAATGATTATTTCTATATTCCTAATCAATTTTGGAAACATAAAAACCACTTGTCTGTTTTTAAAGCTATAAATCAATTAAGAAATGAAAATATTAATATTCACCTTATTTGTTCTGGGTACTTAGAAGATTACAGAAATAAAAATCATATAGAAGTGCTAAAAAACTATATATTTCAAACTAATTTAAATAATAATATAAAATTACTTGGGCTTATTGATTATGAAGATGTTTTCAATCTTATAAAATTCTCTGAAGCTGTTATAAATCCATCTTTGTTTGAGGGTTGGAGTACAACTGTAGAAGAGTGTAAAAGTGTTGGAAAGAATATGATTCTTTCTGATCTAAATGTTCATAAAGAACAATATCCAACAGCATTATTTTTTGATAGAAATAAAGAAGATTCACTTATAGAAGTGCTAAGAAATTATAAGGGGCACAATATTGGTAATAAAAGAGAATTACTCCGCGATAGAACAAAAGAATTTGCAGAAAAATATATTAGAATCGTAAAAACAGCTATCTAATGTTAAAATATCAATGATTTACTGCAATAATGAATTCATCCTCTAAAAAACATCATAGCCATAAACCATTAATATCAATTATTACAGCAGTATTGAATGGTGAAAAATATATTGAACAGACCATAAAAAGTGTAATTAATCAGTCATACCAAAATATTGAATACATCATTATAGATGGCGGTTCAACCGACAGAACACTAGATATAATAAAACATTATGAAAACAAAATATCTTATTGGGTAAGCGAAAAAGATAATGGTGTTAGTGATGCCTTTAATAAAGGACTAGCGGTAGCAAAAGGTGATTATATAAACTTTCAAGGACATGGAGATGGTTTCATATCTTGTGAAACTTTAGAGAAGGTTTTCCAAAATGTAAACTCGGAAAAAGATATACTTATAAGCGCGAGAATAAAAAGAATAGATATTAATGGCATTGAAATATTTACATCAGAATATATAAAAAAATTTAATAAGCTATCACTTTTAGTAAGAATGTCCTTGCCCCATCAAGGACTATTTACTCATAAAAATTATTTCAGAATGTATGGATTATTTGATGAAAATAATGTTTTTTGTATGGACTATGAACACTTACTTAGGAGTTATAAAAACTTCCCAAAAGTCTATACAAGTAAAGTAGTAGCAGCAAACTGGAGGGCAGATGGCTTAGGAAGTGGAAAAATTGAGGAAGTATATAAAGAATGGCATAAGATAAAAATAGATAATAAGATTGCAAATAGTTTAGTTTTAGATTTTGTTCACTACTGGAATTTATCAAAGCACTATGTGAAAAAAATAATTGGAAGCTATTAAAATCTTGGTATATTAAAAATATAAACACATGTATATCTAAATAATAAAGAAGAAACATTTTGCAAGAAAGAATAATTTGGCTAGATAATCTTAAAACATTTGGCATTTTAGCTGTTGTGCTTGGTCATATAGCCTCACCTTTAGGCTATTTTATATATTCTTGGCATATGCCTTTGTTCTTTTTTTTGTCAGGGTTTTTTTTGAAATTTGAATTATCCCTAAACGAATTCATTAAAAAAGATATAAAACGGCTAATGGCACCTTATTTTATATTTGCAATATTTGCTTTAATTGCAGAAAGTCTAAAGAGAGTGGCATTAAATAGAGAAAAATTAGAATATCTTGATGAAATAACAGGAATATTTGTTTGGATGGATTATTCTTCTTTGATTAACACTTATGGATTTGTTTTGTGGTTTTTACCAACACTATTCTTATGTAGACTATTAATATTCACACTTAATAAAATAATTAAATCTGAGCTGACCCAATTTATTCTGATTTTCTCGATATTTTATAGTAGTTTTTATTTTAACTTCATATTTGCAATTGATAATGCTTTTAATGCTGCTTTATTTGTATTTTTGGGTTCCATTTTCTTCAGGCATTATCAAAATATTCCGAAGCTCAATTTTCTAACATTCATTTTAATAGCTATAATATATTACTTGGATATACCTATTTTAGATGTATCAAGAAAAATTTATGAGAATTATTTTATTAATATTTTCTATGCTATATCAGTAATTTTTATCCTAATATTTCTTATGAAAAAAATATCTCTCAAAAGCAAACTAATATCATCATGGGCGAACAATACTATGCTTATATTTATTATTCACCCATACACTAACAATATAGGCCATATTATTACTGAAAAACTATTTTATGGTGAATGGTATTATAAGTTTTTTATTTCTGTAATCATCCTTCAGGGACTTTTGCTTATTAGAAAAAGATTTTCAAATAGAGGTATCTTTCAATATGTATGACTTTATTATAGTTACTCATATCCCAGTTTTTTATAAAGTAAATCTTTATAATGAAATAGCTAAGAATATGAAGATATTAGTCATCTTTATTGCTAGTAACACAAATGAGACAAGATCAGAGGACTTTGTTACTCTTGAGAATGCGCATTTTGAATATGAATTACTTTATAAGGGTAATATTCAAGAAAGGAATATAAGAAAGAATATATTCCTCTTGTTTTCAAAATTAAAAAAAAGGAAGTATAAGAAATTAATAGTTGGTGGTTGGGACCTTATGGAGTACTGGTATCTGGTATTCACTAGTACCAAATTGAAAAATTGTTCTATTTTGGAGTCCACTATTAATGAAAGTAAAGTAGACCCGATTAGAGCAAATGTGAAAAGGTTATTTCTTTCAAGAATCTCCACAGTTTTTGCCTCTGGGCATCTACATGAAAAACTCCTTAAAAAACTTAACTATAAAGGTGAGATAAAGATTACAAAAGGCGTTGGCATTATTAACAAACCTAAGATAAATCATATTAAGAGAAAATATGAAAAAAAATACTTATTTATTGGTAGGTTATCGAAAGAGAAAAATATTGAAATGCTAGTCGATATATTTAATGATCTATCTGACCATACGCTTACTATCATTGGAACTGGGCCACTAGAAGGTTATCTTAAAAGTAAAGCGAAACAAAATATAAAATTTATAGGCCAAGTAGTTAATCAAGATTTGAGTAATTTTTTTGAGCGTAACAATATTCTAATCCTTACTAGTATTGCAGAACCATGGGGACTCGTAATAGAAGAAGCTTTATATTTTGGGATACCACCTATAGTTAGCAGTAGCTGTGGTGCATGTGTGCTAATTGAAGAAGGTGTGAATGGTTATGTCGTTGATTGTAATAAATCGAATCACATAAAAAATACTATCTTGAAATTGAACAATGATACCTATGAAGAGCTAATATGTAGCGTTGATAAGTTTTCTTTGTATAATAAAGATTTAAAACAGCTTAGAGTTTATTTTGCAAGCTAAATCAGAATATAAAGAGTACTCCAAAAAAGATTTATTTATTGTATTTTCTGTAATATTGATTTCAAAATCACTCTACTATGAGTCATATGGAGGGAATTATCTTTTAATTGGCTTATTCTTTTTATTATCTCTTTTGATTATTCCAAATATCAAAAATCTTAAAATAGAAAAAATTATATTATTATATATCTTTGGATTGCTTGCCTTGATATTAATTAACTTAGAAACAAGCTATAGATCGGTGCTTGTGCTAGTAAATTTACTGTTGATAGGTATCATGATAGTACATCTGGTTTCATTTGAGCGATTCTCAGAAGCTTTTATTAAAATCATGCTTGTATTGTGCATTTTATCTTGGCCAGCATTGTTAGTAATCCAATATGATCTAAATTCACCTTTACCAAATTTTTCTTCATTACATTTTATAGAAGATGTCCAAGGACGCACACTTAAGAACTTTATATTTTTTGGTGTAGACGAGGGTCTGATTAAATATACTATCCTTCGAACAAGTAGTATTTGGTGGGAACCAGGTGCTTTCCAAGTATTTATAAACTTAGCAGTTATTTTTAGTTTAATTAGTAATAATCTATCTATGAAAAGATATGCAATTTTTGCGATTACTATACTAACTTCTATGTCTACGACTGGAATCCTTGCTTTTACTTTATTAAGTTTAATTTTTTTTGAAAAGTATCTTAAATTTAAAAATAATCTAACTTTATATCTAATACCCCTATTCATTCTCGTGCTAGGTAGTATTTTTATAGGTCCCATTATTTTTGAAAAATTGAGCGGTAGTCATTTATCTCTCTTGTCCCGATATCATGATATTGTAATTAGTATTAATATGTTTGCAGATAATTTCTTTATAGGTTACGGCTATGGCACTACGGTAGAAAAAGCAATTCCTTACGGTGAGGATTTACTTGGATATGATCTTTACCACGTATCCGCACCTTCTGCTTCAGATGGCATTACAGGTTTTATAGCACAAGTAGGCGTATTAGGATTTATTTTCATGTATCCTTTTTTATTCCCAAGATATTGTAGACATCTTAAATTATCTGATAGTTTATTAATATCCTTATCATTATTTATAATATTTAATACACAAAATTTTACAAATATATTAATTTTTACAGTGCTTACATTTTATGGATTAACTAGTACTAAAAAATTAATTACTAAGAATTGAATTATATATGAAAAAAAAATGTTAAAGGTAGATATAATCTCATTTTCTATAAATACAGGCGGTGCTGGCATTGCCGCTAATAGTTTTAAAAATCTATTATTAAATAGAAAATCCAAATTTGATATAAATTTAATAACTCAGGATAAAGCTGGTAAGTATCAGTTTCTGAAACGTCTAGTTTCTTATATATTAAATAAATTTCAATTTGATGGAAATCCAACAAAACACTCGTTAAACTTTTTTT
>VMHT01207943.1_pt1 | contig 27941 bp, 13 predicted proteins | sample 4693611 | NCBI WGS metagenome assembly VMHT01 (sample SAMN12280063, study PRJNA550983) | marine metagenome | isolation source: seawater sampled from same location over 5 years 0.02-0.2 micron viral filtrate | place: USA: collected off the coast of southern California halfway between the port... ... | reverse complement strand
CTTAGAGAATTAGACGGACTTGATACAACTATTGACTGGAAAAATACAGGTGATAACTCTTATGATGGTGAAAAGCTAAAACTGTTAGCTCATGATGAAAGTGGTAAATGGGAAAGACCTGATAATATATTAAACAACTGGAGAGTTACAAAAACTACATTACGTCTTGGTTCTAGAGTCGTAGGTAAATGTATGATGGGCTCAACTTCAAACGCTTTAGACAAAGGTGGAAACAATTTTAAAAAATTATACTACAATTCAGACGTTACTAAAAGAAATAGAAACGGACAAACATCTTCTGGGCTCTATAGCTTGTTCATTCCTATGGAGTGGAACTACGAAGGATTCATCGATACTTATGGATTACCTGTCTTCGTTAGAGGTAAAAATACAGTCAAAGGAGTTGATGGTTATGAAATTACAACAGGAGTTATCGAGCACTGGGAAAACGAAGTAGAAGGATTAAAATCTGACCAAGATAGTTTAAATGAATATTATAGACAGTTTCCAAGAACTGAAAAACATGCTTTTAGAGATGAGACAAAACAAAGTCTTTTTAACTTAACTAAAATATACGAACAAATTGACTACAACGAAGACTTTAACAATAGAGCTAATATAACTAAAGGCAATTTTCAATGGCTTAATGGTGTTAAAGATACGGAAGTAATATTTGTACCAAACAAAGATGGTAGGTTTAAAATTAGTTGGGTTCCACCTAAATCACTTCAAAATCAAGTGATTATAAAAAATGGAACAAAGTATCCTGGCAACGAGCACATTGGCGCTTTTGGTTGTGATAGTTATGATATATCAGGTACTGTAGATGGTAGAGGCTCTAAAGGCTCGCTACATGGTTTAACTAAGTTTAGCATGGAAAATGTGCCATCTAATCATTTCTTTTTAGAATATATATCAAGACCACAAACAGCTGAAATATTTTTTGAAGATGTTTTAATGTCTTTAGTTTTTTATGGTATGCCAATATTAGCAGAAAACAATAAACCAAGATTATTATATTATTTAAAGCGTAGAGGTTATAGAGGTTTTTCAATGAATCGTCCTGATAAAATTTGGAACAAGCTGTCAGTTGCAGAAAGAGAAATAGGTGGAATACCTAATTCAAGCGAAGACATTAAACAGGCTCATGCGGCAGCTATTGAAGCTTATATTGATACTTATGTAGGTTTAAAACAAGATGGATATGGCGACATGTACCATCAAGAAACATTAGAAGATTGGGGAAAGTTTAACATAAACAATAGAACCAAACACGATGCGTCTATTAGTTCTGGATTAGCTATAATGGCTTGTAATAAAAACAAGTATAAACCTATAGCTGACAGAACGTTAAAAAAAGTAAATTTAGGAATAAAAACATTTAACAATGATGGGATCCTTTCAAAAATTAATAAATAAATGATATATACTAATACTAGAAGTTCTTTTCCAGATCAAGTAATTCCTCAAGAAGAGAAGATGACCACAGAATACGGTCTTCAAGTAGCTAGAGCTATAGAAGGCGAGTGGTTTAGTCAAGGTGTTGGAGGTAATAGATATTCTTTTAATTACACTATATTTCATCAACGAAGATTATACGCTAGAGGAGAACAATCTGTACAAAAATATAAAGACGAATTATCTATAAATGGTGATTTATCTTATTTAAATTTAGATTGGAAGCCGGTTCCTGTTATACCTAAATTTGTAGACATTGTTGTAAATGGAATGTCTGATAAAATGTATGATATAAAAGCATTTTCTCAAGATCCAGCTTCACAAAAGAAAAGAACTGAATATGCTAATAAAATATATAGAGATATTCAAGCTAGAGAGTTTATTCAAACAATGCAGCAAGAGTTAGGTATTGATCTAAAAGAAGCACCTGCTGGAGCACCAGAAACAGAAGAAGAATTAGAAATACACATGCAATTGGATTATAAACAGTCTATAGAAATTGCAGAAGAAGAATTAATAGAAAATACTTTAGCTAAAAATAAATACGATTTAACTAGAGCTAGATTCAATAGAGACCTAGTTGTATTAGGTATTGGAGCTGTTAAAACTTCTTGGAATAAATCAGAAGGCATCGTTGTTGATTATGTTGATCCAGCTAATTTAGTATGGTCTTATACTGAAGATCCAAATTTTGAAGATATATACTATGTTGGTGAAGTTAAGAATATTAGTTTACCAGAGCTTAAAAAAGAGTTTCCTGAATTAACAAACCAACAGTTAGAACAAATACAAAAATACCCGGGCAATACTAATTATACTAGAAACTGGACAGGTAAAGACAATAACAACACTGTACAAGTATTATATTTTGAATATAAAACTTACATGGATCAAGTATATAAAATAAAATATACTGAAAACGGTTTAGAAAAAGCTTTAGAAAAGCCTGACTTCTTCAACCCACCGCCAAGCGATAACTTTGACAAAGTATCTAGGTCAATAGAAGTATTGTATTCTGGAGCTAAAATATTAGGACACGATATAATGCTAGACTGGAAGATAGCGGAGAACATGACTAGACCTTACTCAAACACTGTTAAAGTTAATATGAATTACCAATTAGTTGCACCTCATATGTATAAAGGTCGTATAGAGTCAACTGTAGAGCGTATGATAGGTTTTGCTGACATGATTCAATTAACCTCCTTAAAACTTCAGCAAGTGCTTTCTAGAGTAGTTCCTGATGGTGTGTTTATGGATGTAGATGGTTTAGCTGAAGTAGATCTTGGTAATGGAACTAATTATAATCCAGCTGAAGCATTGAATATGTATTTTCAAACTGTTTCCATAGTTGGTAGATCAATGACTCAAGATGGTGATATTAACCAAGGTAAAGTCCCAATACAAGAATTAAATACTTCCTCAGGTGGACAAAAAATAAACTCTCTTATATCAACATATGAGTATTATTTAAAAATGATTAGAGATGTAACCGGACTTAATGAGGCTAGAGATGGTACAATGCCAGATAAGCAATCATTGGTTGGTTTACAAAAACTTGCTGCAGCTAATTCAAATGTAGCAACTAGACACATATTAAATGCTAGCTTGTTTTTAACGCTAAGAGCTTGTGAAAATATATCATTAAGAGTTGCTGATAGTATACAATTTGATTTACTAAGAGAAAGTTTAATTGATAGTATAAGTTTATACAATGTAAAAACATTAGAAGAAATACAAAATCTTCACTTATATGATTTTGGTATATACTTAGAGATTGAACCAGACGAAGAAGCTAAAGCAGCGCTTGAACAAAATATACAAGTAGCTTTACAACAACAGTCAATAAGTTTGCCAGATGCTATAGAAATTAGAGAAATAAAAAATCTAAAATTAGCTAATAAATTATTAAAGCTTAAGCAAGAGCAAAAAGCCGAGAAAGATCAAAAAAATAATCTAGCAAATATAAAAGCTCAAGCTGACGCAAATGCAGAAGCTTCTGAAAGAGCAGCTATGGCTGAGGTGCAAAAACAACAAGCATTAGCCCAAACAACATTACAAATTGAACAAGGTAAATCTCAATTTGAATTACAAAGAATGCAGAGCGAAACTGAATTAAAAAAGCAATTAATAGAATTACAGTATGGATTTGATAAAGAGTTAAAATCTATGGAAGTTCAAGCTATGAAAGAAAAAGAATCTTTAATAGAAGATCGTAAAGACGAACGAACTAAAATACAAGCAACTCAACAAAGCCAATTAATACAACAAAGACAGGATGGTACTTTACCAACCAATTTTGAAATGCCTAACAATTAGGCTAATTATTATATAATATCATATCATGGAAAACAAAGAAAATATACCACAAGAGGGTGACTTTAAAATAAAAAAGCGTCCTAAAAAATTATCTAACAACAAACCAGAATCTAACAAAATAGATCTATCTAAAAAACCAGAAGTAAAAGAAACTGAAGTAGCTAAGATAGATTTAAACAAAAACAAAGAAGATGCCATTCAAACACAAAGCACAAATGATAGCAATGTTATTGTCGAAGAAAAGAAAAACGAGACAAGTAGCAAAGAAGTGGTTGAAGAAGTACGGAGCACCGAAGAAGTAGTTTCACCAATAGTAGAAGTAAAAGAAGAAGAAGTTAAAGAAGAAGTTAAAGAAGCTACTAGTGAATTAAAAGAAGCTATAAGAGACGAGAAGGTAACAGGTAAACCTTTACCAGAAAATATAGAAAAACTAGTTTCATTTATGGAAGAAACAGGTGGAACAGTTGAAGACTATGTAAGATTAAATGCTGATTATTCATCAGCTGATGATGTTACTTTATTAAAAGAATTTTATAAACAATCTAAACCTCATTTAGATAACGAAGAAATTGAGTTTTTACTTAATGATGAATTTTCGTATGATGAGGATGAAGATGATGAAAAAACTGTACGTAAGCGTAAGCTTGCAATAAAGGAAGAGGTTGCTAAAGCCAAAAACTTTTTAGAGCAAACTAAGAGTAAATATTACGACGAGATCAAGTTGAGACCGGGCGTTACTCAAGAGCAACAAAAAGCTATGGATTTTTTCAACCGATACAATAGTGAGCAAGACAAGGTAAATAAGACTCGTGAAGATTTTATTGATAGATCTAACCAGTTTTTTAATGAAGATTTCAAAGGTTTTGATTTTAAATTAAAAGACAAAAATGTGAAATATCAAGTTAGTAATCCAAATGAGTTAGCAAAAAATCAAAATGATATTGCAAATTTTCTTAAGAAGTTCTTAAATGAAGATGGGGCAATTACAGATTTAAGTAACTACCACAAATCTTTGTTTGCGGCACAAAACATAGACACTATAGCTAGTCACTTTTATGAACAAGGAAAAGCTGACGCTGTGAAAACAGAGTTTGCTAAGTCTAAAAATATTAATTCTGAACCAAGATTATCTCCTGATCCAGATGCAGTATTTTTAGGTGGCATGAAAATAAAAGCGGTTAGTGGAGTAAATAGTGCTAAATTAAAAATAAGAAAAAAATAAAAACTCAATATAATGGGACAATTCACAGTGACTAATGCTGGATTATCACCTACTCAAGATCAATCGATCCTTTCTACTAATTATTTACAGTGGAATGACGCAGCTGGTGCTAATTTTGCAGATTTTGCACAACAATATCTACCTGAGCTCTATGAGCAAGAAGTAGAAAGATTTGGTAACAGAACGTTATCAGGTTTCTTAAGAATGGTTGGCGCTGAAATGCCAATGACATCGGATCAAGTAATTTGGTCTGAACAAAATAGATTACATGTTGGTTATGACAATGTAGACAAAGTTGACAATGCGGGTGGTACAGTTTTTACTGTGCAAACTCCTCTTGGAGCTGCTCCTAACGAAGTAGTTGTAAGAATCAACCAAAGTATAGTAGTATTTGATCCAGCTTCTGGGTTAACACTAAAAGGTTTGGTTACTGCAGCTGCTAACGATGCTACTCCAGCGCCTGGAACTTTTACTTTTACTGCTGTTTGTTATACTGCTGCTACTTTTGGAGCATTAGGTAACTCAGACTTAAAAGTGTTTGTTTACGGTTCTGACTTTGCTAAAGGTACTGAAGGAATGATAGGTTCTGTTACTCCTCAAGTTACTCAATATAGCAATAGACCAATTATTATTAAAGATAAGTATTTCGTAAATGGTTCTGACACTGCTCAGATCGGTTGGATTGAAGTTGCTACTGAAGATGGTACATCTGGATACTTGTGGTATATGAAAGCTGAATCAGAAACTAGATTAAGATATGAAGATTATCTTGAAATGGCTATGGTTGAAGGTGAAAAAGCTACTGCTACTTCTGGTGTTACTGTTAACACTGCTGCTAATAACTACGGTACAGGTACTGAAGGTTTATTCGCTTCTCTAAATGCTAGAGGTAATGTATATTCTGGATTTGCTGGCGCTGCTGCTCCTGGAGCTGGTGCATTAGGAGATTTTGACGCTATCTTACAACAATTAGATTTACAAGGTGCTATTGAAGAAAACATGTTATTCTTAGACAGAGCTACTGCTCTTGATTTTGATGATATGATTGCTGCTCAAGCTGGTGGAGGTTTTGCTTCTACTGCTGCTGCATCTTATGGTTTATTTGATAACGAATCAGAAATGGCTCTTAACTTTGGTTTCTCTGGTTTTAGAAGAGGTTCTTATGACTTCTATAAAACTGACTGGAAATATTTAAATGATGCTTCTACTAGAGGTATGGTTACAAATATCAAAGGTGTGTTAGTTCCTGCTGGAACTTCTACAGTTTACGATCAAATGTTAGGATCAAACATCAGACGTCCTTTCTTACATGTAAGATATAGAGCTTCTGAAACTGATGATAGAAGAATGAAGTCATGGATCACTGGTTCTGTTGGTGGTGCTTACACTTCTTCTCTTGATGCTATGGAAGTACACTATCTATCTGAAAGATGTTTAGTAACACAAGCTGCTAACAATTTCGTATTGTTTACATCTTAATTATTAACATTTAAAAGAATAGAAATTATGGGTTATATATCATTAAAAAAATCAACTGGAGATGTTGATTTACTACCTGCTGAAAATATTGTTCATGTAAACATGACCGATACTCACACAGCTGTTATTGAATATGGAGTTTCTGCCGGTAATGGAGCTACTTCATTACAAGCTACAGTTGTATTTGTGGATTCTGCTGGCGCAGACAAAGCTTGGTCTAGTTCAGTTATCGCAAGAATAGCAATTAATAATGCTATTTCTGCTGCTGCTGGAACTTCTGGACCTGCTCTACCTGTTGCTTTAGAATCAGGACAATTCTGTGGAAGTGTAACAATTGCATTTGCATAAAAACAATAATAAGATCCCGCTTCGGCGGGGTCTTTTTTAATTATTATATTATATTATATTATGGAAAAAACAAACAAAAAACCTGCAGCAAAAGCTGTAGAAACGGTTGAAAAAATCGTTGAAACTCCTAAAGTTGAAAAAGATACTTGGGAAATAAAAGATAGACTTTATTATCTTACACACGATTACGCACCGTTAACTTACACTTTGCCATCAAGACACACAAGAAGATTTCCTTTATTGTGGTTTGATCCTAAAGAAGGTAAGCAAAAAGAAATTAGACATGCTTCTAACCAAAATAGCCCATTTGTTGAAGAGCAAAAGGGTGAATGCACTATGGAGCATATAATATTTAAAGACGGTACTTTATTTGTTCCTAAAGAAAAACAAGCTTTGCAAAAGTTATTATCTTTATATCATCCGCAGAAAGGTAAAAGATACGAAGAGAAAGACGACGTAAAAGAAGCTGTTGATGATTTAGAATATTTAGAGTATGAGTTTCAAGCATTATCTTTATCTAGAGAACTAGATATTGACCATGCAGAAGCTATATTAAGAACTGAAGTTGGTTCTGAAGTTAATAAGATGAGTTCTAAGGAGCTTAAAAGAGATTTATTAGTATTTGCTAAAAGTAATCCCACTTTGTTCTTACAACTTGCTAATGATGAAAATATACAACTAAGAAACATTGCTGTAAAAGCAACTGAAGAACGTATAATTACATTATCACAAGATCAAAGAACATTCTCTTGGGCTTCTAATGGTAAAAAATTAATGAAAGTACCTTTTGAAGAAAACCCATACTCAGCTTTTGCTGCTTTTTTAAAGACAGACGAAGGAGTTGAAGTTTTTAAATCAATCGAGAAAAAACTTAAATAACAAGTGATTATAAATAAGGGTGGTTTTATCGCCACCCTTTTTTTTTAAAAATATTAAAATGGCAATAAACGTAAATACGGTATATACCACAGTGTTAACTGTCCTAAATAAAGAACAAAGAGGATACCTAACACCTGACGAGTTTAATAAAGTCGCTGCTCAAGCTCAATTAGAAATATTTGAAGACTTTTTTGAGCAATATAACCAGTATATACGTATGCCAAAAACAGATGTAGAGTTTGCTTCTCGTATGGATAAAATGAAAGACGAGTTTCAAGTGTTTGAAAAAAACGCAGCTGCATCTGCTGTTACTGGTAATGTATATACTTTACCAACTGACTTACATAGATTTGGATCAGCTTTTTACGAAAAAGCAATAGGATCTCCTGAAATAGAAATAGTTAGCAAAAGAGAATATCATCAACAAACTCTTTCACCTTTATTGCAACCTAGCATTAATCATCCAATAGCTATTTACCAAGAAAACAAATTAACGGTTTACCCAGCTACAAGCAACCCATCCACTGCTGATATTGGTTTTAACTACATAAGAAAACCATTAGATCCAATATGGGCATATGGAGTAGGTAGTTTAGGACAATATGTATGGGATGGAACACCTGGGTTCAGTTTAACACCTGTTATACCATCAACTGGATCAGTTAATTTTGAAATAAGTAGTATGCAACAGACTGAACTTATATTAAAAATATTGCAATACGCAGGTGTTATAATAAGAGATCAAGCAGTTATTCAAGCAGCGTCTTCTCAATTGAATCAAGATACTCAAAATGAAAAATCATAAAAATGGGACTAATAACTGAAACAAACGCACAATATTACTCTGGTCAACAACTATTTCCTAAACTAACAAATACACTAAACCCTACATTTATGTGTACATTCAACACCAATGTTGTTAGTGCTTACGATAGCGCTGGATTACAAATATCTCAAGCTTCTAATTATACTATATTTTTAGATGGTGTTGCTCAAGCAGAAAACATTTCATATATATCAGATGCTGTAAATAATGTTATAACATTAACAGGTACCTATACAGCAGCTAACGTATATGTGCAATTAAAGCAGTCTGCTGTAAACGAAAACTATAATAGCTATGCTTACATAAGCTTAAAAGATATAGTAAATAATTTTATTGTTGGCTATGTTGGTATGGATAAAATAATACCAAGAGTAAAAAGATCAGATGTTGTTTTTCATGCAAAGAGAGGTTTACAAGAATTTAGTTATGATACTTTAAAAAGTATCAAATCACAAGAGCTAACTATACCAATTAGCTTATCTATACCTATTCCACAAGATTATGTTAATTATGTTAGAATATCATGGGTAGACAACCAAGGTGTACAGCATATAATATACCCAGTAAACAATATAACTACAAATCCATATAGCTTGCCAATTCAAGACGGGCAAGGAGTTCCTACTCAAAATGCTTATGGCCAAAATAATTTAGCTAATCAATCTGAAACTGAAAAAAGATGGCAAACTAACAACACCGACAACATTGTAGGAGATGGAGACATGGAAAACATGTATGTATTTGACTATGCTTGGTGGAAATTAAATTATGGAAGAAGATTTGGATTAGAACCTCAAATATCTCAAGAAAATGGTTGGTTCAGTATAAATGAAAGATTAGGTACTTTTTCTTTTTCTAGCGACTTAGCTGATAAGTTGATAGTATTAGAATATATATCTGACGGTTTAGCTTATGATTTAGATACTAAAATACCTAAAATGGCAGAAGATGCTATGTATGCACACATAGCTTATTCTATAATAGCTAGTAGAACTAACGTTCAAGAGTTTCAAGTTGCTAGATTTAAAAGAGACAGATCTGCTAAATTAAGAAATGCTAAAATAAGATTATCAAATATTAAGCTTGGAGAAATAGCTCAAGTAATGAGAGGTAAGTCTAAGTGGATAAAACACTAATATGCCAGAAGTAAGAAATTTATTTACCGGGTCTAAAATGAATAAAGACCTAGATGAAAGATTACTACCTCAAGGGGAATATAGAGATGGTCAAAACATATCTGTAAGTAAAAGTGAAGGACCTGATGAAGGCGTGGTTGAAAATATTCTTGGAAACTCTCAATATTCAAACTTTGGATTTTCAAGTAATACTGAAATAATAGGTTATTATGTAGATACAAATAAAGACAGAATATATGTATTTGCTACAAATTTTAATGACTCGTCGCCTGACAACCTTAGTAATTTTCCAGTAGATAGTGTACCTCATCCAGCAGGTGGAACTATAGCTGGAGCTAATTGCTATATAGCTTACATTGAAGGACCATTAGCAGGTGGCAACGCAGCTAGCGGTATTATTGTTCAAGGCGCTTTTTTAAATTTTTCTAAAACACACCCTATGTTAGGTGTTGATTTAATAGAAGACTTGTTGTTTTTTACAGACAATAGAAATCAACCTAGAAAAATTAATGTAGAAACAGCTATAGCAAATCCCACTTATTACACTAATGAAGATCATATATCTGTAGCTAAATATGCTCCTTATGATCCTATTTCTTTCATAGATCCAGCAACTAGTTTACCTACTGCTAAAGACACATTAAACGAATATTTACCAGCTAACTCGGCCTGCGTAGTAAACTCAACAACTTCTACTAACATAGTTTTAGAGTATGGAACATTAGACATAGACATTACTAATACAACTACAAGATTTTTAAACATAGACAAGCCGGAGTTAGGTTATTTTAAAATAACTAACATATCTGGAAACGCAGCTAACGGTGTTACATTTGGTAATATACAGTTTGAATACCCAATAGGATCTGGTTATAACGCTACACAATCGATGGCAGCGGCTAACGCTACGGCTGTTCAATACTATGGATCTGGATCGACGGCTTTTTCAGCAAACAACATACTGCAACTAGAAGAATTAAATCCTTATTATGAAGCAAATTTTCAAGGAGATGAAAATTATTTAAAAGATAAATTTGTTAGGTTTAGTTATAGGTTTAAATATGATGACAATGAATACTCTTTAATGGCGCCATTTAGTCAGCCATTATTTGTACCAAAACAATATGGATATTTTTTAGATAGCTCTTACAATTATAGTAAAACTAGAAAAGACGAGAAAAATACTGCTGAAAGTGGTATTTTAAAATTAATGGAAAACCAAATTACAAAAGCTGGCTTAGTAATAGATTTACCTCCTAAATTTAATTTTAATGTACTTTCTGGAAGCGCTAGAGCAGTTCAAAATGAATTAGCTAATGAGTTTAAAATAAATCAAGTACAAATACTATTAAAAGAGTCTAATAGTACCGCTATAAGAGTAGTTGATGAAATTAGCGTAGAAGACAATTTTACTTCATCTTCTTTAAGATATTATATATATAATTACGTATCTAACAAGCCTTACAAAGTTTTACCTAACGATGTTTCACTTAGGATACATGATAAAGTTCCTATTAAAGCTGCCGCTCAAGCTACAGCAGGTAACAGGATAATATATGGCAATTTTATCGAAAAACACGCTTCACCTGAAAACTTAAACTACAACTTAGGTATTAGTGAAAAATTTGCTGATGGTGATCCTAATTTAGTAAATCCAGAAAAAAGTAGAGTAAGAAGAGAGTATATTAATCATACTGTAAAGCAAAATAGATCTTATAAGATTGGTATTGTTTTAGTAGACAGATATGGAAGATCTTCTAATGTTATACTTAGAGATGAAGCCGTTAACGTGGGTGTAGCAGGTGAGTTTGGTAGTTTATATGCTCCTTTTCAAAATGTAGAAAGTGTTTTAAATTGGCCAGGTAATAGCTTAAAATTACAATTTAACGACTTAATACCTACTAACAAGCTAGATGGTTATCCAGGTATTTTTAGTTCATCAAATCCTTTAGGATACTTAAGTTATAAAGTAGTTGTACAACAAAAAGAGCAAGAATATTACAATGTGTTTACTCCTGGTGCAACTTCTGGAAAAATAACATTTAAAGGTCAAGTAGGAAGCGCATCTACTGCAGGAGCTAATGTAGCTTACCACAATGCAGCAGCTGTGTCGAATATAGTTTTATACGGTGACAATGTAAATAAAGTTCCTAAACAATTAAGCGATGTTGGACCTACTGAAACTATATATGGCAGTGAAACATTACTATACCCAAGAGTTGTAACTAAATACATTGCTAATGCTACAAATTATCCTACAGTGTGGAATCCAACTCCAGCTTCTTCTGAGTCATCTCAAGTTACTTTTAAAAATGAATTTACAATAAACTCTATATTATCTTTTAAAGATTTAGGTGCGTGGGTTTCAAATAGATCTCTAACGCCGTTAACTAACTCTTCTTACCCCAATGATGGTGTAAATTTTATTGATCCATTATATTTAGATGCAAGTGCTAATCCTTTTGTTGCGCAATTAGAAACTAGTTTTTTAGTAGGTTTCGCACCAGCTGTTCAACAAAATACTTCTGGATCAAGACCATTTTCTACTAATTTAAACGTATTTGAAACAAATCCAGTAGAGTCTGAATTAGATATATATTGGGAAAGTAGTACATCTGGAACTATAGCTGAATTAAATCAATATGTAAATAATGGAGCTGGAGGTATAGGAGTTGACATAGGCACACCTACTTCGCCGCCTCAGCCAGTAGCTTTTTCTTTAGAAGAAACACAAATTCCAAGTGGTACTTCATGGATTGGCAATGAGTTTCAAGCTGTTGATAATAACAACTCTTTAATGTTAACTGGCACTATAGAACTAGCTAATGTTACAGATGGTAATGGTAATGTTTTAAATCCAGCTCCTTTTGATTTAGTAAATACTACTGGCTTAAGATATAGATTAAGATCTAATACATATTTTTATTACGGAGCTGATTTTGCCGCAAGAACTTTCAATATAAGCTTAAGAATATTAGCAGGAGGTAATAATATAATTACTAAAACATGTTTATTAACAAACGAACCCCCTTCAATAGGAGATCCTAGTGGTAATGCATTAGGCGCAATAGCAACACGAAGCCATTCAGATTGGGGTTGGTATGAGGGTAGTAATGGAAACACTTCTACAACATTACCACTTGTTAACCCAGGGATAGGTAGTATAAATACTCCTTATATTGTTAGATCTGTTTTTGATGTGCACAATCAAGATATAATAGGTCCAGGATATGTAATAGGTGCTTTTAATACTCAATCAAATATTCCAGTAACTCCAATTGCTCCAATTTTTAATGGAACTGCAAGTAATACTCTTAAACAAGAGGAATTAATAGTTGAAAAAGTTGCAGTACTAAACCCTCCAGCACCGTCAGGTGAAGACAATGATGGTACAAAATTTAACACTCCTTACTTTACATTAGCTCAAGCATCTTCAAGTGCTTATATACCCGGCGGTCCTCCATCAAGTGTCAATGCTTTTGATTATTACATAGCAATAACTTCAGACACAGATTTTCTTCAAGCAAACTCAGGTCAAAAAGTGTTATTAGAGGTTGTTGTAAAAGACTGCAATGGACTAACGGGCTCTATAAGCAAGTCTTATTCAATTTGGATTCAAATATTATAAAAAATGGCATATTTTAAATTAGAAGTTAGTTATTTTAATTCTTTTTGGTTAAAAAAGACTATATATACTGGAACGCCAGGATCTTTAGCTACGTCTAGAGGTGTTCCTTATGACTATAATAATTTTGCTACACCACAGCAATGGAGAGGTGGTATAGCTTCTGTATTTCCAGGATTACCTTGGAATCCAACAGACTTTCCACCTTTTCCATCTGGATGTGGTAGTGAGCCTAGTTCACCTGTTTTTTCAACAAGTGGTTATGATGAGGTAGAAAATTGGTTTATAGAAGGCTCTAGGCATCAAGAAGATTTTAATGCTACTTCAGTAGATTATGGCGCTAAAGCGTATTTAAAAGAAGATTTTAACAACCAAGAAACAAGGCCAAATGCTTTAATATATTCAGGTATATACAACTCTAGAACTGGAATAAATGAAACAAATGTTTTTTCTGTTGGAGAAAACATAACAAAAGCAGCTGACCCACAAAAGGGTAGCATACAAAAGCTTTATGCCGAAGATACTAATTTAATAGTTTTTCAAGAAGATAAAGTAAATAGAGCTTTAATAGATAAAGACACTATATATACGTCTGAAGGTGGTACTCAAACTTTACCACCCGGTACTGTTATTGGTCAACTAAGCCCTTACGCTGGTGAGTTTGGCATAAGTAAAAACCCAGAGTCTTTTGCTGTGTATGGTTTTAGAAAATATTTTGCAGATAAAGATAGAGGATCAATACTAAGATTATCTGGAGATGGTATAACAGAAATATCTGAAAATGGATTATCTAACTTTTTTAGAGATAAATTAAAAGATATAAACGAAAACTTAGAAGCTGTAGACATTTCTACTGTTTTTGGAAATGTACAAGATCCAGGTGGAGGTGGAATACCACCATACATATTAGTTACTGGAAATCCTAATATAGAAATAGGGTCACAGTTGATAATAAACGGAGTTGAATATGACATATACGTTATAGGTTATCAAAGTAATTATGTTGCTTTATCACAAGTACTAAATATAACAATACCTAATAATTCACCATTGTCTTTTAGAACTTTTGATAAAGATAAAATACAAGGTGGTTGGGATATACATGATAGAGAATATGTTGTGTCAATGCAAAAAGCTGGATCAAGTACTTTTGCAGATGGCACTAACTACAATACTTTAGCTTGGGACGAGAACATTTTAGGTTGGCCAACTTTTTATACTTATAAACCTAATAATATATTTAGTTTAAAAAATACTTATTTTACTACTAATTCTTCTGAAATATATGAGCATTATTTTACTGGTGCATCTAACAATAGAAATGTGTATTACGGCGCAGCACCTGCTGCTTCTTCTTTAACATTTGTTTTTAATCCTCAAGTAAACATAAACAAAAACTTTTTAACCATAGGTTATGAAGGAAGTAACGGTTGGAAAGGTCAAAGTTTTATATCTGATGAACAAGGAAAACAATTAGTTAATGACAATTACATAAATCCATCAGCTAGTATATCAGAATATGTAAATTATACAGATAATAGTGTAATTATAAATAGTTACTACGAAGGTGCTTATGATAACTTTGGAAATGAATTTCCAGCAGCATTAACTCCGCCAATACAAAGAGCTGGTTTTACACTAAAAGAAGGTAAATATGTATCTAATATTAGAAACAATAGTACAGCTAGAGTTGGAGAAGTATCTTTTGGTAGTTCAATATCTGGAATTAAAGGATATTTTGCAACGGTAAAATTAGAAACAGATGGTACTACAGACTTAGGCGGATCTAAACAAATCTTTGCAGCATCGACTAACATAAATATATCGTCACAATAAAATTAAATGGAATTAAATATTAGAAAGTTAAAACAAGGTGATTTAACTTTTATAAAAAAATGGTGGGAAGCTTGGCCTGAATGGGTATCTCCTTCTGATGATTTTCTACCTGAGACTGGTGTTGTAGTTGAAAACAACAACAAACCCGTAGCAGCTGGATTTATATACTTAACAAATGCTAAAGTAGCTTTATTAGAATGGATAATATCAGATCCAGAATATAGAGAAGATAATAGAAAACAAGCTTTAGAGTTATTAATAACTGGAGCTGAAGAAATTATAAAAGATCTTGGGTACAAGTATTCTTTTAGTATATGTAGACATAAAGGTCTAATAGAAACACATAAAAAATTAGGATGGCATGCAGATAGAAGACCATCTCATGAATTAGTTAAAATTTTAAATTAACAATATGGCAGTAGCAACAGCATTAGTAGTAGGCACAGTAATAGCCGCAGGTGTAAGCACCGGCGTGGCTATAGATGCTAATAAAAAAGAAAAAGCAGCTAAAGGAGAACAACAAATACTTAAAGACTCTATAGCAGATCAAGAAAAAGCCTTACAAAAAATAGGTAATCCTTATGCTAATTTAGGTGTTGCAGCTAAAGCTTCTGAGTTTCAAGCTGAGCAAGCTGATATATCGTTAGCTAATACACTTGACACTATTAGAGCTACTGGTGGTGGTTCAGGTGGCGCTACGGCATTAGCTCAAGCCGCTTTAACTAGCAAACAAGGTATATCTGCAGATTTACAAAGACAAGAAGCTGCTAACCAAAAAGCATATGCACGTGGTGAAGATACTAGATTTGCAAGACAAGAATCAAGAGATTTAATGAAGCTAGATAGAACTCAAGCTTTACTTGATCAAGAAAGACAAACAGAAATGGACATGAGACAAGCTAAGTATGCTGCTTTCGGTAATATAGCAGGATCTGCTACTACTTTAGCTGGTGGATTTGAAGGAACATCAATGATAGGAAAATAATAATATGGGAACTTACAGACAACCGGCAATAATAGATCAATCAGCTGGCTTAAAACAAGCTAATGCTGAAATATCAAAGTTTAATGATGACTTAGGTTCTTTATATGGACCACAAGCTACAGCTGAAGATGGAGAAGATGGTAAAGATGGTTTAAACTTTAAAACACTTCAAGCTCAAAATAATCAAATACTAGATGAATTAGATTTATTTAGAGCACAGCAAAACCAATCGCAAGTTGCAGACTTAAAAAAGCCTTCTGCTCCTAATGCTTTTTTGCAACAGCTAGGTATGGATGCTAAAGATAAATACCTAAAACATATTGCTGAGGGAAATAAGTTTGCCGCTAATTCAATGCTGAAACTTGCTGATGGTTTAAAAGGGACTATGACAGGTTTAAATAACATGAAAAATGAACTTACAGCTTCATTAGACGTCCCAAGAGGAGGTCCTAAATCTGTCAATGCTCATTTAATTGATAATGATATTTTTCAAATGGGTAAAAATCTAGTAGTAGATCCAGAATTTAAAAACTTTGAAGCATCATTAAATGAAGACGGTACTTCAATAGATTTTGGATTAAAAGGAGGAGCTAAGTTTGATATGAACAAATTTAATGCAAACTTAATGTCACCAAACGGTGTTAGTCTAATACAAACTAACGGAGACATGGCTGATGTTACTAAAAACATGGCAGCTGGTGGTGAAAATAAACAAACTATAGTAGAAAAAGTATTTGAAACTAAAGGTATAAAGCCTAATGAACAAGGTATAATAACATTTGAAGATGGCAATAACGTGTTAGATGAAATTGCTAATTATGACCAAGAAGCTGTATTAAATAACCAAGATTATTCTACAAGTATATATCCACAAGTATTAGATCAAACTTTAGCTGTTTACAATGAAGTAAAAGATAAAGATGGTAATTCTTTAGATCCAATACAAAGTCAAATTAAAAACTTATGGGATAATAATCCCTATGGCATGAAAGATCCAGTTAATGATTATAAGAAAAATGGATCTGAAATTATTGGAAACTATGTTGGTGCTCAAGTCGCTGTTAATAGACAAAACTCTCCAGAAGTTATTTTTGATAGAAAAATTGTACAATTAGGACTAAATGAAGCTTACGCTAGAGAATTTGCTAGACCTATTATAGAGACTAAGCCAGAAGTTGAAGCTGAGGTTTTAGACATGACAACTTCTCAAGACAGGCGTAAAGCAAAAAAAATTGATAGAAAAAAAGATGATCTACCACTTGAGGAAAAATTAAATCAAATGACCGAAAGTAATAGAAATCAATTAGCTTCTCAAAACTTTAACAAAATGATGGAGTCTGATGACTTAAATAATAGACAAATGAACAATTTAATGAATGCAACTTCTTCATCAGAAATTGGTAAATCCGGTCAATCTTACTCTTTGTACAATCCAGTAAATAAAATAGGAGAATAATATGGCTAAATTAACATTTAGTAGTAAACCGCCAAAATCACCATTTAGAAAAAAGCGTAAGAAAAAAGCTTTTAATAAAAGACAAATATTAACAGGTAAAAATAAAACTAAAAAAGTTAAACCAGGTAAAGTTGGCGCTGCTGCTCCAACAAAAACAAAACCTGTTAAAACTAAAAAAGTTAAAGATCCTATAGTTCTTGATCCTACAGGAACACCTGGTGTTTCGTCTGTAACTGGAGCTAGATTTGAAGATCAGTCGCTTAAAACTAAAATAAAGTCTAAACTAAGACGTGAAGGCAGAAACAAGTATGATGAAAACGGCATGCGATATTGGGAGGATGCTGGTAAGAAAGATAGAAAACTATTGATTTCTGAAATAAATAAAGAAAGAAAAGAAAAGCTAAAGGAGCAAAAAGATAGAACTATTAGAAAAGTCAATAGACAAGCTAGAAAAATTACTAATCCAAACAACGTAATTCCTAGACAACACGATCGTATTTCCACTAATGACTCTATTTTAAATGATGATGTATCTGACAGAATATACGAGTTTTACTCAAGAGAAGATATTAATGAAAAAAATCAACCTGGCTACGTTAAAAAAGATTTAACTCCAGAAATATTAGTAGAAGAATATACTAAGTTAGACGAAAATAAAATTGACAATATTACAGAGCTAGACGTTGATAATTCTATAGTAGCTATTGAAGATGTTAATAAAAGAGATAGAGAGTTTTTAGAAAACAACAAACAAGATGTAACTAAAACCATACAAAAAGAAGATGGGTCTTACACTACAGAAACTGGTAAATTAATAGGTATAAAATCTGAAGAAGCAGAAGTAACAACATCGATTATGCCAGTACTTCAAGAGGATTTAAAAGCTATAATACCTGGAGTAGATGGAGAACCACCTAGACCAGCAAAACAATTAAAAGAAGTTGAAGAAACTAATTACACTCCAGAAAACACAGAATTAGTTTACGCTTTTGAAGATGGCTCAGTTGAAATGAAACCACTTAAAGCTCAAACTATAGAACTTCCTGATGTTTTTGAAATAAGAGCAAATATTAAAGATGTAGAAAACGAAATTAAAAGAGATTTATTCTATGACACATACATAGAGTCTAGACTATCTGATGATTTATTTAAGCCAGATCCAGAGCTTTTTATAAGGCCTTTAGAAATAGAAAATCAAGGAACTAGAGATGAAAAACCTAGTTCTAAAAAAACTATAGATACCTCTAATAAAGAAATATTTAACTCTGCTGTTAATAATTTACCATGTGAAGTAGTTAAAAACTTAAATAAAGACTTTAACAATTCTCAATTTGCTGCATATGGTTTTTACTACGATGTAGATTCTGGTAGGTTATATGGAAATGTTGATAAAAATGAATTTGGAGAACCTATAACTGGTGATGGTGGGGGAATATATACGGGAAGTATACAAACGCCAGAAGGTGAAGATGCTCCTTATGTATTAGTTAAATCAGATGACTCACCTACTAAAGGTGGGTTTGGCGTTCAATTAAAAATTAAATCTGCAGACTGTGATGAAATAAAGTCTTTTTTAGATAATGAAAAAACAGATTATAATAAAGATTTTGATAATACACCATTAGAAAAGTACGATGATATAGCTAAGCAAATAAATAATACAATAGCTGAAGTTAAATCTTTACAAGCTAGTATAGCAAATGATAATGTTGATCAGAAAATAAAAGACATTACAGATAAAATAGATTCTATAGAAGACGGATATAAAAATTCTATATATCCTATAGTTGAAGAATTAGCAGTTGCTAATAAAGAACTATCTAAACTCCGAAAAAAATACGAAAAAAGCAAAAGTAAAAGAGTTGCTAGAATACACGATGAAAAAGCTGAAGAATATAATTCTTTATTAAGTAGAATAGACTCAATGCAAGAAGACTTTTTTGATAAGCCACTTTCTGAGCTTAGAAAAAAATCAGCATTTGATACATCGTATAGTAGATCACTAGAAGATGTAGCAGAGTTTAGTAAAAATCCTGAAACAGTTGTTGAGACTGAGTCTGGATTAAGTTTTGTTTTTAAAGATCCTAAAGCAGATGGTGATGGTGGTGAAGCTTTAATATACGAAGAACAAGGTAATTTAAACAAAAGCTTAAGCACTATACTTAGTGAGAATAGAAAAAATCTACAAAATAATATTAAAAGAAATATAGAATTAGATACTAAAAAAGACTACGCTAACGTGTTATTAAAAGATTTAGAGGCACAAATACATCAAGCTGGTCAAGATGCTCTAAGAATGAACGAAGAGTATCAAGAATACTTAAAAGAAAAAGATCCTACATTAGCTCAAGCTGGAGCATTTGCTATTAATACTGTCGCTGGTACTATTGAAAAGCTTTTACCAGGTGCTATGGAAATAATGATGGAAATAACTGAAGGAGTTCTTCGTTTAGCTGATAATATTGATCCAACTAAGTTTTCTAGCACTATGGCTGATTTATTATATGAAGCTGAGCAGAAATGGGTTGTGATGATAGATGATGCTATAGATGACTTTAAATTAAAACCTGGTGGTGCTACTGAGTTTGATCAAGTAGAAAATAATATAAATGAAGAGTTTTGGGGTAAAGCTATTAGAACTATATTAGAAGTTGCTGTTGATCTTTATTTGTCTTTAGGTTTAGGTATAGTTAACAAAGCAAATAAAATAAAAAAAGGTGCTAAGCTTTGGGAAAAAGTGCAGAAGCATGGAGTTAGAATATTAACACCAGGTATACAATTACCTAGAATTGTATTAGATCAATCTTTAGAAATACAACGAAGAGTAGAAGAAACTGGTGTTGAGCTTAAACCAGCACAAAGATTAGGTTTAACAATAGGTGTAGGTACTATAATAAGTATATTAGATAAATTAGGTTTAGAGCAAGTAGCTAAAGGTCCAAATGCAACTAAAATAATAACACGAATATTTAGTAAATCAGTTAATAAAATACCAGGTGAAACTCAAAAGCAAACTATAAAAAGAGTTATATTAGAGTTGGTAGATAAAGGTATAATAACTACTACTAAAGCTGCAGCAGTTGAAATACCAACTGAAGAAGCTCAAACTATTATAGAGTTAGTAGCAAAAGGTTATGTAAATAAAGATTTTGAAAAGTTTGATTATTTTCAAGTACCAAACTCAAAAGAAGACTGGCGAGAAGTTTTAGAAGAAACAGCAATACTTTCTGCTATTGCAGCTGGAGGAATATCTAGCGCTCAGTCTGTTTACAACGGGATAAAAGTTACTAAATCAATAAATGATGATTTAAATTTAAAATCTAAAGACTTTAAAAAAATATTTATATTAAGAGACGATAAATTTTATAATCAATACATAAATAACTTAGAAGTTCAAAAGCAAAAAGAAATTGATAATGCTAATGGTGATCAAAATGTTATACAAGAAATAAATGATCTTTACGATACTTATAAAAAAGATATAACTACGATGCATGAGGTCATGAAGAAAATAGATGTATCACAAGATACTCAGCAGCAACAAGAAATTTACAACTTAGAGAATGAAAAAAGAGTTTTATTAGAAAAGAAAAAGAATAACGATTTAGGTGTTATACAGACTAATGAAATAAATGAAAGAATAAAAGAAATAGATAAAGAGTTACTTGAAATAAGTAAAGTAAAAGTTGAAAGTGAAGAATCTAAAACTATTGAAGAAAATATAAAGAAACAAAAAGAAACTAGAAAAGATAAAGTAATTTTAGATTTTGAAACAAGCTCAGAAGCTGTACAAGCAGCTAAAGAAGCTGGCTTAATCAATGAGGATGCAGAAGCTTTAGAAACAGAAAATGGTGATAGAACTATTGCTGTAATAGGTAAAGCTACTAAAGGTCCAAACAAAGGAAAAACAGTAGTTATATACGATAAAGAGTATAGTAAAATTAGAGGTAAAGATGTAGTTCCTCACGAAGGAGATCACTTTATGGTTCAAGATCTAGAAGAAGAATATGGTCCCGAAGTTACTTTTGCTTTAGCAAATGAAATTGTAGAAGCTATTGAAGATGGTAGTTTGATAGTTCCAGAAGAATATAATAATCTTATAGATAAATATAAAGAAGCTGGTTTTAAAGATAAAGGTTTAGCTGATGAAATGATAGCTAATTTAGGAGACTTTTTACAAAGTGGTGAAGCTAAACTAGATCAAAGTGTTTTATCTGATTTAAAAGATGCTGTATCAAACAAGGTTAAAAGTTTAATTGGTTTTGAACTAGACTTAGGTAATAAAAATTCTTTTATAAAGTTTTTACAAAACAGAAGGAAAAAAGGTAAAGATATAACTCCTAAAATTAAACCAGAAACAATAGATCCTAAATCAAAAGATACTTTTGTTAAGAAACAAGATACTAAAAAACCTAAAAAAACTAAAACTCCAGAAGTTAAAAAAGAAAAAGTTGAAAAAGAAGAACCTGTATTATATTCTATAGATAGTTCTACAGATCTTGAAGCTGAAATAAAAAAGATAGTAGAAAAAAATAAAAAGTTATTAGAAAATAAACCACCTAACTGGAGAGATAGAGCTGCTAAAAATGCTAAAAAAAGTAAAGAGCTTAAAAAACTACTTGAGTTATCTAAAGAAAACGAAAAGCAAATATCTATTATAAAAGATCCTAACTCAAGTGAAAGTCAAATTGAAAGAGCTAAAAATAGGTTAGTTGAAAACAACATGCCTGGTATTACTGACATAATTAAAAAGAACTTTGACTCTAGAAAAGGTACTTCTGTTACTTATGATGATTTTAAAGCTGAGGTTTTAGCTGCTTTTTCAGATTTAATAAATACTTATGACATAGACTCTGGTGTTCCATTTGGTGCTTATGTATTTGGCAAAATGAAAAATAAACCATTGCTTCAGTTAAGAATACCTGGTATATTTGATAAGTTAATTAATACAGAAAACGTATACGATAATATAAGTTTTGACGAGCTACAAGAGCTTGGCACGCAGTTAGAATCAGGTGAAAAAGATCTTGGTGATGCTTTTGATGATGCATTGCAAGCTGAAGAACCAGTTGAAGTAGCTAATTTAAGAAAAGCGTTAGGTATAGAAGTTAACAGTGATATTTATAATGAAATTAAAGAAGAGGTTAAAGAAGCTCTTAATGATGAGAAACTAGATGTTAAAAATCCTAAAAAATATAGAACTAGACTTAAAGAATTATTTAGAAAAGCTTTAACTAAAAAGGTTAAAGAAATGATGGGTACTCCAGGTAGTGACAAGTATAAAAAGTTTTTAGATGAAAACTCTGAAGCTATATACAAGTTTCTTCCACAGTCTATAATGAATAAATCTTTTCAAGACTTTACAATAGAGGTTGATAAAAATTTGTCTCCTACTAGAGTTGATGAAGAAATAAGTAAAGGTAATTTACCTAAATCTACTCCTAGAACTTCTGGTCCTCAATTAATAGTTAAAGAAAAATTTGATAAAGATAAATTTATTAATTTTCATTTAAAACCTGAAAAAGGAACTCCAGCTACAAAACAAACGCAATTAGCTCAAGCTATTGCTACATCGTTAGCCGAGGAAGCCACTGCTGATGTTTTAAAGGAAGAAGGAAGACCAGATGCAATTATAGCTGAAATAACAAATATAATTGATAGAGATCCAACTTTAAGATTCTCTATAGATGATGTAGATTCACTAATCAAAGACATCACAGATGTAGTTGATAAGACTATGAAAGAAGGTGGAGATCCTGAAGCATTGAGAATAAATTTAGACGTACTAGGTGATGAAGAGAAATCTGTTGCAATAAAACTATTAGAACCTTATTTTACAGATACTGGTAAATATAAAGACACATTAAAGAAAGCTTTAGACGATGGCAAAATACCTAGTAAGTTTAAAAACATAATAGAAAGAGTAGTAAGTAAAGAAAGAGAAAATAAAAAACTTATTTATTCTACCGATAAGCGTAATAAAAAATCTATGCAAGAAATGCATGATTTAAATATGGAACTTGCTGCACTACTACCACCTGAGTTAGTAGAATTACTTGGTCCAGCTGCTTTTGGATATGACTACACATACATGGATGCTGGCTATAAAAAGCAAACTAATACTTACGGACCTTTTAAAAAGCAATTTGATAAATTTAAAGCAAAATCTAAAAAGAGTAAAGTTAAATCTCCATCTTGGGTAAAAGATGTTAAACAATATAATGCTGGATCTGGTGTAATGGCTAGAATAGAAACTATATTAAACCAAGATTTAAGTAAAGATGCTAAAATAGAAAAGCTAAAAGAAAAAGGTTTATGGGACATTGTGTTAAGAGCTAACGATGCTAATATAAAAGCCACTAAATTAATTATAGAAAAAATAACTTTAGCTGTAGCTAATAATCCTGAGCTTGCCGCTGGTGCTGCTAGGTTGCTAGAAGGCCAAACAAATTTAACTAAGTCATTAAGAAGTTTAACTACTCTAAGTGTTATAGAAATATCAGACAAACCGCAAGGCGCGTACATAAGTAAAGATGGTAAAAAATCTAGTAACACACCTGAAAAAGGCTATGTATTAAATAGAGATCATCCTCATTTTGAAGAAGCTGAAGATTACGCAGATGAAAAAATTCAATCAGTTTTAAGTAATCCAAAAAACAAAGATTTAACAGAGCAAGAAATAGCTAATAGATACGAAGCTCTTGTCGCTAGCAAGTTAAGATTTAAAGGTGAACACTTAGATCCTGCTGCGCCGTTAATGGAGGAAATATTAGAGCAAGTATTAAATACAGCATCGGAAATAATAGACAATCCATCAAGTAAAGATATTCAAATAAATGAACTTAATACTAAGTTAGGTAAAATATTAGATAATTATACTCAAATATTAGGTACTAAAACAGAGTTTGACAAGATGGACGCTCAGTTAGGCTCTACTTCATCTGCTGGTGATTTTAGAGTTTTTGCAAAAGATTTAGAAACTGAAGATTATGTTTTAGTTGATGATCCTGAATCTACAATACCTGTTGAAGAAGCTTTAACTACAAAAATAATAAATAAAAAAGCTATAGAAGAAATTGTAGAGTTTTTAGAAATAGAAAAACCAGAGAATAGATTTTCTATTGATAATTCAGGTGTTATTGATATAACAAAAGACACTCCAGCTTCTGAAATAATTGGTAAAATGAAAACTTTAGATGAATCTATATCTAAAGCTAGAAGAGAAAATGCTCCAATTAAAAAAGCTAGATTATTTGATTTTGATGATACGGTAGCTATTAGTAATAGTTTAGTATTTTATACAATGCCTGATGGAACCAAAGGTGAATTAACGGCTGAAGAGTTTGCAAATCAAGGATCTGATTTAGTCGACAAAGGCGCTGTTATGGATTTTACAGACTTTAATAAGGTTAGAGACGGTAAAAAAGGTCCTTTGTTTGATTTGTTCAAGAAAGTAAAAGAAGCTAAAGGTGATAGAAAAGTTTATATACTAACAGCTAGAGCTCCTGAAGCTGAACCAGCTATAAGAGCTTGGTTAGAATCAGAAGGTATAGACACTAGTGGTCTAGAAATAATTGGGCTAGGTAATAGCTCTCCACTAGCTAAAGCTAACTTTATAGTTGATTTAGCAGCTGAAGGCTTTAATGACTTTTATTTTGCTGATGATGTTAAAGACAATGTTGATGCAGTTCAAGATGTATTAGACGTTGTTGATGTTAAGAGCAAAACCCAGCAAGCTAAAATGAGATTTGCTATTGATGGTGAAGACATAGCTAATGAGCTTTTTAAAATGACAGCTGCCAAGAACAAAGATGGTTTAAGTGTTGAAGCATTAAAAAATATATCTGATGTTAAAGCCGGTATAAAAGGCGGTAAAATAAGAGATGAAATATTTATGGCTGCTTCTGCTCAAAACTTTACAGGCTTGCTATATAGGTTTTTAGGTAAAGGAGATCAAGGAGATATTGATTTTAAGTTTTTAAAAGATAATTTAATAGATCCATATACCAGAGCTATGAATGAGGTTAATGGTTATCAAACTTCAATGCTTAATGATTATGACAAAGTATTAAAAACATTTGTTGGTAAAGATAAAGTAATAAAAAAATTACAAGACGAGGTACCTGGACTAGGTGGTTATACGTATCAAGACATGGTTAGAGTGTTAGCATGGGATAGTCAGGGTGTCCAAGTAGAAGGATTACCAAAGTCTACTTTAGATAAAATGAGAGCTTTAGCAAGCAAAGATCCTGCTATTAACACTTTTGCTAATCAATTAGTTTTAATAAATAAAGGTGACGAGTATTATTATCCAGGTGAAAACTGGAGAGCTGGAACTATAAAAGGTGATTTATTACAAGGTATATCTAAAATTAAAAGACCTAAAGCTATGGAACAGTGGCTTAAAAATATAAAAACTATTTTTGGTGAATATTCTGGAGGTAAATATAATGGTCAATTAATGAATGCTATTGAAGCTACGTATGGCTCTAAATACAGAGAAGCTTTAGAGGATATGCTAAGACGTATGACTACTGGCCAAAATAGAAGAGCAACAAACTCTAAATTAGAAAACAGATTTTATGACTGGGTAAATAATTCTGTTGGAGCAGTTATGTTCTTTAACATGAGATCTGGACTACTACAAACACTGTCTGCAGCCAACTATATTAACTGGAGTTTTAACAATCCAGCTAAAGCTGCTGCTGCATTTGCTAATCAAAAACAATATTGGTCTGATTTTATGGAACTTATGAACTCTGATTTTCTAGTAGATAGAAGAGCTGGTTTAAAAATAAACGTATCAGAATCAGAAGTATTTAATTCTGCCACAGGTGCAAAAGATAAAGCTTCAGGTGTTTTAAATATGTTTTTAAAAGCTGGTTTTAGTATTACTCAAATTGCTGATAGTTTCGCTATTGCATCAGGTGGTGCTACTTTCTATAGAAATAGAATAAAAGATTTAGTAAGCCAAGGTAAAACAGAAGCTGACGCTAAGAAACAAGCTTATGATGAATGGACTGCATTATCAAGAGAAGCGCAACAGTCTTCTGATGCTTTAGAAGTATCTTCTCAACAAGCTGGTGGCTTGGGTAGAATACTATTAGCTTTTGCTAACACACCAATGCAGTATAATAGAATAATATACAAAGCGGCATCTGATATTAAAAATGGTAGAGGAGATTTAAAAACTAACTTATCAAGAATAGCTTATTATGGAGCTATACAAAACTTAATGTTTAACTCGTTGCAACAAGCTGTATTTGCCGCTATAGGCAATGAAGATGAAGAAGAAATAGATGAAAAAACTATTGGTGTTTTAAATGGAATGCTTGATAGTTTGTTGAAAGGCATGGGTATTTCTGGAACTATAGTATCTACATTAAAAGATATAGGTGTTGATATATATGATAGATCACAAAAACCTAGACCAGAGTATGATAAAGCTATTTTACAAGCATTTAATGTTGCTCCACCAATAGACGTTAAAATATCCAAAGCTAGAAGATCAGCAAACACATATGAGTACAATAGGAAAAACCCTATGATGAAAGATGCTTACAACATTAATAATCCAGCTTATATGTCAACTGCACTTATGGTTGCCGCTGCAACTAATGTGCCTCTTGATAGATTACTTCAGAAAATGATAAATGTAAACGATGCTATGCGTGAAGATCAAGAAAACTGGAAAAGCATTATGTTAATAATGGGTTGGAGTGAGTGGCAATTAAATAGCAAGCAAGAGAACGAAGAGAAAAAACAAATGCAAAAAGATTATTATGAGTCTATAAAAGAAAATAGAGTTTATAATTACAAGCCTATTGAGTCTGTACCGGAGTCTAGCCAAGACGAGCAAACTATAGAAAAAATAGAAACAAAAGAAGAAGAAAAAATAATTAAAACAAAAGGTGAAAAAGTAAACTTTACAGAAAATACAAGTTTTAAAAATAATAGAGTACCTGTTGATAAAAGAAATAAAAGCGAAAAAGAACTTTATGATTTACCTGCTGCACAACAGAAAGATAGTTTAAAAAGCTTAGGACTAACAGATAAAGAAATAAAAGCTTTAAAATATGAAGGTGATAGAGTTAGAAAAATTCTTGAACTACAAAAATAGGAGCAATAAAAAACTGGGCACCATACCCAAAGTTCCTGTAACCAAAAAAGGGGAAGTCGTAATGACCTCCCCTTTTATTATTTAGCACCATGGGCAAAATCCGCCCGGACAGTTTTCACACATAATTTTAATTTTAGAATCTATAAGTAATACCAAAAGCAAATATAAAACCTCCACTAGCTATAGCTAAAGTGTTAGGATTTAAATTGATTTTTTGTTTATGTAGTATCATATTGCCAGCTGCAAAGCTAG